>ERZ773010.2462-NODE-2462-length-10885-cov-16.145891_pt1 | contig 10885 bp, 7 predicted proteins | sample MGYA00580842_ERZ773010 | MGnify/ENA primary metagenome ERZ773010 (study PRJEB29015, sample SAMEA2737982) | human oral metagenome | biome: human oral; feature: human-associated habitat; material: dental | place: China | collected 2107 ...
GCCGCTCACTTTCGTGAGCAACGGACGGCGCTTGGATACGGGCACACGGAAGGGCGGTCAACACCCTCAGAGGACTCGTCCTGGGTCAGCCGACAGACCCCCGGAAGGTGGCGGCCCCACGGCCCGCCCCCAGGTCCACGACGACCTTGACATTCCCTCGCCCATCCGCCGGGATGACGAAGGCTCGATTCACAGTCACCGTCTCACCGGCGGCGAGCTTGGCCGGCACCGCATCCGAGGCCGAGACGATCTCGGAGGCAGGAGTGCCAGCACCCTCGCCGTAGTTGACGGTGGTGGACAGCACGCTGGCCAGCGGCAGCTCCTGACTGGACCTGTTGGTCACCGTCACCGGGATCAGGACACCAGCGCCTCCCACTTCGCCGGGAGCGCTTGCGAAGTCCTTCGCCTGCATCTGCCCCAGGGAGATCACCAGGTCCCCGTCAACGCGGACAGACTTGTCCAGGCCCACCTCGGGGTACTCATCCTTCGACAGGTCACCGGTCTCAACGGCCTTGGGGTCGATCGAGGAGGCGTCCGGGGTCGAGACGTCACCCGAGGGGGACGCAGGCGCCACCGTCGGCTTCGCGGTCTGGACCGTCGGTGTGGCGACATTCGAGGGGGCGGCCTGAGCGGAGGCCGAGCCGCTGGCAGAGGCTGCGGCGGAGGCGGAGGGACTGGCAGCGCTCTGAGACTTTCCGCCTCCGCAGGCGGCCAGCCCTAGGCCCAGCACCAGGACAGTGGGGAGGATCAGCATTCGAGTTCGTGACACGTGCCGAAGCGTACGACCTCCGCCGAGCACTGCGTCACCCTCAGCGACCACTGAGTTGGGAAGCACACCCCCGCTGACGATAGAACCGGACGATTCAGGGGATACCCCGCGGCGATCCGCTGACCCGACAGGCCTCATGGTCACCACCACCAGCCGCCGCCCTGGTTGTCGTCCCAGCCGGCCTGGTCCCAGTCGCCCTGGTCCCAGCCATCCTGGTCATCCCAGTCGTCCTGCTTCTTCTTGTTCTTCTTCTTGTTCTTCTTGTCTTTCTTGTCCTGCTTGTCCTTGCCGTTGTCGCCGTCGTCGTTATTGCCGTTGTTGCCGTTGTTGCCGTTGTTGCCGTTGTCGGCATCCTCGTTACCGGGCTCAGCGGCGTTGACATCGCCACCGCTCATGGAGAAACGGACAAGGCCCTGCTGCTTGGTGCCGTTGACCGCGACGAACTCACCGCCGTAGACGAGGTACTGGCTGTTACCCTCAACGGTCCACACGGCCTGGTTCAGACCGCTGTACTCACCGATCTGGAACCCCGGCAGGAAGCCGTTGTACTGCGTGGGGGCGGGCATTCCCGCATAGTCGCTGTAGCCACGAGCCGTGTTGGATCTCACGGTGCCCGTCGCCGTGCTGGAGAAGCCCACAGCATGGTGGTAGACCCCCTCCGTATCGGAACGGTCGGGGAAACCGCCGATGTTACTGCAGTCGTGGGTGTGACTGGCGATGTAGATGACGTCATTGGTGGGCAGCACGTCGTAGGTGTCACCGTGACAGTCGGCCATGAGATCGATATCCCCGGTGGTCCAGCTGGCCCGGAACATCCCCTCGAAGGTCCCCTCCTGGGAGTATCCGGTGCCGTACAGACCCCGAGAGTCCGACTTGAGGCTCATGATGCCGGAGTTCGAACCCGCATTGCGGATGACGCTGGAGATGTTGGTGTTCCGTACAGAGCCGTCCTTCTCCAGAACGGCGATCCCGTAGGCGTCGGAGGAACCTCCCACCGAGGTGAAGGAGCCACCGATCGCCACAGCGGAGTTGTCAGTGGCCACCGTGATGGAACGAACCAGGGAGTCGTCGACCTGGGGAGCGAAGCTGGTGACCTTGTTCGTCTTGAGATCCACGGCGCCGGCGCGCTGCCGCGCTGAGGAGTTGATCTGAGTAAAGGAGCCCGCCAGGTACAGGGTCGAGCCGTCGGGAGAGAGCTCCAGGTCCATGACCGTCCCGTTGGCCGATGCCCCCAGCGGCTTGCGCTTGCCTGCAGCGTCCACTGCCGCCACCCGGTAGACCGTCTCATCATTGACGGAGGTGAAGTTGCCACCGAGGTAGATGGTGGAGCCGTCAGCCGAGGCCTCGACCGCATTGATCTTGCCGTTGACCTTGGGGGCCCAGTCCAGCAGAGCCCCGGTGGTGATGTCGAAGGCCATGGCGTTGTACCGAGGAGACTCGTTCTCACCGGCAGCGGCGCCGGAGGGACGAGCGTTCTTGAACTCCCCGACGACGTAGACGGTATTGCCCACCACTGCCTGGTCCAGAACGATGCCATCAATCTGAGCGGTAGGCAGGGCCTGCGGGGAGGCAAGAGTGGTCTGCCCGGCAGCAGCGGCCGGGGGCGCCACAACAGTGGGGGCGACGAGCGCACCAAGGGCGAGGGGGAGGGCGGTCAGAACCGCCCCCACACTGGAGACAGCGCGGGAAGGATGCACGAGTGCTCCGTTCTTAAGACGTGAGGGAACGTGGGTGGGTGGCGCAGCATCAACGGGGCGGCCTCACCGCAGCGAGACCGGCGCCGGTCACGAGAGTATTACAGCGATAACGCTTTGATAACGACTCAAGGAGCCTTTGTTCCGCCCCTCATTGTGCAATCAGTCACTTCTCGAGCGAGGCGACACCCTCCGCCCGCTTTTCTCACAGATAGACTCTCATTAACCCGCAGTGAGTGCCACACCTGATTCTTGACTGGAATACTCAGTCTTCGCCCAGGTGGTGTGGACCAGTCGAACGCTATCCCTCCACCATAGTTCCGGCGCGTCACCAGGGCGGTGCCCCACTCCCGCACTCCCAGGCGCCGGAGAAATGAACGGGACGACTCGTTCGGTGTCTACCTGCAGCACCTGCCTCTAGACTGCTGACCGGCTGTACCGGGCGGGTGCGAGGCCACCAGCCCGCAGGCGCCCCGCGGGAAACTGCGACCTCAAGGGCAAGAGCCCAAGCCCCCGCCTCCTCGCCCGTTGCCTCATCGCCATCATCACCACCACCATCACCGCCTCCCCATCCGCCTCGTCGATGATCCTCCGCCGTCACCGTGACTGGCAGTCGCATCGAAGAGGACCTTTGGTTCCCATCCCTGAGCGGCCCCGCCGCCCTTCGAAAGGACTCCGTTGACTGCTGTGAACCCGGACAGGCTCCGTATCGCCATGATCGGGACGCGAGGCGTCCCCGCCCGCTACGGAGGTTTCGAGACCGCCATCGAGGAGGTCGGCCGGCGTCTGGCCGACCGCGGTCACCAGGTCCTCGTCTACTGCCGCAACCCTGAGCCGGACACTCCGCTTCCCAACACCTACCTGGGGATGCGGCTGGTCGAGCTGCCCTCGGTGAAGAACCGCAGCCTGGAGACCCTGTCCCACACGGCCCTGTCAGTGGCCCACCTGCTGCGGCGCACCCACCCGGACGCGGCCTTCGTCTTCAACGCCGCCAACTCCCCCTTCCTGCCGGCCCTGCGCGCCGCACGCATTCCGGTGGCCACGCACGTCGACGGCCTGGAGTGGCGCCGCGGCAAGTGGGGCCCCACCGGCAAGCGCTACTACCGCGCCGCCGAGGCCCTGGCCGTGCGCTACTCCGACGCACTCATCGCCGACGCCCAGGGCATCGCCGACTACTACACCGAGGAGTTCAACGCCCCCACCGACCTTCTCGCCTACGGAGCGCCCCGCATCTCGGCGGACACCTCGCGCCTGGCCGAGCTGGACCTGAGCCCCAAGGGCTTCCACCTGGTGGTGGCCCGCTTCGAGGTGGAGAACCACGTCGACGTCATCGTGGAGGGCTACGTGCGCTCCGGGGCCACGCTGCCGCTGGTCGTCGTCGGCTCGGCCCCCTACGCCGACGACTACACCGCCCGCATCGAGTCCCTGGCCGACAACCGCGTCCGCCTGCTCGGCGGCCTGTGGGACCAGGATCTGCTCGACGCCCTCTACTCCGGCGCCCTGGTCTACTACCACGGCCACTCCGTGGGCGGCACGAACCCCTCCCTCCTACGCGCCATCGGCGCTGGGGCCGCGGTGGACGCCTTCGACGTCTCCTTCAACCGCGAGGTTCTGGGCGAGGCCGGTCGCTACTGGACTTCCCCCGACGACGTGGCCACCCTGGTCACCTCCGCCGAGTCCGACGTCGAGGCACAGACCGCACGTGGCGAGGAGTCCCGAGAGCGGGCAGCCCTCTACGACTGGGACGAGGTGGCCTCCGGCTACGAGGCCCTGGCCCGGCGCCTGGCCCTCGAGGGCCCCGTCCGCCAGCGCCCCTCCGGGCGTCGCACCGGAAAGGCCGGCTGGTGAACCGGGGCGGGACGGGCCGCACCCGCACCGGTGCCGTCCGAGTCCTCGTGGCCCACCCCTCCCCCGACCTGTACGGCTCGGACTGGCAGCTGGTGGAGACCATTCACGGACTCATCGAGACCGGCCACGAGGTCCTCGTGGCCCTGCCGCAGGACGGCCCCCTGGTGGCGGTGCTGCGCGACGCCGGTGCCCGCGTGGCCGTCATGCCCTTCACGGTCCTGCGCAAGGCCCTGCTGAGCCCCACCGGCCTGGCGAAGCTGTCCGCTCAGGCCGCCCCCGAGGTCGCCCGCCTGCGGTCGGTCATCCGTGCCAGCCGCGCCGACGTGGTTCTCAGCAACACGGTGACGATCCCCTGGTGGCCGGTGGCCGCGAGCGCGGCCGGCGTGCCGGTACTGGCCCACGTGCATGAGGCCGAGGACACCCAGCGCCGGATCATCCGCGCCGGGCTCAACGCCCCGCTGCTGGCGGCCTCCCGGATCGTGGCGAACTCCGGGGCGGCCCGCGACGCGCTCCTGGATGCTCAGCCGCGACTGGCCTCGCGCACGGAGGTGGTCCACAACGGGGTCGCCGGGCCGGACCAGCCCCTGGAGCCCCTGCGCCCCAGGCAAGCCGGGGACTCCTTCCGTATCGCCATGGTGGGGCGCCTGTCCCCGCGCAAGGGCGTAGACGTGGCTCTCGACGCCGTCGGGCTGCTGCGCCGCTCGGGGGTGGATGCCTCCTTAAGCGTGTGCGGCTCGGTCTTCCCGGGCTACGAGTGGTACGAGGCCGAGCTGCGTGAGCGCGCCGGTCAGGAGGACCTGGAGGGGCACGTCGAGCTGCTGGGTTACGTGCACCCCACCTGGCCGGTGCTGGAGGCCGCCGACGCCGTTGTCGTGCCCTCCCGGGCCGAGCCCTTCGGGAACACGGCGGTCGAGGCGATGCACGCGGCCCGGCCGCTGGTGGCCTCCCGGGTCCAGGGCCTGGCCGAGGTCGTCACCGACTCGGTGACTGGTCTGCTCGTGCCCGCTGACGACGCGCAGGCCCTGGCTGATGCCCTGGGATCCCTGGCGGCCAACCCGGCGCTGGCGGCCCGGCTCGCCGAGCAGGGTGAGCGCGAGGCCGCCGAGCGCTTCTCCGTAGCCGGGTACCGCGCCACGATGACGCGGATCATCGACAAGCTCGTCAGGCGCTGAGGCCCTGGTGCGCCGGTTTGGGCGGGAGCACCCCTCCCGCCAGACCCCGCCGGCAGGCGTCCTGCTGATTGAACGACCAGTGGGCCGTCAACGCTGGGCGGGGCGCAGCGGGTCCTCGGCCAGCCCCAGGGAGAGGCTGAACTCGCCGTCGAGCGGCTGGTCGGGCCGCTCGAAGGGGACAACGCCGTTACACAGGAAGACGGCCATCTCCACGAAGCTGGAGAAGGAGGCCCCAATGAGGTGCTGGGAGCTGGCCAGCAGGTAGAGGTCGACCAGGCCCGAGCGCACGCCTTTGACGGTGTTGTACCCGCCCTTGTCGGTCAGGAAGACGCAGCCGTCGAACTCACCGGCCAGCTGCTCCTGGGCCTCGGGGGTGTCGCAGGACAGGAAGAAGGGGACGTCGGGGTGGTCGGCGCGGATCTGGCGCATCCGGTTGGCGAACCACTCCACCGGTGAGGACTCGATGGTCTTGGCGTGGGAGACCGCGTGGGTGCGCACCTGGATGCCGACGTAAGGGCGTCCCCGCAGGTGGGCGTCGTAGAGGGAGCGGACCTCGTCGGCGATCTCATCGACGGGGGTGAGCTCGCGCAGCCGCTCGGTCCAGGGGCGCGGCCCGGTGGACCCCGCCCCCTCCTGGGCGCTCCCCCTCCACGCGGGGTCCTCCCAGGTGATGGGCAGGCCGTGGGAGTGGATCTGCCACAGGTGGCGGCGGCGCAGGTCGGCGGTGATCCGAACCCCCTTGGGCTGACGGTAGCGGGCCACGGGCAGGAGCGCCCGGGAGGTCAGGCGCGATACGGAACTCCCCCCTTCAAAGCGCCACAGCTCATCCATGCGGGGGCCGAAGTACTCGTCGGTGCTCCACACGTAGTAGAGGTCGCGATCCTCGACCCGGGCGAGCTCCTGGGCGGATAGCAGCGCGCGCACGCGGTTTCCCAGCCCGTCCTTGCGTCCCGTATAGACCAGTAGCGCCTTGCGGCCGGTTAGCAGAGCCATAAGATTCCTTAACAGATATGAGGGAGATTGGATGGAGATCCCAGCGGGAGTGCCGGTGATCGGTTCACCGCAGCCCGTCACGGGCCGGCCTCACCACACCCGACGAGGCCGACGGCGGCGAGGGTCTACTGGAGGTCGTTACGCAGGTCTCGGTACCACTTGGGCAGGGCCAGCGCCACGTAGCCCGCGTAGCCCAGGAGCATGATGCCGTACACCCACAGGAAGACCGTGGGCGCGAAGCGGGTCATGAGCACGAAGCACATGAGCCCGTAGTCCGTGGGAGCCGACAGGACCGACTTGAGAATGCCGGGGCGGGACTCATCCTTAGCCAAAGGCGTTCCACCGTGATAACGCAGCTGATACGTCAGGATGTAACTGAAGAAGTGAATATTCTGAACCGCTCCGAAAGCCAGCGGAATAAGCAGGACCGGGGACGGTAATTCTGTAAAACGGAACAGTGAGATCGCAATGGCCCCGTGAATTGTCGAGAGCTTGATAACGTCGGCGACGTGATCAAGCCATTCACCGGCTTTGGAACCACCGTTGCGTAATCTCGCCAGCTGCCCGTCAGCGGCGTCGAGGGCGTATCCGAACATGAGCAGCAGGGCGGTGGCGACGGCGGACACGACTGTGGGACGCCACAGGGCGATGAGGGCGATGCCGCTGTAGGTGCACAGTGCCGACAGGACCGTCACCTGGTCCGGGGTCGCGCCCAGCCGGTGGGCGATCGCGGCCAGGACCCGGCCCGCGGGGCGGTTGATGATGCGGGAGTAGAGGGGGGCACCGGCCTTGGACTTCTGAGCCCGGGACAGGGCCCTGATGTTCTCGGCGATGGTGGGGGAACCAGCAGGGGAGCTCATGAGGCTTCTCCTTGAGCGGGGCCCGGGGAGTCGGGCCGGGTGGTGGACAGATGAGGAACGGCGAGAGGAGGGAGTCGGGGGACGTGGCGCAGCGGTCGGGCGTCGGGGCGCGGTGTCGGCTCCCGGGCTGCGCGAGCCGGCTCGGTACCGACCGCCAACGAGGAGGGGCTCACTGCTGGGCCAGCTCTCGACGACGTCTGGCCACGTCTCGGCGCACCCACCAGGCATACGGGAGGATCTGGCACAGGACCACTGAGATCACCGAGCCCAGGATAGGCCCGGCGGCGTCGAAGGGCCCAATGAGGACCCAGGAGATGGCGAGATTCATCGGCACCAGGATGAGCACCGGAATGACCTGGAACTGCAGGCCGCGCGGGTCGGTCATGTACATGCCCAGCGGCTGCTTGCCGGCCTCGACGGCGACGTAGGCGGCGAAGGCCCACACGAGCGCGGCCGGCAGGACGATCTCGCCGTGGGACATGACCCGAGCGGCCCAGGGCGTGATGGCGACGAGGGCAAGAGCCAGGAGGAAGCCGCCCCCACTGAAGGCGATGGCCGGCTTGAAGGGGCTCTCGATGCGCTTGTCGGCCCTGGCTCTGGCGAACATGGGCCACATGGCCACGCCGGCCGCCATGACGGTCTGGGTGAGCATGTTGAACAGGTTGTTGGCCAGGTTGTACTCGGCCAGGGCCTGGGACTGCCCCAGGTGGGACAGGAGGAGGCGGTCAGTCTGGAAGGCGATCGGGATGGCCAGGGACTGCAGCAGCTGGGGGCCCGCGGTGTTGACGATGCGCACGCCGCGCACGCTGCGCAGCCGCGGTACGTCCCTCAGGGCACCCTTGAACAGGGGGCGGGTGGCGCGCCAGGCGACGACGATGCAGATGACCGAGACCAGGGCGTTGGCTATGTAGGAGTAGATGGACACGGCGTTGCCGCGCCCCAGGCCGGTGACGATGGCCAGCAGCAGGAAGCAGGACATGGCCGGGGAGACGACCCCCTGGCTGATGACCTGGGTGGTGGAGCGCCCCAGGCCGATGATGACCCGTTGCCCCACGGACAGCGGCAGGGCCGCGGCGTAGATGATGAGGCAGACGGTGGCGGTGAGTCCTCCGCCCTCCATGAGCTTGCCCCCCAGCAGCCCGGGCCAGGCGCCCAGCAACAGGATGACGATGCCGACGGTACTGATGACCAGGGCGGAGCCGAGCAGCACGCGGACGGCGGTGGTGATCGTGCGCCGCACGGTCGAGTCGTGGGCCGGGTCGGTCGAGCTCGCCACCGTGTTGAGGATGACCGCGCCGATGCCCAGGTCGGTGAAGGGCATGAGGGTGGGGAAGGTGGCCAGCAGGTTGTACTGGGCGAAGGCGTCGGCCCCGAAGTGCCTGATGATGAGGCTGCTGTTGACCAGGCCGAAGACGCCCGAGACCCCCATGACCACCACCTTGGCCACGGCTGTGGTTCCCACAGACGACCAGCTGGCGCCTGACGACGACCCCCGCCTGAGGACCCCGCCGAGCCTCCGCAGCGGAGAACGTCGGGAGCCCTGGGACGCGGCCGCTCCATCACTCACCTCAATCGCTGAGAGGCTTGCGGCAACTGAGCTATCGACAGGTCGCCCACACTCAGCGGCACCCGTCGGGGCAGCACCGTCCGCCGACTGCGCCTCGGCCGGCCCGGAAGCCGACCGGGGTGCCGAAGAACTCGACTGGGTCACGTAGCACTCCTGATGTTGTAGGAAGGTCACAATCCGGCATCGGAAAGACACCCGAAGACAGGCACGAGAGTAGACGCATCAAGACCGGTGACCTGGTATCTTTTGTTTATCGTCTTGTGACATAGACGGTCCCCCACCCACCCTCCTTGGCACAACCCCAGCAAACCGGCCCTGACCTGCAACAACGCCGCCTGCTGGAAGAACTCTGAAAGGTCCCTCAGAGGCGCATTGACACCTCCATATCGTTGTGCACCTGTAACATACAGACATCTCAGAAACCTCTCGACTCCTCATCTTGCCCCTGCGATCTTGGCCACTTCCCACAAATAACGTCCGCAAGACTTAGTAGCATTCTAAAACGCTGCTGTTCACGACGTCCCGTCAGCACTAGCCGACCAGTTATTGCCCACCCACGATCATCCCTGCGGAGTCCACCTTGTCTAGTTCGACCCTGACACTGCCCCAGCGCGAGCAGCACCGGCGTCCCTCGACAGCAGCAGCCGACGCCACCTCCCCCACCGCTCCGCGCAGTCCTTGGGCACGCACGCGCCACGACCTCGTCATCTGGCTCGTCCTGTCCGACCTCTTCGCCGTCGCCGTCCCCTTCTGGCTCGCCCTCCTGGGCGGCCACCTGCCACTGGTCTGGTCCGCGACCACCGTGGGCATCACGATGGTGCTCATCGCCTGGTTCCTGGGCGCTCTGGGCATCGACGCCGTCGAGCAGGCCGGCCCCGGTACGGGCCGCTTCGTCGCCGCGGCCGCCGTGAGCGTCCCGGTGGCCCTGCTGCTGGCCGACCTGTCCGGAGTCGCCCGGACCACCCTGCTCGCCACTCTGGCGGCCCAGCTCCTCCTGGCCGTCACCGGACGCTCCATCGAGGCCGGGTGGCTGCGCCGCCGCCGCCTCGAGGGGCACGCCCTGCGTCGCACCCTCATCGTCATGGGCTCGGGCTCCCAGCCCATGCTCACCCAGCTGCGCCGCCACCCCATGGACGGCTTCCTCATCGTGGGCTACCTGTCCTCCGGGCAGGACCGCGCCTTCCACTCGGCTGAGCCCGTGCGCAGCCCCCAGCACATCGCCCAGACCCTGCACGCCGAGCGCATCGACGCCGTCATGACGGTCGGCTCGGTCACTCCGGAGGACCTGGTCACCCTCATGCGCGGCCTGGAGGGCACCCAGGTGCGCCTCGTCGTCGCCCCCGGGCTGCAGGACGTCGTGCCCGGGCGTATGCGGGCCCTGACCGTGACGAACGGCTGGACCGGTCTCATCGCCGTCAAGACCCGCCGCACGCGTGCCGCGGGCAAGGCCCTGTTCGACCGCCTCGCCGGCGCCATCGGGCTGGCCCTCATCTCGCCGCTGCTGGCGGCCACCGCGCTCGCCATCCGCCTCGACTCCCCCGGTCCGGTCTTCTACACCCAGACCCGCGTCGGCCAGGACGGCAAGCCCTTCACCATGTGGAAGTTCCGCTCCATGTACATCGACTCCGACGCGCGCCGCGCCTCGGTGGTCAAGGCCGGCGGCGACGCCGGCAACGAGGTCATGTTCAAGGACCGTCAGGACCCGCGCATCACCCGCGTGGGCCGCTGGATCCGCCGCCTGTCGATCGACGAGCTCCCCCAGCTCATCAACGTCGTGCGCGGGGACATGAGCCTGGTGGGGCCCCGCCCCGCACTTCCCGTCGAGGTCGCCAAGTACGACGCCGAGGCGCTGCGTCGTCTTCTGGTCAAGCCCGGGCTGACCGGCCTGTGGCAGATCTCCGGACGCTCGGACCTGTCCTGGGCCTCGACCGTGGCCCTGGACCGTCACTACGTGGAGAACCGGGGCGGAGCCCTGGACGCGA
>ERZ773010.2464-NODE-2464-length-10879-cov-2.769956_pt1 | contig 10879 bp, 10 predicted proteins | sample MGYA00580842_ERZ773010 | MGnify/ENA primary metagenome ERZ773010 (study PRJEB29015, sample SAMEA2737982) | human oral metagenome | biome: human oral; feature: human-associated habitat; material: dental | place: China | collected 2107 ...
ATGAGACGATGAGCATCAGGGGACGCAAGGTCTGCAGTATTGAAGACACTGTCTTGCTTATACACAACACCATCGATGACCCAGAGTGGATAGTACTTGGTGTTGATTGAAGTCGTCTGGCGCATGGTTGTCACAGCCATGTTCTTCTTCTCTGCATCCTCTAGCGTAATCTCTAGAGGCTTATCGGTTGCGACAGCTTCTGCTGTTTTCTTCCCTGTAAGAGTGAAGACGAGGACAGACTTTACTGGAACCTCGAGAGCAAACTTTCCGTCTGCATTTGTCATCGTGTGCCGTGAGTTGTCCAGCTTGACAGTGACCGAGACCTTAGGCAGGGGTAGCCCATTGGAGTCTCGCACTATACCACTTACCTGGAGTGTCTGAGCACAGACGGGCGCCACAGAGATAACCAAGAGCACAAGGCTCAAGATAAAGTGACGTAATCTAATTACCATAATCGATAGATACGTTTACTGGTTAGTGCTTAGTTGCTAGGCAAATGTATAGAAAACATTTTACAGAGCCTAGCGAAAATTTTCCATTCCGACTTCGTTAATTTATTAAAAAACCTTACCGCCTTTGATGCAACATCTTAACCATCTCATCAGATGTATACATTTTTTAAAAAGGCACATCCATTTTACAGCTCAGAATCCATTGTTTTGACATAATCCATCTCTTTTTCTTCCAATTTCCCCTTTTCCTTTCTTTTTTTACCACCTGCCTCCTCCATTGATACCCTCCTCTATCCAAGGTTAAGGCATGTGCTTATTCTCTGTTCATACTGTCTATTCCTTGCTATGTATAAGGAAGGGGATTTCTCTGCTCCAACGGGGTGTAATGCACGTGCCAGACCTCGCTATAAACACATACAGATCGTCCATTCCACTTGACAATATGACTGTATCTATCTATATGGCAGAGGCTTCTCTTAACACAAAGTCACTATCTTTGTAGAAATATTTGAGGGAAGAATGCCCTTAAGTAATGACTTTCAGAAAGAATCATAACAAACAAAGAATGAAGAAATTCCTTTTACTTGCCTTCGGGCTCCTAGCATGTGTACAGCTGTCCTTCGCACAGAAGATGATCGAGGCTGTGTATCTAAAGAATGGTAGCGTCATCTACGGGACCATCATTGAGCAGATACAGGGTGAGAGCGTTCGAATCAAGTCACGTGATGGATCTATCTTCCTCTTCCGCGCAAGTGAGATTGATCGTATCACTCGCGAACGTGCGCCTCAAACAGAGAGGGAGATTGTTTACCTCGACCGTAGCTATCCTCTCCTAGCTGCGCACATAGAGCTAGGGATGACCGGCTTTGGCAAGGACAAGCGTTTCGAGCTACTCCCTTCCGTAGGTGCCTACATCAACCGTTACCTCTACCTCGGTGCGGGTGTCGGGCTAAACTTCTCTAACTGGGAATATGCTCCTGGCAGCAAGAGCTTCTGGCTTCTACCCATCTACGCACATGGTCGTGGTATACTTCCCCTTGGTTCACGCTGGTTCACTCCTTTTGCTGATCTGAAGCTCGGTTATAGCGCAGGGCTTACCAGCTCCAGCCTCAGCGGAATCTACTACTTCTCCGGTGTCGGGGTCATCGTGGATAAGTACACTCTAAGTCTAGGCTATGGCATACAGTCTGTCAAGATTGGTCAGCTCAATGGTGCTACGACAACAGCAAATATGAGTGGAGTCTCCATCAAGCTAGGGATGACCTTCTAGCACTCATTCATCAGCAATCGCCTAGTTACCCTAGCCTTTGATACTGAGTCATCTCACAAAGCACTTGGCATAAAACTAGGCATCCGTAAAGAAGCCCCTCACAGAAGAGCCTTATGCTCCTCAATGGGGGGCTTCCCTTTGTTTCAGATTGTGGTCACACACTGCTTTCTCTGCCATATTCCAAGGTACGTTATTACCTTTGAGTACCATTAAACAAATGATTTGTATATACACAATGAGGCGATTACTCTACCTATTAGTCACTCTGTCAGCTACACTGCCAACATATGCCCAGATGCTTTTCTCGGAGAACTTGACAATGAGTATAGATAGCACAAAGACGATACAGGGCACAATCCTACCCGTACTCGAATTCAAGACCGAGAAAGAGAATGTATTCACATTTAAGAATACAGCCAATATTAACCTCCTAATCAGGCATAATCGAGTGATTAACCTAATCAACAAGATCGAGCTTTCGACCTATGGTGATAAAATAACTGTAAGTGGAGGGTACGTACATGCAGAGTATCGATACCTACTGCACCGTGCCTTTGAGGTCTATCCTTATGTTGAATCTCAATGGGCAGAGAGTAGAGGAATGCTCTTCAAACTCTCCACAGGGTTACAATCACGCTACCGACTAGTCAATAGCACCAACTTCCTCATGTTCGCCACTGCAGGTCTATTTTTTGAATATGAAAAATGGGAACACCCCACACCCAATGGCGGTGATGAGAAGTATGCTCATAGCCGAAGGATCAAAAGCCATCTCTCGCTTAGCTTCCGACATCAGTTAGGTGAGCATTGGGAGTTTACTGCCACAGCAATTCATCAAGCGACACCAGATACCTTCCTCAAGAAAGCACGCTTTGGTGGGGCGGTTGATCTTCGGTATCGCATCACTCCTACGATTGGGATACGTGGTACCTACCGACTCATCTATGACACTGACCCTATCGTACCTGTAAGAAAGGACTATAACACCGTCGATGCTGGTATCGACCTTTCTTTTTAGCACAATTCCCCCTTACATTTACAACAACCTACTACATGTTCGTTATTTCCTATCTCCAGTCTGAAGAGCTTTTCTACCTAAACGTTTTTCTGAAATTGCTCTTGGGACTGGTCTCTCTTGTCCTTATCATCAATAAGTCTGGCAAGGGCAATCTGGCTCCTAGTACTCCGATGGATCAAGTGCAGAACTATGTACTGGGGGGCATCATCGGAGGGGTCATCTATAGCCCCTCGGTCTCTATCCTTCAGTTTGCCGTGGTCCTAGGCATTTGGGCTTTCCTTATCATCGGCATGCGCAAACTTAAAACCAAAAGTCATGCCTTTAGGATGTTTATAGACGGGGCACCCATTGTCATCATCAAGCATGGAGAGGTTGATGTTGAGGCTTGTCGTAAGGCAAAGATCACGGCAAGTGAAGTTGCCTTCAAACTTCGTAGGGAAGGTATCTACTATGTCCGAGACGTAAAGAGGGCGGTCTTCGAGCAGAATGGTGAACTCATCATCGTCCTCAAAGACGAGGAAAATCCTAAGTACCCCATTATCACCGATGGGGTTATCCAACAGTGTACTTGACGATATCGGCAAGACGGAGGAATGGCTTATGGCAGAACTGCAGAGAGCTGGATATCACTCCGCATCAGAGATATTCCTCGCCGAGTATGAGAAAGGACAGCTCAAACTCGTCCCCTACTCTCAAGAGAAGAAGGATAAATAAGTCCGTCATCGCTCCCCACCAAGCCCCAAAAGCTAGCTTCTGGAGGTAATGTAGACGCTCTTCCGTTTACAACACTTATGAAGTTGGGCTCTCCCTTCTTTCTGAAAACATGAGTTCGGTATAAGCTCCCCCTCAAAGGACAGATGAGCTTATACCGAACTCACATTGAGCGAAATACAAGGGTTAAAAAATGAGGTGCGACGAGTTACCATAAGTCGCTAAAAAGAGTTGTGGTAACTCGCTCAAACGAGTTATGGTAAGTCGTTGAAGAGAGTTACGGTAACTCGTTTCGACGACTTATAGTAACTCGTTTTTCACCCCTCACAAACCCTGTATTTATGGGCATTCGCAAGGGATGACCATCTACAAAAGAAAGAGAAGAGCTAAAAGAGAAATAAGCGACCACTTCCTATAAATGGAACTCTCGGCTCTGAGGAATTATGGGAGAAGGGGATAGGAATAAGGGAAGCCCCTACCCGGTAGCTTATAACTCCTTGGTAGGGGCTTCCCTTTATTCTACATCCCTACTAGTGAAGGAACATTATAGTATCTTTGTCTTTGCAACATTTTTGACAAAGACGATCAATTATGAGAAAATATATTGCCTATATCGCTACGCTCTGCCTCCTCATCTCCTACAATGGGGTAGCACAGCGTAACAATGTACGTGCCGCTGATCGCCTACTACAGAGCGATAATCCTAATTATTCCGAGATCCGTAGACTCCTCAAAGAGGCCACCAGCCACGAAGAGACCAAGAGTGATCCATACACCTATTACATGGTTGGGCTAGTAGACCACAATCTCTACCGCAGTGAGTTTCGCAAACTCGTTACCCCAGGCCTGTCTGGTGACACCGCTCGGATGTTTCGTTCCGTAGTAGCCGAGATAGACGGATGGGTCGTAGCCGATAGCCTAGAGCGGCGCACAGACAAAGATGGTCGGATCAACATTAAATACCTCAGGAAGATACAAGACTACCTTAAAGAGGATGGAGAGCGCATGTACAGCGCGGGACTCTTTTGGCTTGACCGTAAGGATTACAAAGAGGCCGTACGCTCATTCACAGCAGCCTTAACAGCCCAGCGTATCTGCCAACCCGTTGGGATCAATAAGCTCCCAGCAGACTCTACAACGGCAAACCTCGCTTACTATGCACTGATCTCTGCCTACACAGGCAAGCTCTACCCAGAGGTCATCAACCTAAGCAATAGCTATCTGGATCGTACGGCAAACCAAAATGAGGCCTATCAGCTGATTGCCCGTAGCTACCTAGCCCTAGGCGATACAACGGGTGCAGTACCTATCCTTGAGCGTGGAGCAAAGCTATTCCCAGAGACGACTTTCTTCTTCGGCACGATGATCTCTATCTATCAAGCCCAAGGAAAGTACGACCAAGCTGTTACCCTCATTGACAAGGCTCTAGAGGTCGCCCCAATGAACCCGAACCTACTCGTACTGCGTGGGAACGTCTACTTCCTAGCCAAGGACTGGACACATGCTACCGAAATCTACAAGAAGGTACTCCAGCATGATCCCAATAACTACGACGCACTCTTCAACCTCGGTCAGGTCTACTACAATAATGCAGTCTCTCTCCTAGCCAATCCTCTTGCCACCAAACTTGATGAACACAAGGCAAAGGAATACTTCCGCCAGTCACTCCCTCACCTAGAGGCAGCCTACAAACTATCACCTGACCAAGTGAGAGAACTTCTTGGCAACGTATATTATCGTCTTGGGCTGGAGAAGCGATACGAAGAACTCCTTAGCGAAGCAAAGAAATGAACCCATCATCCGTAGCATCCATAGCTCAAGAGGTGCGCCCTGCGCTCCTGGAGCGATTCCTTCGCTACGTAGGGATTGATACACAGAGCGACCCCAAAAGCTCAACTTATCCCTCCACGCAGAAGCAATTCAACCTGCTTCAGCTCCTACATGATGAACTCCTAGCCCTTGGTGTTCCACTTGTCAAGCTAGATTCTCGGGGCTACGTACTGGCACAAATCCCTGCAAAGGTAGGCTATGAGGACCGCCCTGCTCTGGGGTTAATTGCCCATGTCGATACAAGTCCAGACTTCTCTGGGGCCAATGTTTCCCCTCAAATAATTGAGGATTACGCTGGACAAACGATTGCCCTTGGAGACCATGCAGAGCTAACAGTGCGTGAGTTCCCAGAGCTGAAGGAGCTACTAGGGCATACACTCATTACCACTGATGGTACGACGCTCCTTGGTGCAGATGACAAGGCTGGAGTAGCCGAAATCATGGAGGTGGTACGCTACATCATGTCACACCCCGACCTACCACATGGCAAGATATGCATAGGCTTTACTCCCGACGAGGAGATCGGGGCGGGCGTAGACTACTTTGATGTAAAGGCCTTCGGCGCAGACTTTGCTTTCACCGTAGATGGAGGGAGAGAGGGAGAACTAGAGTATGAGAACTTCAATGCAGCCAGTGCGAGAGTACGAGCCACAGGACGTAGCATTCACCCTGGGTATGCTAAGGGAAAGCTCGTCAATGCAATTGAAGTCATCTATCTTCTACATGCTTCGCTTCCTCATCTTGCACGTCCTGAGTTCACAGAAGGCTACGAGGGCTTCTACCACCTTACACACTTCCACGGAGATGTAGAGCAGGCAGAGGCGGAATATATCATCAGAGACCACAAGAGGGAGCTCTTTGAGGCGAAGAAAGCTCATCTAGAGCATATCGCCACCGAGATCAATACAGCCTATCAGCGTGAGGTCATCAGTGTAGAAATCACCGACAGCTACTATAATATGTACGACAAGGTCGCTAAGCATACCGACATGATTGATCGGGCGAAGGCTGCGATGGAGCGTGCAGGAGTAGTCCCCCGCATCACGCCAATACGAGGAGGGACAGACGGAGCAAGACTATCCTATATGGGACTACCCTGCCCTAATCTCTTCACAGGAGGGGCGAACTTCCACGGGAAATATGAATATGCTTCTCTCGACACGATGTGTCGTGCTGTAGAGACACTCATCTACCTAGTTACCGAGGCATAGTGAAGACCCAGAAAAGACGCATCGCTGTGCTAGGCTCTACTGGGTCAATTGGCACACAAGCACTAGATATCCTTCGAAGCAATCAGGCAGACCTTGAGGCTACGGTACTTGTCGCCCGAAGTAGCACAGAGCTGCTCATCAAGCAAGCCCTAGAGTTTCGACCTAGGGCAGTCGTCATCGCAGATGAAACGCTCTATAGAGTCGTACATGAGTCTCTTCATCCTCTAGGGATAGAGGTCCATGCTGGTGCTGACGCCATTGAGGAGGTCGTCCAAAGGGAGGATGTAGACCTTGTGCTGACTGCTATGGTAGGCTACGCAGGTCTACGCCCTACCCTATCTGCTATACGAGCAGGTAAGACCATTGCCCTTGCAAATAAAGAGACGCTCGTTGTAGCAGGCGAGATGATTATCCAAGAGGCTAAGGCTCATGGAGCAGAAATCATCCCCGTGGACTCAGAGCACTCTGCCATCTATCAGTGCCTCATTGGGGAAAAACAAGGGAAAGAGAAAAAGCCTCTCCTCGAAAAGATTCTCCTCACAGCCTCTGGTGGTCCCTTTCGAGGATTTACACCTTCCCAGCTAGAGAGCGTTACACCTCAGCAAGCCCTTCGGCACCCCAATTGGGTAATGGGAGCGAAGGTCACTATTGACTCTGCCTCTCTAATGAATAAGGGACTAGAGATGATTGAGGCTCGCTGGCTATTTGATACACCTCCCGAGGATATTGAAGTCGTAGTGCATCCACAGAGTATCATCCACTCGATGGTGCAGTTTTGCGATGGATCAGTTAAGGCACAGCTCGGACAACCCGATATGCGCCTACCGATTGGCTATGCCTTAGGTCTTACAAAACGTATTCCCAATACCTATCCCCGCCTAGACTTCACGCGGCATAGCTTCACCTTTGAGCGACCTGACCTAGAAGCGTTCCCCAATCTCAGTCTCGCCTATCGTGCCATAGCCCGCGGAGGAACTGCACCCTGCGTCCTAAACGCTGCCAACGAAGTAGCCGTAGCAAGTTTCCTAGAGGGTAAATTAGGCTTCCGCCATATGAGCCAGCTCATCGAGCATACTCTAGATACAGTTGTGCTTTCCACGACCTATGACCTCTCCGTGCTAGCAGCTACAGACCACGAGGCACGCTGTCGGGCGACAGAGTGGCTCAAGAAACAATAGAAATAATCTCCTACCTCAATAAAATGGATATAACAATTCGGATCCTTCAGTTGCTATTTTCTCTCTCTATCCTTGTCTTCATTCATGAGCTTGGACACTACTCTATGGCTCGGTTCTTTAAGGCTCGAGTAGAGAAGTTCTATCTCTTCTTCAATCCATGGTTCTCGCTCCTGAAGTGGACCTCCAAGCGTAGCGGCACAACCTACGGATTGGGCTGGCTCCCCCTAGGTGGGTATTGTAAGATCGCTGGCATGATCGATGAATCGATGGACACGGATGCGATGAAGAGTGAGCCGAAGCCTGACGAATTCCGTAGCAAGAGTGCCTTCGCTCGCCTGATGATTATGGCGGGGGGAGTGCTGTTTAATATTATCCTTGCTTTCCTAATCTATACGGGGATTACCCTTACATGGGGGAGTAAAGTCCTCCCCAGCGACCAAGTGACCTCTGGGATGCGTTTCTCTAGCACAGCTAAATCCGTTGGTTTCCAAGATGGTGACATTGTCCTTCGCGTAGATGATCGAGTAGCGCCAAACGTACTAGATACACGATTTATCTCTTCGCTGATCAAGGCACAGACGATTACCGTGCGCCGAGGTACAGAGGAGCGAGAAATCAAGATCCCAAGTGACATGATGAACCGACTGCTGAAGGCAGAGGAAGGCTTTGGATCGCTCTGCATCCCTTTCGTCGTGGACTCAGTCTTTGCCAATGGATCGGCTAACGGTGTCCTTCGTAGAGGAGATCACGTACTAGGCGTAGATAGCGTAACACATGCCGATGTCGCAGGGATACTAGATGCTCTGCAGAGCAAGAGAGGGAAAGAGGTGACCCTTCTCGTCTCTCGTGAAGGGAATACCTTCGAGCAGACCATCCAGCTAGATACCGCTGGGCGTATGGGCGTCAGCCTACAGGATGTAGAGGATATTTACCCTATCCAGCATGTGAGTTATAACATCCTCTCAGCTGTCCCTGCAGGTATCGATCGCGCTGTACAAACGACCTCTAGCTATGTTGGCGGTCTGAAGTATATGTTTACTAAAGAAGGAGCAAAGCAAATGGGAGGACTTGGCACGATGGGTAAGCTTTTCCCTTCGAGCTTTGATTGGCAGAGTTTTTGGTCAATCACAGCTTTTCTCTCTATCATCCTAGCGGTTATGAATATCCTGCCTATCCCGGCCCTTGATGGAGGACATATCCTCTTCATCATCGTGGAGATGATCCGCCGAAAGCCCCTTAGTGATAAAGCGATGACAACGATCCAGACCATAGGGCTCATCCTGCTAGTACTGCTGATGCTCTATGCGAATGGCAACGATATTTATCGGGCCTTCTTCAAGTAATCTATTGTCCTGCCCGAGGTCATGAGTGATTTCCAGGTACACATCTTAGGTTGCGGATCGGCTCTACCAACAGCTGTGCATTACCCTACTTCACAGGTCGTAGAGCTAAGGGATAAGCTCTTTATGATTGACTGTGGAGAGGGAGCTCAGCGTCAGTTTCGACTGCAACACCTAGACTTCGGTCGGCTGGTAGCGATTTTCATCTCGCACCTGCATGGAGATCACTGCTTTGGCCTCCCTGGACTACTCTCCTCTCTAGGGCTACTCGGGCGTCGTAGAGCGATGCCTATCTATGGTCCTAGAGGGCTGGATGCGTTCCTGCTCCCTTTCATTGAGCAAAATAAGCAATATCTAGGCTACGAAATCGAAATCCATATCCTAGATGAAGGCCTACCTCAGCTAGCTTACGAAGACCGATCGGTAAGCGTCACCACACTTCCTCTAAAGCATGGTGTCCCCTGTGTGGGCTATCTCATCAGAGAGAAAGTAACGGAGCGTCACATCGATCGTGCTTCATGCGATTTCTACGAAGTCCCTCGCACCTTCTATCCCTTCCTGCGTGATGGAAGAGACTTTGTAACAAGCGAAGGCGAGGTTGTCCCTAACGATCGTCTGACACGCCTTGGGCGATCCGCCCGTAGCTATGCCTACTGCTCAGATACAGCCTATGCCCCACATCTCATTCCCCTAGTTCAGTCAGTAGATCTTCTTTATCACGAAGCGACATTCCTCAATACGCTGAGAGCTCGTGCAAAAGAGACCAACCACAGTACAGCCGAAGAAGCTGCATTGATTGCAAGCAAGGCGAACGTAGGGCAACTACTCATCGGGCATTACTCTGCTCGCTATAACGACTCTCGCCCACTCCTTCGTGAGGCACAAGCGATCTTCCCCAAGACACTTGCAGCTGATGAGGGAATGGTAGTTACACTCTAGCATACGCTCACTCAATGTAATATACAGCTGTTCTCCAAGGACACCTCCAGATCGCTCTTTTCTTCTCTTCAGAATCTCTAGAGATCCCTATCTAAATCGCTAGAATATTTGCTACGAAACTCTAGAGATCTTGAGAGCAAGGAAACAACGTTGATGTCAGCTCCTCTTTTACGCGGTTGTTTTAGCTTCCTTCTCCCCAAAAGGAACAACCTCATGGAGCACATATAGCCCTAGGGCTTTACGTTAGCATATATGGAGTAGAGTGATAACCTCTGTACGCCTACGCATACAACGCTCCTCACTCTACAGAGCTAGGATAATATAAATAGCTTACTCATATGACAACCAAGAAGATTAAACGACTTATCCTCCTCGTAGGATGTGCCAGCCTCTCGCTGCAGAGTCTATCAGCTCAGGTGGCTGACCCTGGGACGAGACGTCAGGCTCTGACAGTGCTGCAACTAGATTTTGCATCCAAAAACTACATTGGATATCAGCACGACCTACCTCAACTATACGAGCTCCCTTTGCTCACAGAGCATGTCGCCTACCGGAAGGCTCTAGCCCGTATGATTACAGAGGAGGGAAATTCGGAAAAAATACTCTCTCGCTTCCTCAAAGACCATCCACTCTCCCTTGACCGTCCCTCGGCACAACTACTCCTTGGGCTAGTCTATCTAGAGCAGGGGCTTCTACCTCTTGCCGAGGAGGAGCTTCGCAAGGTGCAGGAAGACCTCCTTCCACCTCACGAGGCTGCACAACACAGCCTAGCCCTAGGCTATATTCTCCTGCGCACGGATAAGGATGGCTCTCGACTGGATGAGGCACAGCTTCTCCTAGAGCGAGCAGCAGAAGACCCATCAACCGTAGGTGAGCAAGCACTGCTCTACCTAGGTTCTCTTGCGTGGGCTAAAGGCAAGACAGAGGAAG
>ERZ773010.2470-NODE-2470-length-10870-cov-2.983911_pt1 | contig 10870 bp, 14 predicted proteins | sample MGYA00580842_ERZ773010 | MGnify/ENA primary metagenome ERZ773010 (study PRJEB29015, sample SAMEA2737982) | human oral metagenome | biome: human oral; feature: human-associated habitat; material: dental | place: China | collected 2107 ...
AACCCGTGTTACCGGCGTGAGAGGCCGGCGTCCTAGGCCGCTAGACGAACGGGGCGTAGCAACGCGACATAACACTACAGCACAGTTACAGAAGTTAAAAATCGCACGCGCTATCCCCCATAGTTGATGATCACTGACGCCACAAGCTCACACCGCGAGCCACTACCACGGTGCCGGCACTAGGGCGTCAACAGACGCGACGTCGATACCCAACACGCCCAACCATCAACGCAACAGTCCCAATCCCCGTATAGTGAGATTTTGTACTTGCCTCCTACAGGCACCATTCGGTACATACTGTTGAAAGGACTACGTTATGGCCTCTAACCTTCCCCTCGCACACGGCGGCGACATCCCTGAGCTGGATGTTCTTCAGATTCCCCATTCGATCCGCCACGGTGCGATTCATGGCGCATTGAGCACACGGGACGTCGGCGATGCGCTGATTCTCATTGCACCGCATAATCCGTTGCCACTACTTCGCGAGGTTGAGGCCCGCGATGACACTTTTGCCCTTGAGTATCTGCAAGAAGGCCCTGATGTGTGGCGGATCAAGTTCACCCGCACGGCCTAAACTGCCACACACGCCACGTTGATTTGTTTCAGCTTCGCCCGAGTTGCTGAAAAATATCGGATAGCAGCGGGCCAATCACGGTGATGGTGTCGGTGATGCCGTCAACGCATCCCGCGCTATTAACAACCAGTGCGGATGTGTCATTTCTTCCTGTCACACCAACCAGCCCGCGCGCAAGCCCCGCGTGGGAATCATTTTTTATGCCTTCAAGCAAAACTTGTGTAGCAATGCCGGGCAGTTCCGCATCGAGAAAAGGCCGTGTGGCTTCGGGAGTAAGATTATTGGGTTTCAAGCCGACCCCGCCTGCGGTAATAATAATGTCGTAGCCCTGCTCAATCGTGGTTTTAAGCGCCACGCTAATGGCCTCTTTATTTTCGGGGATGGCTATGGGTTCACCAACGTCCACGCCAAAAGTGGCAAGCAGCTCGACCGCCGCAGGACCTACTTCGTCCAGGCGCACACCATCAATAACATAGTCAGAGATGACGATGATTTTTGCTGTCAGGGGCTTGCTAAGCGGCATGGTTCACTCCCGTCGGCGCCGTGCTCGGACTGTGCAACAGCATTTGTTTTGTTGAGGAACTTTACCCGAAGAGTTCCATACATGCCTACCTGCCATGCACTGCACACACTGCCGATACCTAGCAACTCACCGCAACTTCTACCGTCTATCGCTTATCGACGCCCCGGCACCATTGACAATACAGCCACGATTTACAGCATTCACACCAACGATATAAAAGAGCAGTATTCCAATTATGTCTCTACACTCTGCTTATGCGGCTTATGCGGCGCACCAATCATACTCAGTGCAGAGAGCACAATAACCACCGCAATAATTCCTGACATGGCGCGCGGCGTGCCGTCGGAAAGCAGGGCGAGTAGCGCGGAAGAAACAATGCCGCTGCCGTATTGCAGGGACCCTAAGAGCGCAGCGGCAGCGCCCGTCATGCGCGCGGGGACTGAACTTAGTGCGGCGGCATTAGTGCAGGCTGCAATGATTCCGTTTGTGCTGAAAATGAAGAACATGGGGGCAACAACACCCCATAATCCACCAATCCCCGTAAACGACAACGCTGCAAGGATAATAGCCGCCGTGACAGCCACAGCTAGCGACCTCCGAATAAGCACGTCAAGGGTATATGTGCGCAGCAGGCGACGGTTCAGAGCACTGACCATGGTCACGCCAAGGATATTGATGCCAAACAACAGTCCAAAGTACTGTTCGGGAATCCCAAAATGCGTGATGTAGACCGCTGGAGACCCACTAACAAAAGCGTAGACAGCAACGTAAAAGGCAGTAACACAGAGCGTGTACCGCATGTAACGCCCGTTTTTCAGCAAGTTACCGTAGTTACCGAATGTGTGAAGGAAAGACTGCGGTGCACGGGTTTCCTTTGGCAGTGTTTCGGGCAGGAAAAACAACGCTGCAAACAGCATGACACCGACGATTGCCATGGCCCAGAAAATCAGTTGCCATGTTCCCACGGCCAGTAATCCCCCGCCAACAAAAGGTCCGGCAATGGGAGCAACGGCCATAATCATCATCAGTATGGACATCGTTTGCGCAGCTTTGGTCGCGCCATACATGTCGCGAATCATTGCTCGCGACAACATCGGCCCTACGCACGCCCCGATCGCCTGGAAAATCCGCCACAACACCACTTCCGTCATGTTTGTCGAAAGAGCACAACCGATGGAGCCAATAATAAACAGAACCATGCCAATGAAAAGAGGTATTTTCCGCCCGACGCGGTCACTGATTGGCCCCCACAATAGCTGCGCAATAGCAAACCCCAGCAGGAAACCAGTGATGGCCAATTCGGCGTCACCACCAAGTTTTTCCTCCATCACAGGCATCGCAGGCAGGTAAATATCGATAGCAATGGAGGTCATAGCCATCAGTGCACCGAGGATAGCCAAGAGCGATACGCTGGTTTTCGTTGAAGACATGGCGGTTTTAAGCCTTTGTTGGTTGGGGTTGCATGTGAACGCCGCGGGGGTCACACAAAAAATATATCCTTATCGACGCCGCGCCGGTTCAGGTGTCCGCTCAATCACCTGCACCACTCCTACTTGAACGTTTTATTCAGCTCATAGTCCTTTGGCGCGACCATGCTCCACCAGCGTTTTCGCCATATAAACCACGAAAAGCAGCACACGTAATGATATTACCTATCAAAGCGCTGCTGCTACGGTGCAGCTCAGAAGCCCCGCCCACAGCAGGACTTTGGATATACCGTCACACGTTTTCATCACACAAGGAGTTCTCATGATTCGTCGTAGATTCGTCACCGGAGCTATTGCCCTAGCAACCGCCACCGTCATTGCAGCCAACGGCACCGCCAACGCCCAAGAAATTGGGACCCCCGAGAAGATTGGCAACGTACCATCAAGCTCCGATGCCTTCATGCAGGGTGTCCATGGCCTTTCCAGCAATGACCGGATCGAGCGGGAGTCAGCTCCTAACAAATTCTACTTGAGTCTTATAGCTGCTATTTACCACGGTGTTCTCATGCCCATTGCTGCCCTCTCTTAGGTTAACAGCACGATAGTCACCCCGACTGTGCCCTATATTGATGCATTATGTCGGGGTGGTTCTTTCGTTTTCACTATACCCCGAAGAGGCATTATCTACATTACTCCGACCATGCAGCAAGATTATTGCCAGCTGGATCTTGAAAATGAAAACGCTTACCGCCTGGAAAATCAAAAATCTCTTTTGTGATCGTACCGCCAGCAATTTTCACTTTGTTATACGCCTCCTGCAAGTCTGAGACATAAATAACGGTAAGAGGCGTTGGCGTTGGGTTTTCGGCATTGATGCCGCTTCCCATTCCACTGTCTGACGTATCCGCATAGTCGTCGCCATACATCGTGTATGACCAGCCAAACACTTCGCCAAAAAACTCTTTTACTTTTCCTAATTCCTCAACATTTTTTGCTGGAAATTCTACGTAGTCAATATGGTTATTTACCCTACTCATATGCGTTATTATATATAAAAATAGACGATATGGTTTTCATCAGAGGTAGGAGGAAACAAGTCACTACCTGCCATTCCCTGCGCCCAGTCCCCATGCCCAGTCCCCATGCCCAGTCCCCCATGTCTAGTACCCTACCCCCAGTGACAGCCAGCAGCCTCACCGCATGCCCACTTCACCACCCCATTCCGTAACCTATATCATGGAAGCTGATGAGCGCTACGACACATTCTTTGCCGCATGCCACACCGCTGCTCCTGCTGAAGGATCGCTACGGGCGCATAGCCCGAGACCTGCGGGTTTCTTTGACTGACCGCTGCAATCTTCGGTGTACATATTGCATGCCCGCACAAGGTTTAGATTGGACTCCTTCTGAGCAGCTACTCACCGACGAGGAGATTATTCGCCTTGTAACAATTGGGGTCCGGCTGCTCGGCATCCGTCAGGTTCGTTTCACTGGCGGCGAACCGTTGCTCAAGAAGTCGCTTGACCAGCTGATCCATACGGTGAAGCAGCTTCATACAGACGAGGGCAAGCCGGTAAGCACCGCTCTGACAACCAACGGCATTGGACTGCACCGCAAAGCAACACAGCTGAAAGACGCTGGGCTTGATCGCGTGAATATTTCCCTGGACACTCTCAACCCTGAACATTTTTCGCTTCTGACTCGGCGGGATCGTTTCAAGGACGTTATTGAGGCTGCCATCAACGCCGACCTCTCCCCCGTGAAGATCAACAGCGTGATCATGCCGGGTGTCAATGAAGACGACATTCTTCCGCTCGCAGAATTCGGGCTATACGAAAATGTGGAACTGCGCTTTATTGAACAGATGCCCCTGGGGCCGCGCGACCAGTGGGATCGTTCGGCTATGGTCACAGCCCAGGACATTATTGACGTCATCTCGACCAAGTTTGACCTGACCCCTGACACAACAGAGGAGACAGCACACAGTGCAGCCCCCGCAACCATGTGGAGGATTTCTGATGGGGACATGCACGGCAAGATTGGCATCATCGCTTCGGTGACCCGTCCTTTTTGTGGTGCGTGCGACCGTACGCGGCTTACATCTGACGGCGCTGTGCGGAGCTGCTTGTTTTCTCAAACTGAAACCTCGTTGCGGGATCTCCTTCGCCAAGGCCGATCAGACAATGAGATAGCCGAGGCATGGGCAGCAGCGATGTGGCTCAAACCCGCTGGTCACGGCATTGATGATCCTTCGTTTGTTCAGCCACACCGCCCCATGTCAGCTATCGGTGGCTAAGCTCAACACCAACTATGCTCAACAGCATCAACATCTCTTTTACACCACGGAGGTCTCATGGGTGAACAGCATCGACGCACCATGGATGAACATCTACAGGCTGCTCTTGCACTTGTTGCACCGCTTCAGCACACCGCTCAGGTAAGCACCAGAGACTTGAATGATCATCATGGCATCGTAGTGGCCCGAGATGTTATGAGTGCTGCAGCCATTCCACCATTTACCAATTCAGCCATGGATGGTTTTCTGGTTCGCAGTACTGATCTTGCTGGTGATGGACCTTGGACATTCCCCGTCAGCGGTGACATTCCGGCAGGTAGTCCCCCAGTTCCAGTACCTGCGGGCCATGCCGTACGCATTATGACCGGCGCGCCTGTACCCGAAGATCCCGACACCAAAGGTGATGAACTATGCGTCATCCCCATTGAAAACACTGATGCACGCAATGACGTGATGCCAACAACCGTCACAGTGAAGGACTACAACCCCCACCGCGCGCACATCCGGTACCGTGGTGAGCACGTCCAGCCGGGGGACGTCGTCACGCACGCAGGTACCCGAATCGACGCCGGAGTGATAGCAACGCTTATTTCCGCTGGTGTTGAACAGGTGGAGCTGTATCCGCGCCCCACAGTGTGTGTGATTACCTCGGGTGATGAGGTGGGAGATGCTCGCAACGCGTGGGGCATTCCCAACTCGAACGGTCCGATGCTGGTTGCTGCAGCACACGCCAGCGGTGCTGTTCCAACCCACCGTCATGTGCGTGACGACGCCGCAGCCGTGCATGCCGCGATCGATACCGCCGCATCCGAGTTTGACCTGGTAGTCACGGTTGGTGGCGTGTCAGCCGGTGCCTACGATGTTGTACGCGCCGTGGGCGGGACCGCCGATATGTGGTTTGGCCCAGTTGACATCCAACCGGGGAAGCCACAGGGTTTGGGCACGTGGAACGGTACGCCGGTGATGTGTCTTCCTGGCAACCCGGTGGCGGCTTACGTGAGTTTCTTTCTGTTTGTGGTTCCCGTGCTGCACACTCTCGCGGGTATGCCCGCGCCTCATTCTGTGTGGGACCGTCCTCATGTGTCTGCATTCGTTTCGGATGATTTTCCGCAGCCTGGCCCCCGTACGCGTTTTATTCCAGTCCAGTTAACCTGGGGCGAACGCGGGGCAACCGCAACGCTGCCACATGGGGGCACTGGCTCGCATATGGTCGCGACTCTCGCAGGCGTTCATGGTTTAGCTGTTTTACCTGCGGAATCAGAACCTCACGATCCCACATCCGTGGCTGTTCTGTTTGTGTAAGCTCCCCTACCGAAGAAGGCATGATGAAGTTCACTCACCTCGATAACGCCGGGTCCGCCTACATGGTGGATGTCACAGATAAGCAGCCAACGGTGCGTTCGGCAACGGCGCAAGGAGAGGTTATCTGCTCACCGGAGATTCTGGCAGCACTGCGAGATGGCACGGTCCCCAAGGGTGATGTGTTGGCGGTCGCTCGTGTTGCGGGCATTTCTGCAGCTAAAAAGGTTCCTGATCTGCTTCCTCTCGCGCACACCATTGGCGTGCACGGATGTTCAGTGGACCTGGTTATCCACGACGACCGCGTCGCCATTGAGGCCACAGTGCGCACCGCCGACCGCACGGGTGTTGAGATGGAAGCACTGACAGCAGTAACGGTAGCTGCCCTGACCCTTATTGACATGGTCAAAGGTGTGGATCGTTCGGCATATATCGGGGTCTGCGGCATCGTTGCAAAGTCGGGTGGCCGTTCAGGTGACTGGTCCCGCGACCTGCCACGATAATGCATGTCATCATTCTGGCCGGCGGTGTAGGTTCGCGCTTAGGTGGTGTGGCCAAGGCCGAGGTTCGCGTGAATGGGACACGGCTTATCGACGCCCTCCTTGCCACCCTCCCCACACATGTTTCCGTCAGCATTGTCACGCCATATCCGATTGAGCTAGGAACACACGCACAGACTATTCGCTGTGTGTGCGAGGATCCTCCTTTTGGCGGCCCCGCCGCAGGCATAAGTGCTGGACTTAATCCCGCCACCGAGATGACAGCCGTCTTGGCGGTTGATGCTCCCGCATCAGGGACCCTGCTGGAAGCGCTCACGAATGCACTCGCCACCAATCCCGGCGCAGATGCCGCTGCGATTATGTCAACGCAGGGCCATCTGGAACCGTTGTGTGTTGTCTGGCGTACAGCATCGTTAGTAGCGGCTTTTGATCAGCTTGGCGACCCTCGTGATAAACCCGCCAAAGCATTGCTTCGTATCGCTGGTTCGGTAGTGCCGGTGCCGGGCACTGGTGCGGAGGTTGATTACGACACAGTGGCTGAGCTCAGCGAACTGGGTGCTGTCGAGCTTCCTGCTCCCCCACCTCCAGCCACGCAGTAATACCCCCTCGAAGACTGTAGGCACCATGATGCCCATCTGCGTCAAGCATGGAGACAGCCCGCGCGGATCGGATGCCGCTGGCGCAGTAAAGAACGACGCGGCGATCGGTAGCCAGGGCGTCGATAATAGCGGATGGCAGAGCACCGCGCTGGAATTCTTCTACAGGGATGTTGAAGGAACCGGGGATTGCGTGCTCTTCGTGTTCCTCGCGGGTACGCACGTCAATGACCAGGTCCCCGTCAGATAACGTTGTTGTGTCGCAGGGTTCTGCTGTCACGGGTCCGGCGGCGAGGAGGCGCTGGGTGACCGCCGGGTCCGCGTGGAGGGGAATATAGTCCCAGCGTGAGGCGAGTGAGTCGTAGTAGCCAACGGTCCCCAACAGAGGTGTGCCTAGGTCGGTGAGGAGTTTTATGGTCTCCATGGCCATGGCTGATCCGATGATACCCACAAGGGGACCAAGAACCCCAGCTTGGGCGCAATTGGGAATAGAACCGGGCGCGGGAGGCTCGGGGAAAATGTCTTCGTAAACAGGCCCCTTTCCTGCCCAGAACACAGACAGTTGAGCATCAAAACCCAGCACAGATGCCCACACATGAGGTATCCCAGCCCTGGCACACGCGGCCGACACAATATGTCGAGTGGCAAAGTTATCAGAGCCGTCGATAACCACGTCCACGTCCGCCATGAGGCGCAGTGCATTGTCCCAGTTCAGTCGTTCGGCAACATCGTGAACGATGATTGAGGGGTTCAGGCTATGAAGAGCCTCAGCGGCGGAACGGACTTTTTGTTCTCCCACGTGGGCTGTAGTGTGCACGACTTGGCGATGCAGGTTGGATAGCGAAACAACATCATCGTCCACAATGGTGATTCGCCCAACCCCGGCCCCTGCGAGGTACAGCATCGCGGGTGAACCGAGTCCGCCCGCGCCGACGATAAGCACGTGGGAGTTCTGAAGTCGCTGTTGTTTGGCCTCACCAAAACCAGCAAGAGATATCTGACGCTGGTAGCGCATCTATGTCAACCCCACCCACTGTGTGTCGCCAGATTCTAGGAGTTGTTCTTTCCAGATGGGCACCTCGGCTTTAACGGTGTCCGCCATGTCCGAGCATGCCCGAAAGGCGGCATCGCGGTGCGCTGATGCCACGTGAACAACAAATGCCGCCTCGCCGATTGCAATGCCGCCGATGCGATGCGCTGCCCAGATGCGCACGTCGGGGTGCCTGTCCAGCACTTTATCCGCCACTGTCGCCATAATTGCCTCTGCCGTGGGGTGCGACGTGTAGCTGAGACTGCGAACGCGCTGACCTCCATCGTGATTACGGACGATGCCGTTGAAAGTAACGCACGCACCCATCGATGCCACCATTACGTCGTCGTAAGCAGCCGCAGCAAGCGATTCCAAGGGCTGGTCGGTGATCAGCGTCCCAAGAACAACTCCTGTGTCATCGGAAACGTAGGCTGGGTCGTTGGTGTTAGTCATGAGTGTGCGTTCCTTCTAACATGTCGGTAATGGGCATGATAATAGGTGTGAGCACGGCAATTCCATCTGCGACGGCACCGCGCGAGCCGGGAAGCGTCATGATAAAGGTACGCCCCGACACACCCGCAACGGCCCTGGACACAACGGAGAGGGGTGTGGACTCCTCGCCTTTACGCCAGAACGCGTTGACCACTCCAGGCAGTTCACGGTCCAGGTACGGGGTAACAGCCTCCACGGTGCGATCATCATCTGATAATCCGGTACCGCCAGTGGTGATGAGCACATTGAGGTCAGGGGTAATGGCGGTGCGTAGTTCATCCGCAACGTCCGCATCGGCGACAACACGTGCCTCGGGCGTGGAAAAGCCTAGTTTACGCAGCCATTGCACGAGAATCGGTCCTGTCTGGTCTTCGTAGATTCCTTGGGCTGCGCGCGTCGATACAACGACAACAAGGGCGGATTTCATAGTAGTTCTCCCAACGGATAGATCTGTACTGCCGCACCAGGATGATAGTGCGTGCGAGCAGTGATGCGGATTAAACAGGTCGCACCCACCGCTTGTTGCAATAAATGCGATCCGGCACCACCAATAGGGGTTGCATGAAGCACTCCCTCCGCATCAACGGCGTAGGTACCCCGCAGAAACTGATCACGCAGGTCAGGCAACCCAGTCACAGCGTGAGTCAAGCGCGCAGTGTACGCCCCCACATCGCAGCGGTTCAGGGTTGGCGCGACAAAAAGTCGGAAGCTCACCAGCGTTGAGATGGGATTTCCCGGCAGGCATATCACCGGCGTTCCACGAAACGTTGCCAGCCCTTGCGGCCCACCAGGTTGTTGGGCAACATGCCCAAACCATGCATCATGCTCGGCAAATGCTAGCCGCACCACCTCGTAACGCCCGTGGCTGATGCCACCGGACGTAATCACCGCATCCGGTTGATGCTTATCGACGCCCCGTGCCACATCCTCCACGAACCGCTCCACGTTGTCATCAGTTCGGATATGGTCAACCACCTCAATGCCTGCGCTGCGGCACAGCTGATGAAGCATCGGGCCATTAGCATCGGGTATCGAAGCCACTCCTTCGTTTCCGTCGCCGTGAGAAATCTCAGCCCCACCAGTACAAATAATCACTCGTGGTCGTTGCCATACAGTGACAGTGGTGATGGATTGGCTGGCTAACGCAGCAATCGCCAGTGCATCAAGTCGGGTTCCTGCCCGAAGAAGAAGAGAACCAGCGGCGGAATCTGATCCAGCTTTGCGGACATACTGTTGCTGCGGCACTGACGGTATGTGGACCTCATCGTCGGTAAAGGTGTCGGGTTGGCACTCTTCGACGGGGACGATAGTCGTGGTACCGCGTGGGAGTTTCGCCCCTGTCATGATGGGCGCGACGCTGTCGCCTAAACCTTCAGGATAAAGCTCATCAGGGTCCGCACCTGCAGCCACGGTTGGCCCCACTGTGAACACTCCTGGCGTGCGTTGTTGCTGAGCAGACGAAAGCGCGTAGCCATCCATCTGGGAGTTATCAAATCGCGGTGAGTCAAAGGGCGCCGTGAGGTTCGTAGCTAAGGTGTAGTTGGCGGCGTCGAGAAGCGGCAGAGTTACTGTCGCACGCGGCGGGAGGCGCCTCAGTATGGCCTCGGCGTGCTGTTGTGGTGTCAGCATGGTGGTTTCTCTCTACAATGCGGGGTATGCAAGTACATTATTTTGCTGCGGCGCGTGCGGCAGCCGGAGTGGCAGTTGAATCTCGGGAACTGGTACCCAACACATTGGGTGAGTTGTTGGAAGAGCTAGCAGCTGAGCATAGTGAGACAACAGCCGCTGGTATGACCCTGGCGGAGATTTTTGTGCAGTGTTCTTTTCTTGCGGATGGTCATCATGTGCAGCCTGATGCCTCCCTTGTAGGTGTCGACCGTGTGGATGTGCTACCACCGTTTGCTGGCGGCTAATTTTTACTGGTTTTTGCCGTGCTTAATAATAGTACGTCGTTAGATATGCTTGCCCAGCTGCTCGAAAATACTGGGTAAAAGCGGACCTATGACAGTGATGGTGTCAGTGACACCGCCAACGGATCCAGGTGCATTGATAATCAGTGCTGCGGTCTCGTCACGGCTCGTCACACCGACAAGCCCGCGAGTCAAGCCAGCTCGTGGGCTATTTTTTACTCCT
>ERZ773010.2472-NODE-2472-length-10865-cov-3.020537_pt1 | contig 10865 bp, 9 predicted proteins | sample MGYA00580842_ERZ773010 | MGnify/ENA primary metagenome ERZ773010 (study PRJEB29015, sample SAMEA2737982) | human oral metagenome | biome: human oral; feature: human-associated habitat; material: dental | place: China | collected 2107 ...
GATTTCCCGAGCGCACGCGCCATGCAGGCAACACCAAGCGCCGCACCGAAGCAGTCATAGTCCTCGTTGTGGTGCCCCATGACATACACTGTATCTGCGCCCTCCATGAGGTCGCGCAGGGCATGGGCCACCACGCGCGCCTTCACACGCGTATGCTTTTCGACCGCCTTTGCCTTACCGCCGAAGAACTGTGTCTTGCCGCTTATATCGAGCGCCACCTGGTCGCCGCCGCGCCCGAGCGCAAGGTCGAGCTTTTCCTCTGCCTCCTCGCCAAGCTCTTTCAATGTCTGCTCTGCTGCAATGGAAAGACCGATGGAGAGCGTCACGGGCATCCCCTTTGTATTGACGATCTTGCGCACCTGATCGAGGATGTCAAATTTCTCTGCAATCGCATGATCCAGTGCAGTGCGGTCCAGCAGTGCCACGAACTCACCGTCCGAGATGCTGCGCATAAAGCCACCCAGTCCGTTCATCCACGCATCGAGGCGCTCCCGCACCGCGAGCAGCAGCTGTGAGCGTTCCGCCTCGCTCTGTCCCTGCATGATTTCATCGTAGTTGTCAAGCTGGATGTAAAGGAGTGCCGTCCGGCTTTCGTGAAAGCGGCGGCGCAGATCCGCAAACGCCGACTCATCCTCCACATAAAATGCCATGAGCGGCTCCACCTGCGGCGGCGTCGGTACGGGACGGTGATAGACGCGGTACGAACGTCCCCCATGGGTAAAGTGGTACTCGCCCTCCGTGTCCCAGACGGACTCTATCGACAGCTCCTCCCAGAAATCGGCAACCGCGGTCCCCTGCTCCGGCGGCGCCGTGCCGAGGTACAGTCCGAGCTGTCTGTTGCACCACTCCAGATGCCCGTCGCGGCTCACCACGAGAATCGCCTGCGGGAGCTGGTCCACAGCATACGTCATCACATCGTTGACATTGTGGATGATGCCCATACAGTATCTGTCAAAACGGCGCTCCCGATCACGGCAGCGCTCCCATGCGAACAGAGCAAGCAGCACCCATAGGACGAGTGCCGCTGCCCCCACATAGATATTATAACCCAGTGTCACAAGTGCAAGTGCAAGTATGACGATGAGATGAACCGTCAGATCCATCCACGCGGATAAATTCCGCGGCATAACATTCCCCCCTTACGCCCATGACGGCAAACGTTTTACAAAGTTTTTTATCAGTGCTTCCCTCAAGAATTCTTCTTTTCCAATATCTTCTTTCGATAGTCAAAGACAATATCGAAAAGCCCCGTCCACGAAACCACCTGCGCGAGGAACGTGCTCAGCGCGATAAACACGTAGAGCATCACGCGCATCAGCGGCGCCACGCGAAAGCGCTTCATCAGGAACTGCAGGAACGAAAGCCCCTGCATCAGCCCCGCGAAAAACGCAATCAGATACCCGTTGAGCGCGGCCTGATACAACAGCGTAAAATCGCGCGTCGCTCCCCAGTAAAGACCGATGAGCGAAAAGGCGAACAGGTAGGCAAACCCCATTGGCAGCCGCCACGCAGTGAACGGCGGAAAGGACGGGAACGGCATACCGAGCCGCCGCAGCACAATGCGCAGCACCATCAGCGAAAGAAACGCCTCGATGAGGGCGCTCACGATAAAAAAGGACGGCAGCAGCAAAACGAAGGCGCTGAGCACCCCCTGTGCGGCCGTGCGCGTTTCACTGATCTGTTCCTCACTCATGCCAAGGGACTGATAGAGCGCGAGTGTCTCATCCATGGCCTGCTCCGCCATCTGAAGATCCATCCCCATCGGATTCATCCCAAAGAGGAAAAAGACCAGCGCTGCCGCAGCGAGTTTGCCGAGCAGCGAGGCCGCCGCCCCGCCAAGGAGCGCATGCACCGCCCCCCGCCCACGCCGCAGCATCATGCCGAGCAAAATCCCCGTCGGTGCGAACGAAATCACAAAGAGCGCCCCCGTCATTGCCGGGGAAAAGAGCATCATGAATACAAGGGAGGCCGCCGCAGCGAGAACGCCCCAACGCCCCCCCACGCGCACGCAAATCAGTGCGATAAAGACCGGCCACAGCATCCCGAGGACCATCGTCAGCATCGGCAGATAGCTCACCGCGAGCGCATAGATGACGGCAGCCGCCGTCATAACCCCGGCTGTCGCCGCAGGTCTTGCACCTTGCTCATTCATTCTGTATCCTTTCGGCGGCATCCGCCGCACAACTCTATCGAGCGCATATATTGTTCCATTATAGCAGATTTTAACCTGTCTGTCACGATTTGGCAGTGCGCCGAAGATCCGCATCAAATGAAATGAGAGATTCCCTAAAAATACACGCCAACGAAAGGGCTTTTGTGCCGCACAGCGAATAGATATACAAAACACTTTGCACGAGGAGGGATTCCTATGTCCATTTTAGCAGCGTTTGTCGTGCCGCATCCCCCCCTCATCCTGCCGGAGATCGGCAAAGGAGAGGAGCAGAAGATTCAGCTCACGGTAAATGCCTATGCGCGTGCGATGTCCGCAGCCGCAGATCTGCAGCCCGATACCGTCATCATCTCCAGTCCCCATACCGTGATGTATGCAGACTACTTCCACATCGCCCCCGGAGATGCGGCAGTGGGGGACTTTGCACAGTTCGGCGCACCCGATGTGATTGTCAGTGCAGCATATGATGCCGAGTTCACCAAGGCGCTCGAACGGGAGGCGCTGGCAGCGGGGATTGCCGCAGGCCCTCATGGCGGGCGCGGTGCTGCCCTTGATCACGGCATCATGGTACCGCTGCGCTTTCTGCAGGCATACACAGAGCGCTTTCGCCTGGTGCGCGTCGGCCTGTCGGGGCTGACACCGCTGACGCATTACCAGTTCGGCATGTGCATCGCGCGCGTTGCGGAAAAGCTCGGGCGCAAGGCGGTCTACATCGCGAGCGGCGACCTCTCACACAAACTCACGCCCGACGGCCCCTATGGCTTTGCCCCCGAAGGGCCGCGCTTTGACAAGGCGTGCATGAAATATCTTGAGGAGGGCGACTTTCTAAAACTCCTGCAAATGGATCCCGCCCTCTCTAAAGCCGCCGGTGAGTGCGGTCTGCGCTCATTCTGGATCATGGCGGGGGCGCTGGACGGGCTGGCGGTAAAAAGCAAAAAACTCTCCTATCAAGGAACGTTCGGCGTTGGCTATGGCATCGTCTCCTTTAAGGTCATGCGGGAAGACCCAAAGCGCAGACTGGTAGAGCGCTACGAAGCCGCCCGCAAACGCGCCATCGACGCCATCCGCGCCAGTGAGGACGCCTATGTCTATCTGGCGCGAAAGAGCATCGAGCAGTTTATCCGCACAGGAGAGCGTATGCCGCTGCCCGAGGATCTGCCGCCTGAGATGGAGGGGCGCGCGGGCGTCTTTGTCTCGCTCAAGGTGAATGACGAACTGCGCGGCTGCATCGGCACCTTTGAGCCAACAGCAAAGAACATCGCCGCAGAAATCCGCAAAAATGCCCTCTCTGCCGCCCTGCACGACCCGCGCTTTTCCCCCGTCACAGAGCGCGAACTGGATGACATCATATACAGCGTCGATGTCCTCAGCGAACCAGAACTCATCGACGATCCGGCACAGCTCGATGCAAAAACCTACGGCGTCATCGTCGAGTCGCGCGGCCGCAGAGGCCTCCTCCTGCCGGATCTCGCAGGGGTGGACACCGTGGACGAACAAATCAAAATTGCACGCCGCAAAGGCGGCATCCCGGAGGACGCCCCCATATCCATCTGGCGCTTTACCGTAGAGCGCCACCACTGACCCCATGCGGCACATCATAGACGCCCCTGCGATCCAAGCGGCGGTGCCCCACGCAGCGGGCAGCACACAGGGGCACGAGCTGCCAATGGATCCGTGCGTGCAGGAGCCTGCACAGACAGAACATGCAGACGGGCGTATTTCCTGTACCCTCTGCCCGCACCACTGCCGTCTGCGCGTCGGTGAAACGGGACGCTGCCGTGCGCGGGCGCATATCGACGGGGCAATACAGTCTCTAAATTATGGCCGCTTCACCGCCATTGCGCTCGACCCCATCGAAAAAAAGCCGCTCTCTCACTTTCACCCCGGCAGCTTCATCCTCTCCGTCGGCAGCTTTGGCTGCAACCTCGCCTGTCCCTTTTGCCAAAACGCCGCCATCGCCATGGCAGACGCACGCACCAAGACAGAGGATATTGCGCCCACGCGCCTTGCCGCACTCGCAAAGGAACTTTCCTGCCGCCCGCCCGGCAACATCGGCATCGCCTTTACCTACAACGAGCCTCTCCTCAGCTTTGACTACATCCTCGATACGGCGCCCCTTATGCACGCGGCGGGGCTGAAGGTCGTTCTCGTCACAAACGGCACGATTTGCCCAAGACCCCGCGCACGTCTCCTGCCGCATATCGACGCCATGAACATCGACCTCAAGGGCTGGCAGGAAGCTTTCTACCGCCGCCTCGGCGGGGATTTGGAGACCGTCAAAGAGACCATCGCACATGCCATATCGTGCGGCGTCCATGTCGAAGTGACGACCCTCATCATCCCCGGGCAAAATGACAGTGCCGCAGACATGGATGCCGAGGCGCGTTGGCTCTCCGCTCTCTCCCCCGACATCCCGCTCCACATCAGCCGCTATTTCCCATGCCACAACGAAACGACTCCGCCGACCCCTCTTGCATCCATTGCGCTTCTCACCGCCATCGCACGCCGCCATCTAAAATATGTACACTGCGGGAACTGCTGAGGGGCACATGTACCAAACGCTGAAAACATTTGAACATAAATCGCCCCCCTTTATGCAGTGAGTGCATAAAGGGGGGCGATTTGACAGCAATCTTAAAAACCTCACATGCAGAATGCTCACGCACGCATCTTTTGGAGATAGTCCTTTGTCTCTGCCACAACAACACTCGTAAGGGCGAGCAGTGCGATGAGGTTTGGAATCGCCATCAGTCCGTTGACAATATCTGCAAGAATCCAAATCGCTTCAAGTTTCAAAAATGCACCGCACGCAATCAGCAGGATAAAGACAATACGGTACGGCAGAACGCCGCGCGTACCCGCAAGATAGATCACAGCGCGTTCGCCGTAGTAGTTCCACCCGAGGATCGTCGTAAAGGCAAAGAGCGCGAGCGATACCGTCAGCAGCACCCCGCCCACAGAGCCGTACACCCCTGTAAACGCCGCGCCCGTCATAGCAGCCCCTGCCGCTTCTCCCTGCCATGCCCCCGTGAGCACCAGCACCAACCCCGTCATCGAGCAGATGATAATGGTATCAATGAACGTCCCCGTCATGGAGATCAGCCCCTGCTCCGCCGGCTCCTTCGTCTTTGCCGCCGCTGCCGCAATCGGCGCAGAGCCAAGTCCCGACTCATTGGAAAAGACCCCGCGCGCAATACCGTTTTGCATCGCCATCATCACCGTCGCTCCTGTAAAGCCGCCCGCAGCCGCCGCTCCCGTAAACGCACTGTCCAAGATGAGGGCAAGCGCCGCCGGAACCTCCCCTGCATACACGAAAATCACGCCCGCAGAAATAACCACATAAAGCACCGCCATAAACGGAATGATGCGCGAGGCAACCTCTGCGATGCTGCGCAGGCCCCCAATCGTAATCGCTGCGATGAGCAGCGTCAGCAGGAGATCAGTCCCAATGCGTGGAATACCGAATGAGAGTTCCACAGAATCCACAATCGCATTCACCTGAGGAAACGTTCCAATGCCAAAGAATGCGACCAGCACCGTCGCTGCCGCAAAAAAGCCCGCGAGCGGACGGTACCGCTCCCCCATGCCGCGCCGGATATAGTACATCGGGCCGCCTGCAATCTCACCGTGCGCATCCGTCGTGCGGTACTTCACCGCAAGCAGCCCCTCTGCGTACTTCGTCGCCATCCCAAAAAACGCCGCCATCCACATCCAAAAAATCGCGCCCGGCCCACCGACCTTGACTGCCGTCGCCACACCGACAATATTGCCCGTGCCAATCGTTGCGGCAAGCGCCACGCAGAGTGCCTTAAAACTCGAAATATCCCCCGCACCCCTATTCTTTGCATGCAGGATCAGAGAAAGCGCACGCGGCAGATGCAGCACCTGGATCAGGGAAAGCCGCACCGTGAGGAGAATGCCCGTCCCAACAAGCAGAGTAATCAGCGGCACCCCCCAAAGAAATGAGTCGATGTCCTTTAGAATCGGGATCAGCGATTCCATAACGTATACCTCCTAAATGAATGAAATATGCGAATATTTTATCATGATAAAGCCCTAAATGTCCATGTATACATGAATCTAGGCATGGTGGCATACATCATGGCAAAAAAACGCCGCATAAAGCTGCCTTTCAGCAGCCATACGGCAATTTTCTATGGTGTGATCCGCAGCTCATGCAGGAACGCCCGGCATGCTGCATCCTCCGTATCAAATGTGCGGCGCAGGGTGATGCGGTTGCGCTCCACGATATAGATGCAAATGACAGGATACATGCGTATGCAGAGATAGGATTCTGTCATCGGCTCATCCTCCGTCGTGAGGGAGTAATGCGACCGCGGCACATTATGCCGCGCGAGAATCTGCGGTAGGTCGCTGATCTGCATCCGCATCCTCCTCCGTCAGCATCGGCGGCTCTGTCCCCATCAAAGCGGAGATCCTCTCAGGCAGCTTATACTGGATGCCGCCGCCCGTGCGCCCAAACCACGGCGCAATGACGCCCTTTTCTACGCCCGCAATCTCCCTGTGCACCAGATAGACATGGAAATCGCCTTCCCGCGTCGTAGACGGAAGCGCACGTTGCTCAAAGCTCGTTGCATCCGGTGAAACATAACGTCCCGTCGGCGCACCATACCGCGTCAGCACCGCACCTTGCGGCAGCGTCACCGTCAGGATGCACCCGACGGCGCCGTCATTGCTCGGATAGATGGGACGCCCATCATCTGCATAAAAGCGTGCCTCTCCCTCCTTGCCCTGTGTGTATGGCAGCGACTGCTCTGCGGCAAGCGCCGCGATAAAGGCATCCGTCGGCGGAGCAAAATTATAGTACATCTGCCAATAGGCCGGCGCTGTTTCCTGCATCTCGCTTTTTGCCTGTGCAGCAGCGCACTGCGTCCCCAGCGCAATCGTCGCTGACGGCACTGTGCCAAGAGTACCCGCGAGAAAGAAAAAAACGGTGACCATAGAAACGTGCATCGGGCGGCATCCCTTCAACGCAAAAAATCGCTGCGCGATAGACGCCTTCGCACACGCCCAGAATGCAGTCATGCAGTGTGCAATGGAAAAGTGGCTCACTCAAATCGCTCCTTTCTGAAAAATGGCTCGATGATACATACTGCTCGGAGCCTCCTATGATGCGCCCCGCCTTTTGCGTGCCGCGTCAATCATTGCAGTATGCGCCCTAGACATCCCCTTTGCATGGCGGCGCATCCGTCTCCTCTCCCATGATCCCCGCCATGCGCAAAAGATACTGCGCATTCGTCGTTTGGCAGCGTCCCTCCCGTATGCGGAAATCAAAAAGGATTTTATCCCCCTCGTAATGCTCCTCAAAATGCGCATTCTGCACCGGAATCCCGTCCCGCTGAAGTGTGCACAGCTCAAAGTCATGCGTCGTCACAATCGTAATCGCATGGGGAAGGGTCAGGCGGCGGATTGCCTCACGCGCCCCCACAATGCGGTCGGCAGAGTTCGTCCCACGGAAAATCTCGTCGATGAGGATCAGCATCGGCAGGCGTCCCTTGCTGTATTCGATCATCCTCTTGATGCGCAGAAGCTCCGCGTAGAACGTAGAGATCCCGCCCGTCAGATCATCGCTGATCTGGATGGAGGTATAAACCGCCATCGGCGTGAGGGAAAAAGAACGCGCACAGACTGGCCCACCCGCGTATGCGAGCACCGAATTAGAGCCTAGAACGCGCATATACGTCGTCTTGCCGGACATATTTGAGCCGGTGATGACAAGCGTCCCGGCTGCAAGATGCGCGTCATTTGGCGTCGCCATCGCCTCAGGAAGGAGCAGCGACGTCGCCTCCACCGCATCAAGACACAGCGTACCATCCGTGATGAACGTGGCAAACGCATACACCTCGCGCGTATGCCCGATGGAGGCAAGTGATAAAAGCACCTCCATCTCTGCAAAGGCAGAAAACCATCCGTCCGCCGCCGCCCCCGCCCGGCCGCGCCACTGCGCAAAACACGCTGTGCAGTGAAAATCCCACAGGAAAAGCGCATTCGCCAAAATAAAGAACACGAAATTGCGCCGCATCGCTGTGCACTCGGCAATGCGGGCAAGCTGCTCCTGCGCCTGTGTTGCACGCACGGGCGTCACAAGCGGAGAAAGGATGGTCTGCATGGCATCGCTGTGCAAAGGGGCAGCCTCAAGCGCCCGAAAAATCTTCCCATAGAGCCGCAGCTCATGCGCCATACGCCCCAGCGGCGCCAGAACACGCACCGTACGCACATAAAAGAGGAGTGCGAGCGCAATATTCACCGATAAAATCACGAGCGGCAGCGTCCATGAGGCGGCGCCAAGCCCTGCCAGCACACATGAAGAAACCCCCGCGAGTGCGCCAAGCACCCCCACCGCACGCAGGATGCGCGGAGAGACCACCTGCGGCTGCCGCAACTCCGCCGCGAGCGCCATCGTATCATGCCCATCAGGCAGCTGCGCCCCATACGCCTCCAACTCCAGACAGAGCAGCGGATGCGCGATGAGCTCCGCGACCGCCGCCTGCCGCCGCCGCATATGCACGAGATCATGCGGCACCGCCGAGAGCGCCGCCGCGAGCCGATCGCGCCCGCGCTGCGTCCGCGCACAGCATAGATACTGATAGAGCGACGCCGTGCCGAAGATATGCAGATCGCGGTCGGGCGGACGCTTTTCATTGAGATATGCACCGCCATGTACCGGAGACTTTTTCCAGTCGCCGGAAAAACGTGAAAGATACGCCGCAATCACCGAGAGATACGCCTTTGTGAAAAGCTTTTGCCGCTCAAGCCGATGATGCCGCGCAACGAGCAGCACAAAGAGCAGCAGCAAAAATCCGCCGAACACCATCTCCGGCACAAAGCGATGGTCATAGCCATGCACGAGCGCTGCCGCCATCAGCGGGAACACGACCGTCCGCGCGAGGACGAGCCGCCGATGCTGCGTACGCTGCGCCGCATCGAGTGTGAGCGCATTCTCCCACGCATTTTCATAAAATCCTTGTTTCAAGAGAGTCCCCTCCAGCTCATAGATGCGTTTTCATTATAGCACATATTTGTGCCTCTTTGCTAAATATTGCGGATATTCTAATCTTAATCAGCCAAATGCAGTGCAAAGCCCCATTTGATCTATGGACAATTTGTCCAAAAACTGCTACAATATCGAGGCAATGGAGAAGATATTCCTCCATCCAAAACAGCAGCCATTCATCCATAATTCAGATAAATTTTGTAGAATATCCCCATCCAGATGGATAGAAAGGAAAACACTATGTCACAGCGTATGACAATGGACGAAGTCCTCAAAGAGTATGGCGTTCCCCAAATCCGCCTCGACGTACACGCAGCACGCAGCGATCTGCTCAAACTGCGCGAAAAACTCATTGCAATCCGCGATCTCTCCGAGGGGCGCGAACAAGGCTATCTCGACATCGAGTGCAAGCTCTACATCGACGTGGACGACATCGACCGCTATCTTTCGGGCGAACTGGATACCGTCGGTGAGATCTACGCCTTCCCCGAGGACGTAAAATCCTATCGAGAGTAGCAGATACCGTGCGCCTAGACGGCCCGTGACACCCCGCTGTCATCGGCGCATACTGACACATCAAATAAAGGATAAAAGGAGAACCGAAAATGAACCTTAAAAAGATACTTGCAGCGGCGATGATCGGTTCGCTGACCGCATGGGCCGCGCCCATCTGCGTCCCCGCAGATATGGGCAGTCCCATCTTCTCACAGGCGGAGGCAGCAAAGGGCGGCGCCCGCATCGCACCGCGCTCGGCCCCCGCAGCGCCCAAATCCAGCCCGAGCAGCAGCAGCTCCAGCGGCAAAGCCGTCTCCGGAAACGGCAGTGGCTATGCGCCCTCCAAGAGCGCCAACCAGCTCGATAAGAATGCCCCCGCTGCCAATGCGACAAAATCCGCCCCTGCATCCGGCGCGGCAAATACTGCAAAAAGCAGCACCGGATGGGGCAGCGCCCTGCGCAACGTCGGCCTTCTCGCCGGTGGTATGCTGCTCGGCTCCATGCTCTCCTCCATGCTCGGCATGGGCGGCGCCTTCGGTGACATCATGGGCGTTCTCATGAACATCGTCCTTGCCGCAGCCGTCTTTATCGCGATCCGCTGGGCATGGAACCGCTTCCGCTCGCGCAAAGAGGACAATGTATACCAGAGCAGCGCAAGCAGGAGCAACGCGGCGCCGCAGCCGCCCATCACGGACATCCGTCCGCCCGCAGGCACCTCCTCATCTGTCCGGCCTCCAATGGATTCATCCGCAGGCGACAGCGCGCGCAGCGTTGCCGACCGCTACCGCAGCCGGTAACGTACATCTATGAGAATACAGCCCCCCGCAGACATGGAATCATGCCTGCGGGGGGCTTGCTTTCTTCATGAGCCGTACATGAGAACCGCTATTTTCCCTTGAAAAAATCGACAGAATCCTTCATAATGAGGCTATAAAGACCAATCCATAAAACAGTTCCTAAAAAGAACCAACCAAGGAGTGAATGTTGCATGATTAAAACATCTGCCTACGCCGTCATCAATACCCTCATCGCGCACTATCCCGCGCTCGAATCCTGCCGCGGCGATATACGCGCCGCCATCACCACCCTGTGCGAGAGCTACCACGAGGGCGGCAAGCTCATCGTCTGCGGCAACGGCGGCAGCGCCTCCGACGCGGAGCACATCGTCGGCGAGCTGATGAAGGG
>ERZ773010.2473-NODE-2473-length-10864-cov-13.886576_pt1 | contig 10864 bp, 10 predicted proteins | sample MGYA00580842_ERZ773010 | MGnify/ENA primary metagenome ERZ773010 (study PRJEB29015, sample SAMEA2737982) | human oral metagenome | biome: human oral; feature: human-associated habitat; material: dental | place: China | collected 2107 ...
CGTGCAGCATGAAGGTGCCGGCTCCCATGACGGCGGCCACCGGGAGCGCCAGGGACCGCAGCAGGAACGAGCCGCGGGGCTTGTGTCCGTTGGCGCTTTCGGTGGTCGGCGCAGTGGATGGTGCAGAGTTTCTGATTGTGTTTCTCATGGTTCCAGCGTTGCAGCGCCACCCAGCTATTCGCCCCCGCCGTAGGAACAGTGTTGCTTTATCCGAAAGAGAGCAGCGTCCCCCTATCCAAGGGATAACGCCGTGGGCCGGTGGAGTTGCAGGAGTGCAGTAGGTGGGTGTCTTCTTAGTGGTTGCAGAGCGTGGAGTCGACGGCTTGCAGACCGAGCTGGTATTTCTCAATGGCGCTACTGGGATCATCTGCAATGGCCGTTGTCAGGGCGGTGACCGTAACGGTTACGGCTGTGCCATCAGGCCCCACCCCGTTGAAGGTGGTGTAGCCGGGGATGCTGCCAGCATGTCCCCAGGCTGTGCCTCCGCAACTGAGCGAGGTGCTGATGATGCCCAGGCCATAGTGGTCTACGCCTGTTTCGGGCTGCCCTGCGTCGACGGTTTTCTTCATCTCGGCGATGGAGTCCTGGCTCAGAAGGGTGCCATCAAGGACGGCTTGGAAGAACTTGTTCAGCTCGCTGGGGGTGGAGATCATGGCTCCCGCGCCGCCGGCCTCTGAGGGGTCCTTGCGGGTGATGTCCTCCAGCTCGCCTTGTGAGTTGCGGTGATAGCCGTGGGGGTGTGTGCCTCGGATCTCTTCTTCGCCGGGGTTCGGGTAGTAGGTGTGGTTCAGCCCGAGGGGCTCGGTGATGCGTTTGGTGATCTGCTCAGCCAGAGGCCGGTGGGTGACCTTCTCTGCCAGCAAGGACAACATGACGTAGTTGGTGTTGGAATATTTCCACTGGCTGCCAGGAGCGAAATCCGCTGGTTTCTTCAGGGCAAAGTCGAGCAGGTCCCTGGGAGAGTAGTAGTTGTTGCGGTTGGCGACGGGGTCCTCGTGGCCGGTCTGGTCGGTGTATTCGGGTAGTCCGCTGGTGTGTTGCAGGAGTTGGCGCACGGTGATTTTCGAGCCGTCGATGCCCTCGCCTTTCAGCAGGCCGGGTAGGTAGGTTGCCACCGGCTCATCCAGGCTGATTGTGCCCTCCTGAACCAGCTGCAGGATCACCACCGCGGTGAAAGTCTTTGTGCTAGAACCGATGCGGACTTCACCGTCCAGAGGCGGGGCTTCCCCAGTTTCCAGGTTTCCCTTGCCGACCGCGACGCCGACGGTGCTTCCATCGGCTTTCGTCACTGCGGCCAGAGCCGCCGGGAAACCGCCATCGACCAGGCTTTGCGCAGCGGACAGCACCTGTTCCTTCTCGGCTGGTGAGCCTGATCCTGTCACTGCGGGTGACGGGGTCTCCGATGTTCCTGGTATCGACGGATCAGCCACGGCCACCCCAGGCGCGTGCAGCATGAGGGTGCCGGCTCCCATGACAGCGGCCACCGGCAGCGCCAGGGACCGCAGCAAGAAAGAACCACGCGGCTTCTGTCCTCCGGTGGCCTCGGTGGCCGGGCCGGTGAGCGACGCAGAGGTTTTTGTCATGTTTCTCATGGCTTCAGCGTCGCAACACCACCCTGACCTTCACCCCCACCGCAGGAACAGTGTTTTCTGTTTTCTGCCGAAAGAACCTGCCTGAACGGATAGCCTGCGCCTCTGGTGTGGGTCGGCGTAATGGTGCGTCAGGTGCGCCGGGCGTCGTGAGTCAAGCACAGGCGGGGGATCAAACATTCAGGTCGAGCGGAGTTCTCACCCTTGACGTTTGCACATCAGGGAGTCGACGGCGTCAGGCATCAGCTTTGCCTTCTGCTGGACAGCTGTTGTGTCGCTGGGATCGACGATACCTCTTGCTGCGGTGCCGGCGATGGTGACGGCGGTGCCGTCGGGGCCGACCATGTTCTGGGTGGTGTAGCCGGGGATACCGCCGCTGTGTCCCCAAGCGGTACCGCAGCTGAGGGGCAGGCTGAATATGCCCAAGCCATAACCGCTTCCAGGAACACCGCTCAGATTGCTGGTGTCGACGGTTTTCTTCATCTCGTTGATGGAGTCTTGGGTGAGGAGGGTGCCGTTGAGGGTGGCTTGGATGAAGGTGCCTAGTTCGCTGGGGGTGGAGATCATGGCTCCCGCGCCGCCGGCCCAGGAGGGGTCCATGCGGGTGATGTCTTGCCAATTCTCGGTGGGGGTGTTGCGGTGGTAGCCGTGGGGATGTGTGCCTCGGATCTCTTCTTCGCCGGGATTGGGATAGTAGGTGTGCGCTAGTCCGAGGGGCTCGGTGATGCGCTGGGTGATCTGTTCTGCCAGGGGCCGGTGGGTGACTTTTTCGGCCAGCAAGGTCAGCACGATGTAGTTGGTGTTGGTGTACGTGAATTGGCTGCCGGGTTCGAAGGCTGCTGGTTTGCTCAGGGCGACATCGAGTAGGTCGCGGGTTGAGTAGTAGTTGTCTCTGATCTGGAAGATGTCGGTCTCGCCAGGAACAGTGTCGGTGTATTCGGGGAGTCCGCTGGTGTGTTGCAGGAGCTGGCGGACGGTGATTTTCGAGCTGTCGATGCCTTCCCCGTGGATTAGGCCTGGGAGGTAGGTTTCGATGGGTTCGTCGAGGGTGATTTTGCCTTCTTGGACCAGCTGCAGGATGACCACGGCGGTGAAGGTTTTGGTGTTGGATCCGATCCGGACTTCGCCGTCGAGGGGCGGGGCTTCGCCGGTTTCCAGGTTTCCCTTGCCGACGGCGACGCCGACGGTGCTTCCATCGGCTTTCGTGACCGCGGCCAGGGCCGCCGGGAAACCGGCGTCCACCAGACCTTGTGCGGTGGTTGTGATGCGGGCCTTCTCGGCGGATTCGGCGGATGCTCCGGTTTCAGAAGCAGAGGGGGAGGGCGAGGCGGAAGCAGAGACAGAGTCGGTGGGCTCCGGTGGAGCGGCGATGGCTGCGCCTGAGCCGTGCAGCATGAAGGTACCGGCTCCCATGACGGCAGCCACCGGCAGCGCCAGAGACCGGAGCAGGAAGGAACCGCGAGGCTTGTGCCTGCTGATGTGCTTGGCGGCTGGTGCAGTGGATGTGGACTTGCTGGTTGTGTTTCTCATGGTTTCAGCGTCGCAATGCCACCCGGCCTTTCGCCCCCGCCGCAGGAACAGCATCACCTGTCCAAAAGGACAGCGTCGCGGCCCTCAGGCGTGCAAGTGCTCCTTGTGCTCCTTGGCGACCTTCTCCGACTCCAGCTGCAGTGTGCAGTGCTCGATGCTGACCTCGTGGTGTGTGGTCAGGCAGTCCTGGATCTCGGAGAGGATCTCCTGGGAATGGCCGTCGCTGAAGCACTCGTCGGACAGCACCACGTGGGCGGTCAGGACCGGCAGGTCGGTGGAGACGACGGAGGCGTGGAGGTCGTGGACGTCCTTGACGTGCGGGTGCTCCGCCATGTGCTCCCTCACCTTGGTCAAGTCGAGTCCGCTGGGGGTGGCCTCCAGCAGAATCGATCCCGACTCCTTCAGCAGCTTCAGCGCTCGCGGCACGATCAGCACGGCGACCAGGAGGCCAGCAACGGTGTCGGCGCGAGTCCAGCCGGTCAGGGCGATCACGACGGCGGAGACGATCACCGCCACCGACCCGAGCGCGTCGTTCAGCACCTCCAGGAAAGCAGCCCGCATGTTCAGGTTGCTGTCCTTGCCGCCGAGCAGCACCATCAGCGACGCGACGTTGCCGAGCAGGCCGACCACACCGATGAAAGCGACCCCGCCGGCCTCCACCTCTGGGGGAGCGAAGAGCCTGCCGACGCCCTCGAAGATCGCATACCCGCCGACGCACAGCAGGATCGCGGACTGCGCACCCGCCGACAGCACCTCGGCGCGCTGCCAGCCCCAGGTGTGCTGCTCCGACGGCGGCCGTTTCATCAGCGTCGCCGCGATGAGGGCCACCACCAGACCCATGGAGTCGGTCAGCATATGCCCGGCGTCGACCAGCAGCGCCAGGCTGTCCGTGACGATCGCGCCGACGACCTCTGCGATGAAGATCACGCCGGTGATCCCCAGGGCGATCCCGAGGCGCTTCCGGTTCGTCGATCCGTGCGCGTGATTGTGATTGTGCCCATGGCCATGTCCGTGGTCGTGGGTATGGGAGCTCTTCTCGTGGCTGTGATGGTCGTGCGGTGCGGCGCTGTGCTCGTGGGCTGCGTCGTGGTGATTGCTCATTGCGCGTCGTCTTCCGGTTCGCAGGTGACTGGGACTTCGCCGGTGGCGACCAAGAGGTCGTCGGCGGCTGCCAGGAGGTTGGTGATCAGTTCTGGCTCGGCCAGGGAATAGAAGGTGGCGCGTCCCCTCACGCGCGCGGTCAGCAGGCCGCTGTCGCGCAGCCCCCTGACGTGGGCGGACACCGTCGACTGTGCTAGCCCCAGGTGCTTGACGAGGTCGGCGACCCGGTGCTCGGACAGCATGAGGTGTTTGACGATGGCCAGCCGGTTCGGGTCGGCCAGGGACCGGAACAGCGTTGCCGCCGTGTCGGTCTCGGGGTGCGCGGACCCTGCCTCAGTCATCGTCATGGAACGATGATAACGTTTCTGAGCGATAAATGCTAGGGGTTTTGGCGACGGATATCGCCGTGTACTCTCCATCAGGTAAGCCCCACCTTGGCTGGACGGAGAACGGCATGGGAAACCCCTGGGAGATCTACGACGCACTCATCGACGCGATCCCGGAGGAGGTGACCCTGACAACGGTGAACGTCGGAGCGCAGTGGACCCGGGTCATCAACTCGGCCGGTGGCATCGGCATGGCGTGGACGATGAACGTCAAATCCCGTCCCGACATCTTCCCCGGCGTCACCCTCGACGGCGCGCCGCTGCGGGAGGCCGCCCAGCTGGTGCGCAGCTGGAACCTGGCGGAGAGCTCCATCGGGCAGGCCGCCATCAACTCCTGGCACAGCACCCCGGAGGTCGCCGAGACCAACGGCTTCGTCCCCACCGGCGAGGGCATCAACTGGGGCATGGTCTTCGACCCCTACGCCACAGACGTCACCGGCAAGAAGGTCGCTGTCATCGGGCATTTCCCCTTCGCCCAGAAGGCCCTCGACATGGCGGGGGAGTACATCTGTCTGGAGCGCAACCCACAGGCCGGTGACTACCCGGACTCCGCCTGCGAATACCTCCTACCCGAGTGCGACTACGTCTTCATCTCCGGTTCGGCCTTCGTAAACAAGACCGCGCCGCGCCTGATCGAGCTTTCCCGCAACGCCCACACCGTGCTGGTTGGCCCGTCCGTCCCGCTGAACCCGGTACTTTTCTCCTACGGCGTCGACACCATCACCGGTTTCGTCTCGCCCCATCCCCAGCAGCTGGATCGGGCCCTGGCGGGCGTCAACATGAAGGGCATGTTCGCCGCTGGCCACCGCGTCCACCAGCACCGCCCCACAGCCTGAGATCCGTCACCCGAAAGGAAACCCCATGGCCGACCCGAGCCTGACCGATATCACCGTGCCCATCAACACCCCCGACGCCTTCGGTGCACCGGAGGTGTCCTCCACCGGGACGATGACCGTCATCGACTCGATCGCCACGGCCCCTCAGACAGACCCGTCGCGCAGCCGCCCCGGGGTGCGCAGGCACCTCCAGGGCGACGGCGCGAATGTCATCTTGATGAACTTCGCCCCCGGCCAGCGTCTCGACGACCACCAGGCAGCGCACCCGATCACCGTGCAGTGTGCCGAGGGCAGGCTGCTGTTCACCTGCGGCGACGAGGTCGTGGAGATGCGTCCCGGCGTGGTGCTGCACCTCACCAGCCACCTGACCCACCGGGTCGACTGCCCGTCCGATGCCCCCGAGAAGAACGTCCTGATCCTGACCATGCTCACCGGGGAACGCCACCAGTAATAGACCGTTGTCAACGGCGGGTTCCAGGGTAGCCAGGAGCTGGCCGCGAAGGTGACGGACCAGCACAGCGTCTACGGCATCCCGATGCACTGGGTGAGTATCGTGATCGGCGCCGGCTGCCTAGTCTTCCTGGTGCTCTCGATGTTCAGGTCCTAAATCTGTATCTGTCCTAATCCGTATCTGCTGAGGACGTGGGACGGAGGAACTGGAACAGCGGGGTCTCGTCGCCCTCAGGGTGGAGAATGCGCACCTCCACGCCGTAGACCTCGCGGATCAGGTCGGCGGTCAGCACCTCGGCTGGTTTGCCCAGGCAGACCGCCCGTCCCTGGTGGATGACCAGCACCTCGTCGCAGAAGCTGGTCGCGAGGTTCAGGTCGTGCAGCGCGACCACGACACTCACCCCCGACTCCCTCAGCGTTGCGAGGATCTCCAGCTGATGCGAGATATCGAGGTGGTTGGTCGGCTCGTCGAGCAGCATCAGCTGCCCCTCCTGGGCGAATGCCCGCGCCAGGTGGGCGCGCTGCTGTTCGCCACCCGAGAGGGTCTGCCAGTCCCGGGTCAGCAGATGCTCGATCCCGGTGCGCCTCGCGGCATCCGCCACGACTTTGCGGTCCTGGGGGTTGGGACCGGCCCAGCGGCGGCGGTGTGGGATGCGTCCCAGGTCGATGACGTCCTGGACGGTGACGTCCTGGTCCGTGGTCGCTTTCTGCTGCACCACCGATATCCGCTGGGCGATCTGCGTCGGTGTCCACTGCGCGTAGGGGCGGTCGCCCAGGATGATCTCCCCGGACCGTGGCTGGATGGTGCGGGCCAGCATACCCAGCAGCGTCGACTTGCCCGACCCGTTCGGTCCGAGCAGCCCCAGGATCCGGCCGGGCATGGCTGGGACGCTGATGCCGTCCACGATGATGGCGCTGCCGGCGGCCCAGGTCAGATTTTCTGCTTCTAGTTTCATCGTTTCCTGGTCCTAGCGAGAATGGTGGCGAAGATCGGCACACCCACTAGCGCGGTGATCACACCTACCGGCACCTCCAGCGGGGCGAAGGCGGCGCGCGCGATGGTGTCGGCCCACAGCAGGAAGATCGCCCCGAACACCGCCGACACCGGCAGCAGGGCCCGGTGCCGCGATCCGACGAGCAGCCGCGCGATGTGCGGCAGCACCAGTCCGACGAACCCGATGGCGCCCGACGAGGACACCACCACGGCCGTCATCAACGCCGCCCCGCCCAGCAGGATGATCCGGGTGGCGTGTACCGAAACCCCCAGCGTCGCGGCCTCCTGCTCGCCGAACATGAAGGCATCCAGCGACCCGGCCATGAACATAGTCAGCAGGAGAAACCCAGCCAGCACCGTCGCCGAAAGCGCCACGTCAGTCCAGGAGACGCTCGCGAACGAGCCCATCAGCCAGTACAGGACTCCCCGGGTGGTGTTGGCGTCCGCGCCGACCATGATGATGAACGACGTCAGGGCCGAGAACCCCTGGGTGACGGCGATGCCTGCCAGCACGATCTTGTCGGTGGTGCCGCCCGCCAGGCGGGACAGTCCCAGCGTCGCGGCGAAGGCCGCCAGGGAACCGACGAAGGCGCCCGCGGGGAAGCTCACCAGCCCGCCGCCGAGCCCCATCACCAGGATCAGCACAGCGCCCGTGGAGGCTCCCGATGAGACACCCAGCAGATACGGCTCGGCCAGCGGGTTGCGCAGCAGCGACTGCATGATCACACCGCACAGGCTCAGCCCGGCGCCGGCGGCCGCCGCCAGCAGGACCCGCGGCAGGCGCAGGTCCCAGATGGTGGCGACCCGCAGCGGGGTCAGGCCCGGATCCGGTCCGAAGCCGAGCTTGTTCGCGAGCACGTCCCAGACATTCCCGACGCTCAGGTCGGAGGGGCCGAAGCTGATGGCCGTCACTATCGACAGCAGCAGCACCCCGAGGCCGACGACGACCACTACCGCCGCCGGGAGCCTACGGGCGCGTCTCTGCGTGGCCTGGGATGGGCTCACTTGAGTCCGAACTGCTCTATCCCGGCGAGGAGCTTCTCCGTCAGGTCGACGGTCCGGATTGACGGGTTCATGTCGCCGCCCGCGACCCTGATGAAGCGCTCATTCTTGACCGCGTCCATCTGCGCGGTGACGGCGTTGCCCTTCAGGAAGGCGATCTTCTCGTCGGCGGCATCGGCCGTCTGGCTCTTGCGGGTCAGGTCACCCATCACGATGATGTCGGGATTCTTGTCAGCCACGTCCTCCCAGCTGACCTGCGGCCACTCGTCCTTCTGGTCGGAGTAGATGTTGGTGACGCCGAGCTGGTCGGAGACGAACTGCGATGCGCCCGAGCCGCCCGCCACATAGGGCGCCTCGGAGTTCGCGAACCAGAACAGCACCTTGACCGGTTTGCCACCCTTCTGGGCGATGGCTTTCTCCAGTCGCGACTTCAGCTCGTCATTGACCTGTTTTCCCTTGTCGGGGACGCCGTGGATCTTCGCCAGCTCCTCGACCTCCTGGTACACCTTGTCGATGGTGAACTTCTCCTCCGGTGCGTCGTCGCCGCTCTTCTTGCCGCACTGGTTCGGGGCCAGGTAGGCGGGGACCCCCAGCGACTCGTACTTCTCGTAGCTGCCGGCGTTCTTGTCGTTCAAGGTGCTGGGGAAGGACGCGGTCACGAAGTCGGGTTCTTTGGCGGTGACGGCCTCCAGCGACGGGCCGCTGTCGGAGATCCGCTCCACCTTGCTGTTCGCCTCTTCGAGGGACGGCAGCACCGGGTCGGTCCAGGTTGCGGTGCCCACCATCGTGTCTGCCACTCCCAGCGACAGCTGGATCTCGGTGGACGACTGGTTCAGCGACACCGTCCGCGTCGGAGCTTTCTGGAAGGTCAGCTGGTGACCGCAGTTCTCGATGGTCAGCGGGAAACCAGCGCTCTCGCTCGAGGTGTTTTGTGCGCTGCTTGACCCGGATGTGGTCTGCTGGCCGCTGCCGGCGCAGCCACCGACCAGCAGAGTGGAGACCAGGGCTAGGGATACGAGGGGCCGCTTGAGATGCATGAAGGGGTCCTTAAGGGGTGCCGACGGCAGTTCACAGAAAATCTCGGGTCACCTGGTGACAGGCTTCGAGTCTGCACGAAGGTTAACCTTAGAATTAGCCCTTGTCGAGACCTCCGTTCAGCTATGAGACGGACGCAGCAGGGGATACAGAATGGTCTCCCGGATGCCGGCCCCCGGCTTGAGCAGCATCACGAGACGGTCGATGCCCAGCCCCATGCCGCCCATCGGCGGGGCGCCGTATTCAAGGGCTTCCAGGAAATCGTCGTCCAGCTGCATCGCCTCCGGGTCGCCTGCGGCGGCGGCCAGCGACTGCGCCACCAGCACCTCGCGCTGGATCACCGGGTCGATCAGCTCCGTGAAACCGGTGCCGCGTTCCATGCCGCCGATGATCAGGTCCCAGGCCTCCACCTTCCCGGGGTCCGAGCGGTGGGGGCGAGCCAGCGGCTGCGCCACCGACGGGTAGTCGCACACGAACGTCGGCTGGATCAGGCCGGGCTCCACGAGGTCGCCGAACAGCTCCATCGCCAGCTTCCCGGCCGGCCACTTCGGGTCGTACTCCACCTCGCGCTCGTCCGCGATGGCCCGTAGCTCCTCGACGCCGGTCTCGACGGTGATCTCGCGGCCCAGCTCCTGGCTCAGCCCGTCGAAGAACGCCAGCCAGCGCCACTGGCCGTCGAGGTCGATGGTGCCCTTCTCGGTCTCCACCTGCCGCGAGCCGGTGGCGTCGGCGGCGGCGACGATGATGTCCTGGGTGAGCTGTGCGATGGTCCACTGGTCGCCCCACGACTGGTAGGCCTCCAGCATGGTGAACTCCGCCGAGTGTGACGAGTCGATGCCCTCGTTGCGGAACACCCGTCCCATCTCGAAGACGCGGTCCGCGCCGCCGACCATGGTGCGCTTCAGGTGTAGTTCCAGCGCGATCCGCAGGCTCATGTCGATGCCGAAGGCATTCAGGTGCGTCGTGAACGGGCGCGCCGCGGCGCCGCCGTGCACGAGCTGCAGCTGCGGGGTCTCGACCTCCAGGTAGCCCTGTTCGTGCAGCGTCTCCCGGATCGCGCGGGTGATGGCGGAGCGGGTCCGCACCATCTCCCGGGCCTCCTCGCGGGCGATGAGATCGACGTAGCGGCGGCGGACCCGCGACTCCTCCGACAGCTCCTTGTGCAGCACCGGCAGCGGCCGCAGGGCCTTCGACGCCAGCCGCCATTCCTTGGCCATCACCGACAGCTCCCCGCGCTTGGAGGAGATCACGCGACCCTCCACCCAGACGTGATCGCCCAGGTCGACGTCGGACTTCCACGCGGCGAGGGCCTGCTCGCCGACCTCCGCCAGCGACAGCATCACCTGCAGCCGCTCGCCGTTGTCCCCGGGGGTGAAGCCGTCCTGCAGCGTCGCGAAGGCCAGCTTGCCTGTGTTGCGGATGAACACGACCCGGCCACCGACCGTCACCACATCGCCGGTCTCCTCGCCAGCTTCGAGGTGTCCCCAGCGCTCCCGCACCGCTGCCAGGGTGTGGCTGCGGCTCAGATCCGCGGGGTAGGGCTGCGTACCGGCAACCAGCAACCGCTCCCGCTTCTCCTTGCGGACCACAGTCTGCTCGGAGTCGGCGGGATCAGGGGCTTGAGTACGCGCATCGGTCACGTGAGGGGAGTCTACCGGCACCAGACGACGAGATCCCGCCGACAGAGATCCGGTCAGTCCGCGCTACTTGCACAGGGTCCATCACATCTCATGGATTCTTCGTGGGAATTTTCCAGAATTCCTCCCCGGAGACGGGCTGTGTTATCTAGGATCAGTTACATCCTCCTGTCCTGGGGGTTGTGGTGCACCAATGGAGGTGTGGGTGATGGTTCGGTCGGGTATGCGGATTGCTGCTGCTGTGGCGGTGGTGGTTGTGGTGTCAGGGTGTGGAAGTGGCGGGTCTTCTGCTCCGAAGAGTCCC
>ERZ773010.2475-NODE-2475-length-10861-cov-10.719415_pt1 | contig 10861 bp, 10 predicted proteins | sample MGYA00580842_ERZ773010 | MGnify/ENA primary metagenome ERZ773010 (study PRJEB29015, sample SAMEA2737982) | human oral metagenome | biome: human oral; feature: human-associated habitat; material: dental | place: China | collected 2107 ...
CCAGGAACTCCAGACGCTCGTTGGTGGGCAGGCCGCCGTTCTCGTGGGCGTAGGAACGGTGGGTCAGGGCCAGATCGAGCAGCTGGGCATCAATGCTCGGCCCCCAGCGGTAGACGAGGGCCTCGGTGTCGGTGCGCGCGGGCGGAGCGCTGCGGCGCTTGGCCATCAGGCCTGCTCCTCCCTGCTCGTGGGCGCGTCCGGCTCGCCCTCCTGACCGGTGTCGGTCTCCAGCAGGCCGGCCAGGGCGGACCAGCGCGGGTCAAGGACCTCGTGGTGGTGGTCGGCGGGTAGGTCCTCGAGCCGCTTACCGCAGTCGGGGCACAGTCCGGGGCAGTCGGGGCGACACAGGGGCTGGAAGGGCAGCGTGGGCACCAGGGCGTCGCGCAGCGCCGGTTCGAGGTCCAGGGTGGTCTCCCCCACCGCCAGGAGGTCCTCGGCCTCCTCATCGCCTTCGGCCCGCTGGGCCTCGATGACCTCGGGGAAGAGGTAGAGCTCGTCGATCCTCACGCTGCGGTCCTCATCGAGGTCGCGCAGGCAGCGCACGCACTCGCCGTGGACGTGCAGGTCGGCGTCGGCCTGCGCCAGGACGCCGTCGTCCATGGAGGTCAGGGTGACGTCGAGGGCGAGGTCGCTGCCCTCGGGCACACCGATGACCTCGGTGCCCAGGTCGGCGGGGGCGGGGGTGCGGATCTGCAGGTTCTTGACCGAGCCGGTGGCACGGGGCAGGTCGACGATATCGACGATGAGTCCTGGCATAGGTTCCTCCACAGCGGGTTGACCGCACCGTACCCAGCGATGACCGAGGGGCCCCAGCGGCATGGTGTCCGCGTGATGCCCAGGTGATGCCCAGGCGATGGACACGGTCCTGGGCGGCTGGTGGGCGGGGTTGATGGACGTGATGTCTGGCGCGAGCGTACCCGGTGGGACGGCGCCGCCGATTCAGTGGGCGGAGGGGTCCACGGACCAGGCCGAACGGCGGCGGACGGGCTCCTGGATCTCCACCGGCTGCCCCGCGCCGTCCCCCAGGCGGCCGGCCAGGACCTCACGGCCCGCGCGGATCTGCTCGGCGACCTTGGCGACCTCGGCCTCCAGGGAGGCCAGGGTGCGGTCGGAGTACTCATCGGCCCCGTGACGCAGGGAGGCGGCCTTGTCCTCCGCCGCGGCCACGATGCTGTCGGCCCGGTCATTGGCCATGCGCACGATGTTCTCCCCGGCCACGAGCCGCTCGGACTCCTCCTGGGCGTACTGGACGAGACGCTCGGACTCGGCCCGTCCCTCAGCCAGGACGGCGTCGGCATCGGCGACGATCTTCTCGGCGCGACGGACGGCGGTCGGAACCGCGTCGCGAGCCCGATCGATGAGGTGCAGGGCGTTCTCCCGGTTGACGATCGCCGAGGCGCTCATCGGCATGGATCGGGCGTTGCTGATGAGCTCGTCGAGCTCATCGAGGATGCGCAGCAGGTCGTCTCCGGCATCACGGCTGGTCGTCACGGTAGGTCCTCTCGAGTGTGGTCGGCGCCGACGAAGCGGCTTGGCGGGGTCCCGGGCGGGATGAGTCCTGAGTCCACGCCGTCGTGAGCCGCAGACCCGGGGGCCTGAGCCAGCCGGACCGCCAGGGCGTGGGCCACAGCGGGCGGGACGAGGGCGGAGACGTCCCGGCCGTAGCCCGCGACGTCCTTGACGAGGGAGGAGGAGATGTGCGCGTAGGCGGCGGACGCAGGCAGGAAGACCGTCTCGGGCGCCCCCAGGTCGCGGTTGAGCAGGGCCATGGGCAGCTCGGCGTCCAGGTCGCTGCCGTTGCGCAGGCCCTTGATGATGGCGCTCGCACCGCGCCGGCTGCAGTAGTCGGCCAGGAGCCCGGGGACGATGTCCACCTCGACTCCGGGCAGGTGGGAGGTGGCCTCCCTGGCCAGGTGGAGGCGTTCGTGGACGTCGAGCAGGTGGCGCCCGGCCTTGGCGGCGTTGTGGGCGATCCCGATGACGACGACGTCGAAGAGCGTGGTCGCGCGGGCGGCGATGTCGACGTGCCCCAGGGTGAGGGGATCGAAGCTTCCGGGGTAGACGGCCAGGCTCATACGCTCACGCTACTGGCTGGGCCAGCCGCTGTGCGGGACGCGCGCCGCACCACCCTCGCCAGCACGCCAACGCGGCACCCCGGGATCCTGGGGCGGCGCTGCTATATTTCCCTTGTGTCCACACGCGTGACCCTTAGTGACGTGGCCGAGGCAGTCGGAGTCTCAGCGCAGACCGTCTCCCGCGTGCTCAACAACCACCCGTCGGTCCGTCCCGAGACACGTCAGAAGGTTCTGGCGGCCGTTCAGGCACTGGGCTATGAGCCGAATCTCGCCGCCCGTTCGCTGGCCTCGGGATCCTCCGGGGCCGTGGGAATCCTGCTGACGGCCGGGCTGTCGCACGGGATGGCCTCCACCTTCTCCGCGATCGCCAGGGCGGTGCGCGAGCGGGGGGACACCTTCGTCCTGGCCACTGCCGAGGGCGGCGACCCGGAGTCCGTGCGACAGGCACTGGCCCACCTGCACGGTCACCGCGTGGCGACCATCGTGGTCCTGGCCCAGCGCGCCGACGTCCTGGCCATCCTCTCGTCCCAGCGCCACCGCGGTCCGGTCGTGGCCATCATCTCGGGTCAGCACGAGTTCTCCGAGCTGTCCACCGTCTCCATCGACCAGGCCCGAGGAGCCAGGCTGGCAACGGAGCACCTTCTGGCGCAGGGGTGCAGTCGCCTGCTGCACGTCACCGGGGACCTGTCCTGGCAGGATGCGTCGGAGCGCCTGGCCGCCTACCAGTCGGCGTGCGCGCAGGCCGGAGTTCCCGGCCGCTGGGTGGGCACGGACGCCTGGACGGGAGAGGCCGGAGCACGAGTGGCTCGGCGCCTGCTCGACAGCGGCCTGCCCGACGCCGTCTTCGCCGCCAACGACGACATCGCCCTGGGGCTGTGCCACGAGCTGCTCGCCGCCGGCGTGAGGATCCCCGACGACGTCGCCGTTGTCGGCTTTGATGACATCCCCCTGGCACGTTGGGCGACCCCGTCCCTGTCCAGCGTCACGCAGGACTTCGACGCCCTGGGACGGGCTGCGCTGAGCCTGTCCGACGAGATCGTCGAGGGCGCCCCCGCCCGCAGCATCTGCCTGGAGCCGACGCTCGTCGTCAGGGCCTCATCAACCACGGCATAGCGCCTGCGATCACTCCTGGGAGGGCAGCCCGAAGACCCCAGCCAGAGGAGGCCCGAGGGCCCCGATCACCCTGCTCCGACCCTACGCAGTGCTCACCCAACCAGTAGCAGTCTTCAGCACGGGGCGCTGGCAAACTACATGTCAGCGCTCACTCACAACACACCACATCACCCCCTCCGCAACCCACACCACCCAACCCCCACTATTTCGCTGTATTTCAGGCGTTTCAGCAAGTCACATCCGTTGACACCCTTCTGTGACCAAGTTAATGTTACCGCCATCATTCGCCGCTTCCGACATCGCCGTCGAAGCCCAGCGGCGGCAACGAGCCCCCTGCTCACTCACTGAAGAGAGAACACCATGCCCCCTGTTTCACTCCCCCGCCGCACCTTCATCTCAGCTTCGCTCTTGAGTGGGACCGCAGCAGCACTGCTGTCAGCATGCTCATCAGGAAAGAGCAAGAACAACAACGCCCCGACCCAAATGTTCACGTGGGTGTCCAGCGAGTCGGACCGCGCCCAGTGGCAAGCCTTCGTCGACGCCGTCAAGGAGACGGATCCCAACTTCAAGCTCGACTTCTCCGGCCCGAGCTACAACGACTACTACACCAAAGCCAAGACTCGGATGACCGCAGCCGACGCCCCTGGGATCCTAACCACACAGGCAGCCCGGACCAAGGAGCTCGTCGGCATCATGGAGCCACTGAACGACCTCATCAAGAAGCACGGGCTCGATACATCAGTCTTCAACAAGGCCATGATTGAGGGCATGACGGTGGACGGAAAAATCTACGCACTGCCGTACGACGCGGAACCCTGCGTGATGTTCTACAACCGCCAATCCTTCAAGGAAGCCGGACTGAAGGAGCCAACAACCAAGTACACCTACACACAGTTCCTTTCAGACATGAAAGCCCTGACTGCCGGTGGCAAGGTCGGCATGGCCATCAAGCCGAATCTCATGGACAACGCTCCTGGAGCATTCGCCTATGCCAACGGCGCCACCGCTCTCGACGACAAGGGCAAGCTCGCTCTCACCTCCAGCACATTCGTCTCATCCGTACAGAAGGCCTTCGACCTCGCCGCGGTGAACGCCTACGCCAAGGCCCCCTCCGCCTCCGATGGCGACGAGGTCGCACAAGGCGCCTTCACCTCAGGACAGGCCGCTTCCATCATTGATGGCCCCTGGATGTACGCAACCTTCGCTGAACAACTCGGCGAGAACCTCGGAGTCTGCGTGATCCCCAGCGACTCCGGGCAGGCCATCGGAGTCATCCAGGGCTCGGGATTCGGCATCGGTAAGAACTGCCCGGACAAGGACGCCGCCTTCAAGAACATCATGAAGCTGGTCAGCCCCGATGTCATCGGCAAGGTGGCGCGCAAGCGCGGCACAGTTCCATCGATCACCTCCCAGATCGAAAGGTGGGCCGAAGGCAAGCCGGCCGGCAACGTTGATGCAATCAAGTTCCTCCTGGACCACGGCACTGCCCTGGTCACACCGAACAACTGGAACCAGATCGTGACCTCATTCACACAGTACTGCTCTGAAGGCTACCGTGGGTCACGTACCGCTGCGGACATCCTCAAGGACCTGCAAGAAAGCGCTGGCTGATGGGAACGGCAACCATTACGGAAAACCATAGGGGTGACGGAACACTCCGGGACAGGCTGCGCATCTTCGCGTACCTGGCGCCAGGGATGACTGGATTCCTCGTTTTCATCGTTATTCCCTTGATCGCCTCGCTGTCCATCTCATTGTTCTCATGGTCACTCTTGGGGACATCAGAGTTCGTTGGCGTTGACAACTACCGACGGATGTTCTCCGGCGAAGATCCAGCATTTTACACAATACTCAGGAATACGATAGTATTCGCACTCCTATACACGGCAGCCAACCTCATCATCTCCACCGGCCTCTCCTATTGGCTACAGCACCTGCCCACCAGATTCTCCCGCGTCTTGCGCATCATTTTCTTCATCCCCGTTGTCACCCCGATGGCCGGGAATGCACTGATCTGGCGTCTCCTCCTCAATGACGAAGGAGTCGTCAACTCCGCGCTCAACAGCATGGGAGCACCGTCTCTTCCCTGGCTCAACAATCCCAATCTAGCTATGGTCTCCCTAGTCGTGATGAGTCTGTGGCAGGGACTCGGGTACAACATCGTTGTCCTCACCGCCGGCCTCAACGGAATCAACCCATCAGTTCTGGAAGCCAGTGAGCTCGATGGCGCAACAGGAATGAGACGTTTTTTTCAAGTCGTTTTCCCCATCCTATCCCCGACCTTCTTCTTTTGCACCATCATGACGGTCATTGGAGCGTTCAAGGTGTTCGCACAACCGTTCTTCCTCACTAAAGGCGGCCCTGGAGAGTCGACGAACACCATTGTGCTCGCATTATACCGAAACGGATTCTCCTTCGATAAACTCGGCTACGCTTCCGCTCTGGCATGGGTGCTGTTCGTCATTGTCATGACACTGACAGCCCTTCAGTTCAGTCAACAGAAAAGGTGGGTGAACTATGACTCTTGAGCACCGATCCAAGATCAGCAAATTTATTTCCTACTCCCTCCTCACGCTAATCGCAGTCGCATTCCTCTTCCCCTTCGCCTGGATGCTGACGTCCTCCCTCAAGCCTACGTCTGAGGTGTTCTCCTCGGGAGCGTCCCTCACTGGCTCACGCCTCGCGTGGGACAACTACGTCGAGGCGACTCGCCAGATTCCCCTGGGACGTATCATCCTGAACTCGATCCTCGTCTCAACATGCGGATCCGCCCTGACCATGACGGTCTCGCTGCTGAGCGCATACGCCTTCGCCAGACTCCGGTTCCGGTTCCGGGATCACCTGTTCATCCTCTTTCTGGGAACCCTGGTACTTCCGCAGGAGGTGCTGGTCATCCCGCTGTACATCGGATTCGATCGCCTTGGACTGGTCAACAGCTACACGGCACTCATTCTTCCCTTCGCTTTCGGCGCGTTCGGTGCGTTCCTCATCCGGCAGTTCATCCTGAGCCTGCCTCTGGAGTTCGAGGAGGCAGCGAGAATCGACGGGGCCGGCGATCTCAAGATCCTCTGGCACATCCTCATTCCACTGCTCAAGGCCCCAGTACTCGTCGTCGGCGTCTTCTCCTTCATCGACTACTGGTCAACGTTCCTGTGGCCACTTATCGTCGTCAATGACGCGGACCTGGCAACGATCTCGCTTGGCCTTCAGATGTTCTCTGGCGAGAGGGGAACGGACTGGGGTCCGATGATGGCTGCCGTATCCATATCGGTCATTCCGTCATTCTTCATTGTCGCCTTCCTGCAAAGTCAGCTGGAGAAGGGCGTCACCCTCGGGGCCTTCGGAGGTCGCTGAACCATGACTCGCCCGACTGTCTCACAGCACAGGAACCGCCTAGGAACTCATCAGCCGAAGTGGCTGGATGACACACCTCTTGGCATATTCATTCACTGGGGAGCGTACTCCGTACCCAGTTGGGCCGAACCCCATGGGGAGCTTGGCACGGAACCCGACGAGAAGACGTGGTTCACTCACAACTCCTACGCGGAATGGTATTTCAACACGATACGCATCCCAGGTAGCCCGGCCTCCAGGCACCATCAGGAGACCTACGGTTCCTTGCCATATGACTGCTTCCTGGACATGTGGCAGGCGGAGCACTTTGATCCCGATGACTGGGCCACTCTTTTCAAGAATGCGGGAGCCGGGCTCGTCGTCCCGACGACCAAGCACCATGACGGCATCACTCTGTGGAACGCCCCTGATACCTACGGGAGGAACACCGTTCATCGCGGCCCTCGGCGTGACCTCATCGAGGCGATCTCACGAGCAACGCGTCAAGCCGGCATGCGCTTCGGGGTGTACTACTCGGGCGGAGTGGACTGGCACTATCGACCTTTCCCAGTCATCCTGAGCGAAGAGGATCTTGAGCGTCTCGCCAGGACCGTCGATCCGGAGTACGGGCGTTACATCTTCACCCATTGCCTCGACCTGATCACGAGATATCGTCCTGACGTCTTTTGGAATGACATCGACTGGCCTGACTGCGCGAAGAACTTCAGTTCCTACGGCCTAGGAACACTGCTTGAGCGATACTACGAGCTGTGTCCTGAAGGCGTTGTCAACGATCGCTTCGGCGGGTTCCACTCCGATTACGAGACCAGCGAGTATCAGGCAATGCGCGCTTCAGAGGGTGCGGACCGGTGGGAGAACTGTCGCGGAATAGGTCTATCCTTTGGCTACAACCGGCTGGAGGGTGATGAGCAGTACCTCACCGGGCCCGCTGCAGCGCTTCAGCTGGTTGATGTGGTCTCCCGCGGAGGCCGCCTCTTGCTCAACGTCGGCCCCCGCGCAGACGGAACCATTCCTGTTCCGCAGCGCGCCTGCTTGGAAGGACTGGGGGCATGGATGCGCTCCGCGCGGTCCGAGTTGTCCCGCCCCTTCCCGGAGCTGATGGAACGGGCCTGCTCGATCCCGGGGGCGCGACTCATGTCTCATGGGGACCACGCAGTGCTCTTTGCACTGGACGACGTCGAGGTCCCACTCGACCGGCTGCCCCAGGAGTTCGACTGGAGCTCCTCACGGGCTGGTGACGAGCAGACCCAGGTGAGTTGCGATCGGGCTCTCCTGGCGGTGTCCCCAACTAGGTTGGGACCCGGGATCGTTCGGGCCGAACGTCGTTACTGAGCTCTCGTGTTTCTCTCCGCCCACTAGCATGAGTGGGCGGGGAGAAACACCGATCTCGGGGAAGCCTGTTCAGGTCCCCACGACGAGCCGTCAGGCGGCGCTGACGGGCCTGGGCGTGCGCAGCGTGTAGACCCCGTAGGCGGCCACCACCACGAAGCACGCGGCTACCGTGATGTAGGACACCGCAGGAGAGGTGTGGTCCATGATGGCACTTTGCACCAGAGGCATGGTGGCCCCACCGATAATGGCCATGACCAAGCCTGCGGCTCCGTACTTGGTGTCCTCCCCCAGCCCCATGAGGGCCTCGCCGTAGATGGTGGGGAACAGCAGGGAGATGCAGGCAGACAGGGAGATGATGGCCAGCACCCCCAGAATGTTGACGCTCACCATGGCGAACAGGGACAGGCCAATCCCGAGGGAGCACATGAGCAGAAGCAGCTTGCGTGCGTCAAACCGCCCCATAAGCCCCACCATGAGGAAACGGAAGACCAGGAAGATGATCAGGCTGGCCTGAAGCCAGTCGCCGGCGACGTCGTCGGACACCTTCAAGGCACTGGTCACGTAGTGCAGGGTGTAGGTCCAGATGCAGGTCTGGGCGGAGACGTTGAAGTACTGCGCCACTACCCCGAAGCTGTAGCGCTTGTTGCGCAGCAGGCGCATAAGTCTGCCGGTCCCACCGCTGTTACCCACCGTGGAATCCACCGGCCGCTCCGCAACCCTGACCCTGCTGATCAGGAAGGCCAGCAGGAGGTAGAGGAGCCCGAGGGCAACGTAGGGGCCCATGACCGCCTTGAGCTCTGCACTCTGGGTGGCCAGCAGCATCTCGTGGCTCATGGCCTTGCGCTGCTCGGCGGTGGCCGGGTTCACCTTGGACAGGATCAGCAGGTCGGCCAGCAGCACCCCGAGATTGGAACCGATGGGATTGAATGCCTGCGCAAAGTTGAGGCGCCGGGTGGCGTTGTGCTCCGGCCCCATTGACATGACGAAGGGGTTGGCACTGGTCTCCAGGATGGACAGGCCGGCGGCCAGGGTGAACAGCGCGGTCAGAAACACCGAGTAGGTCATGGCGTAGGTCGCGGGGATGAACAGGAGCCCGCCGGATCCCGCCAGCACCAACCCGATGAGGACACCGCCCTTGTAGCCCAGGCGACTGTTGATGAAGGCCGCCGGGATCGCCAGGCAGAAGTAGGCCCCGTAGTAGGCCGACTGCACCAGCGAGGACTGCAGGTTCGACATGGAGAACACGGAGCCGAAGACCTTGACCAGGGGATCAGTCATGTTTCCGGCCAGGCCCCAGGCGGCGAAGCAGGAGACCAGCAGACAGAAGGGCAGCACCATGCCGGGATACAGGAACCCCCGCTTGGTCGGCCCCTCCCGGACAGGGGTCTCCTCAGCCACGGACTCACGGATCGCAGTCATCACAGCACGCCCTTCTTGAGGATGAGGTTGCCGTACAGGGCGGTCTCCCCGGTGAGGACGACGGCGTAGACGCTGGGGGTGTAGTCGTAGAAGGCCATGCGCTCAATCGTCTTGACGCTCACCGGTCCGGCATCCTTCTCGGCCTCGTTCCAGATCTGCTCGTAGACGTCCCACACCGGAGGCCGAGGGTCATCGCCCACCGTCTCCATGAGGGCCACCTGGTAGCTGCTGTAGCGGTCCAGGGGCATGAGCGTGAGGATGGACCGCAGCAGGTCGGGGATCCCCAGACCGTCGGCCCGCACCGTGGTGGGGTGGAGGTGGTGCCCGGGGAAGTTCGCATCGGCCAGGAGAATCTCATCCCCATGGCCCATCTCGAGCAGGATCTTGACGAGTTCGGGTGACAGGTTGGCGGGAATGTTGCGGAGCATCGTTGCTCCTTTCGTGTGGTGGGTGTTCAGTTCAATGTGTGGTTGCGCTCGACGTGCCAAGTGGTCAGTCGGCGGTGGCGTTGCCCAGCCGTTCCCGCATGGCGTCGAAGGCGCCGGGATCGGCGATGGTCCCGGAGGCCTCGACCTCCACGGAGCCGATGCTGCGGCGCAGCACCTCACCGCGAGCACTCGGGTCGAGGACCTCGGCGGCCTCGAGCTGGGCGAGGATGTTACCCAGGGCACTGGCCTCCGGTGTGCCCACGATGACCCGACGGTGGCAGGCCGCCGCCGTCATGGCCGGCAGGAGGCTGTTGCGCGCCCCGCCTCCCACCAGGTGGATCGGTGCCGCCGGGTCCAGCTGGTCGCCGACGACGTCCTGCAGCCCCTGGGCGTAGGCGGCGTGGGCGCAGGCGAGCGACTCGAGGATGAGCCGGACCGTCTGCGCCGGCCCCTCGGGAGCCACCTTGTAGTGACTGCGGCACCACTGGGCGATCTTGTCCGGCATGTCGCCGGGACTGGCGAAGAGCTCGTCGTCGGGGTCGATGACGACCCCGAGGGAGGCGCACTCCCCCGCCGCCTCGACCAGCGCACCGGTGTCGGGCTCGTTCCAGGCTCGCTGGCACTCCTGGAGCAGCCAGAAGCCGGTGAGGTTGCGCAGCAGCCGGATACCTCCGTCGGTGCGGACCTCGTTGGTCAGTCCGGCCCGCAGCGCCGCTTCATCCAGGACGGGGCTGGGAACAGCGGCCCCGATGAGGCTCCAGGATCCCGAGGAGATGAACAGGCGCACCTCGTCACCGGCCAGACCGAGGGCATGGACGGCGCAGGCGGTGTCGTGCCCGCCGGGACGCACGATGGTGATCCCCTCCGGGGTCGTCCCGGCCACCGTGGCGTCGTCGACGAGCGGGGGCACCCACCCCTGAGGAATCCCGGCGGCCTGGAGCACGCGAGCGGACCACTCTCGCGCCCCGGGTGAGGCGAGTCCGGTGGTCGAGGCGATCGCCCGCCCCGCCTGCGCGGGGGCTCCGAGCAGATGGGCCACGAGGTCGGGCAGGGGCAGGAAGCGATCCACGCGATCGATGAGGTCGGGCTCCTGCCTCAGGTCCGCGTAGAGCTGGTAGACCGTGTTGATCTGCTGGGGCA
>ERZ773010.2476-NODE-2476-length-10859-cov-32.026379_pt1 | contig 10859 bp, 10 predicted proteins | sample MGYA00580842_ERZ773010 | MGnify/ENA primary metagenome ERZ773010 (study PRJEB29015, sample SAMEA2737982) | human oral metagenome | biome: human oral; feature: human-associated habitat; material: dental | place: China | collected 2107 ...
CGGATTCGGGCGGAGTATCACTGCGCGATTGCGTTTGTCACGCATGACTTTCACGAGGCGGCGGAGCTCGCCGACCGCGTCGCGGCGGGAGCGCCCGCCCGGTCGGGGGTCGAGCTCCGGCCGGCCGAGCTCCACAGCGGGGCCTCGGACGGGTCCCAGGAGTCCTTGGGCAGGTTGATGACGATGCGATCGAGGCGGCGGGCGAGCTCCCGGGCGGAGGCGGGACGGTCGGCGGGAGACTTGCTCAGCAGTTCCATGATGACGTCGCGGACCTCCCTCGGCACATTCCCGGGGATCGGGGGGACCTCCTGGTTGACGTGCGCGAAGGCGATCTCCACCTGGGTGGAGCCGGTGAAGGGCCGGTGCCCGACGAGCGCTTCGTAGCCGATGATGCCCAGGGCGTACAGGTCGCCCGAGGGTGTGGCCATATTGCCCATCGCCTGCTCCGGGGCCAGGTACTGGGCGGTTCCCATGACCATGCCGGTGGCGGTCATGGGCCGCTGGTGCACGGCCGTGGAGATGCCGAAGTCCGTCAGCTTGGCCAGGCCCTCGCGGTTGATGAGGATATTGGAGGGCTTGACGTCGCGGTGGATGACGCCGGAGTCGTGGACCACCTGCAGGGCGCGCGCCACCTGCGCCATGATCGTGAGGATCTCGACGGGGCGCATGGTGCCCCGCTCCTCCAGGATGTCGGACAGGGGGCGGCCCTGGACCAGCTCCATAATGATCCAGCCCGAGCCGTCCCGCTCCCCGGCGTCGAGCACGACGGCCAGATTGGGGTGGCGCAGGCCGCGGGAATTGGCGGCCTCGGCCCGCAGGCGCGCCAGGAAGATCTCGTCGCCCGTCAGCTCGGGGCGCAGGATCTTGGCGGCCACGGCCCGTCCCGAGCGCAGGTCGGTGGCGCGCCACACCTCCCCCATCCCCCCGATGGCGATGCGCTCGACGAGCTCGTAGCGCCCCTGGATCTCCAGGCCGATCTCGGGTTTCACTGGTCCACCGCCGCGTCGATGACGGAGGCCGCGATCGGGCCGGCCACGGAGCCGCCGGTGCCCGTCGTCGGGATCTGCTCCCCGCCGTCGAGCACGACGGCGACGGCGACCGTGGGGTTGTTGATGTCGGTGCCGGCGAAGCCGATGAACCAGGTGATGGGGCCGCCGTCGTCGGAACCGGTCTGGGCGGTGCCCGTCTTGCCGGCGACCGAGACGCCGGCGACCTGGGCGGAGGTGCCGGTGCCGTCGCTGACCACCTGCTGCATGAGACTGGTGAGGGTCGCGGCAGTCTGGGAGTCGATGGGGGTGCGCGCCACCGTCGGCTTGGTCGTGGAGACGACCTGGAGGTCCGCGTCGAGGGTCTGGGAGATCAGGTACGGGGTCATCTGCTCGCCGTCGTTGGCGACCGTGGCCGCCACCATCGCCATCATGAGCGGGGTGGTGCGCACCGACTGCTGGCCGATGCCCGCCATGGCCGTCTGGGCGGGCTCGTCGTTGGCCGGGTAGACGGAGCGGGAGACCGGCAGCGGGATCGACAGATCGGCGCCGAAGCCCCACCTGGACGCCTCGTCGACCAGCGCCTCGTCGCCCACGTCCATGGCGAGCTGGGCGAAGGGCGTGTTGCACGACTCGGCGAAGGCGTAGGCCAGTGTCACCCTGCCGTTTCCGCAGGACTCCTCCGCGTAGTTGGTCAGGGCGTGGTTCGTGCCCGGCAGGGTGAGCGTGTTCGGGGCGTCCACCTCGGAGTTGGCGGTGATCTTCCCCGTGCGCAGGCCGGCGGCGACCGTGAGGATCTTGAAGGTCGAGCCCGGCGGGTAAAGATTGCCGCCGGTGGCGCGGTTGTCGAGCGGCCTGCCCTCGTCGCTGATCAGGGCGTCCCAGGCCGCCTGGGCGGTCTCTCCGTCATGGGAGGCCAGCTGGTTGGGGTCGTAGGAGGGCGAGGAGACCATGGCGAGGATCGCGCCCGTGGAGGGGTTGAGGGCGACGACGGAGCCGCGGCGTCCGGCCAGGGCGTCCCAGGCGGCCTGCTGGACCTCCGGGTCGATCGTCAGCTCCAGGGAGCCGCCCTGCTGGGTCTGCCCGGTGATGAGGGACTTGACGCGACTGGAGAAGAGCGAAGGGTCCTCGCCGTTGAGCAGTTTGTTGCTGGCCTGCTCCAGGCCCGTCGTCGAGGCGAAGTAGGTCGAGAAGTAGCCGGTGACCGGGGCGTAGAGCTCGCCCTGGGGGTAGGTGCGCTGGTAGGCGTAGGCGTCGTCGGAGGGGATCGAGTCGGCGATGGCGTCGCTGCCGACGATGATCTGACCGCGGTCCGTGCCGAACTCGGCGTAGACGGTGCGGGAATTGCGCGAGTCGGTCGTCAGCGTGCCCTGCGAGGAGGAGGCCTCCCACAGGGCCGGACGGGCCAGCCCCTGAACGCTGGTCACCGAGGCGCACAGCGTGAGGAACATGACGAGAACCAGGATCGTGACCTGGTGGATCTGGCGGTTCATGCGCGTCCACCCTCCGTGAATCGGGTCGGCGGGTTCGTGAATCGGGTCGGCGGTGCCGGCGGGGCGGAATGGGCCGACGGGGCGGGGGACCAGCTCGGCGGCACCTGCGCGGAGGGGTATTGATCAGGCGCGGCGGGGTGCTGATCCAGCGCGGCGGTCGGCTGGCTCGGCGGTGGTGCGGCCGGTGCGGCGTGCGGGCCCGGCGCCGACGGCGGCGGCGCGTACTGGTCCGGTGACGCGGCCGGTGCGGCGGCGTATTGAGCAGGCGGTGCGGAATGCCGGTCCGGCGGTGCTGCCGGTGCGGTGTGCGGATTCGGCGCCGACGGCGGCGGTGCGTACTGGTCCGGCGGTGCGGCCGGTGCGCCGGGGTGCTGATCCAGTGCGACGGTCCGTTGATCCGGCGGTGCGGTGTGCGGGCCCGGCGCCGATGGCGGCGGTGCGTACTGGTCCGGCGGTGCGGCCGGTGCGGCGGGGTGCTGATCCAGCGCGGCGGTCGGCTGATCCGGCGGTGCGGAGGAGGAACGGGGATTCGCCTCGTCCGGCGTGTCGGCATTGAGCACGGCCCTGCGGATGGATGTGGGCAGCTCGGCGGTGTCGATGATGCGCGGCGCGGCGGTCACCGGCCGGCGGGCGGCGTCGGACAATCGCACGAGCAGCGCCAGAATGATCCAGTTGGCCACGAGCGAGGACCCGCCGTAGGCGAGGAAGGGCGTGGTCAGACCGGTCAGCGGGATGAGACGCGTGACGCCGCCGACGACGACGAAGACCTGCAGGGCGATGGCGAAGGACAGGCTGACGGCCAGCAGCTTGCCGAAGCCGTCGCGCAGGTGCGCCGCCGTGCGCAGGCCGCGCTCAATGAGGATGAGGTAGAGCATGAGCAGCGCCAGCATCCCCATGAGCCCCAGCTCCTCGCCGAAGGAGGCGATGATGAAGTCGGAGTTCGCGAAGGGCACGAGGTTGGGGTACCCCTTGCCCCAGCCGGTTCCCATCAGCCCGCCCGAGGCCATGCCGAACAGCCCCGTCACCAGTTGCTGGGAGCCGCCGTACTCGGCGCCGTAGATGGCGGGGTCCATGGCGTGCAGCCAGCCGCTGACGCGCTGCTGCACGTGGCTGAGGTGGGTGGCCGCGAACCAGGCCGCCGGAATGAACAGGGCCGCGCCCAGGAGCAGCCAGCTGGGCCGGTCGGTGGCCACGTACAGGGTGACGACGAACAGTCCGAACAGGAGCAGCGAGCTGCCCAGGTCGCGCTGGAGGACCAGGACGACGATGCTCACGCCCCACACGACCAGCAGGGGGCCCAGGTGCCGGGCCCGGGGCAGGTTGATGCCCATGATCCTGCGGCCCGCCAGCGCGAGGTTGTCGCGGTTGGCCACGAGGAAGGAGGCGAAGAAGATCGCCAGGAGCACCTTGGTCATCTCCGCCGGCTGGAAGGACATGGGGCCCAGGCGGATCCAGATCCGGGCGCCGTTGATGCTCTGGCCCAGGCCGGGCACGAAGGGCAGGATGAGGAAGGCCAGGCCCGCCCACATGGCCCAGCGGTCCCAGCGGCGCAGCAGGCGGTAGTCGCGCACCAGCAGCATCGCGCAGAACAGCACAATGCCCACGCCCGTCCACATCGCCTGCTTGGCGGCGTAGTTGTGCGTCCTCTCAAGGATCTTGTAGGCCATGTCCAGGCGCTGGATCATGGCCAGGCCCAGGCCGTTGAGGGCCACCGCCGCCGGCAGGATCACCGGATCCGCCCAGGGGGCGGTGCGCCTCACCCATAGATGGACGACGACGGCCGCGACCACGAGGCAGCCGGCCAGCAACAGGAACTGGCCCGGCGAGGACCCGGTGCGGTTGATAGCGGTCAGGAGGAAACCGCTCAGGCCCAGGAGGAGAGCGATGACGAGCAGCCCCGCCTCCGCCCACCGGCCCGTGTTGCGCGCGGGCGTGGCGAGGGGAATGGACGCGGGGGTCGGCGGGGAGGATATGGGAGACATGACCGGCGGCCTCACACATCCTCCGGCAGCTGGCTCGCGCTCGGCGGCGGGGAGTGGCTCGGCTGCGGCTTCGTCGGTTGCGGCGTCTGCGTCTGCGTCTGCGGCGGCGTCGGGGTGGCGGTGGCCTCGGGCGTGGAGGCCTGGGCGCTGACGGTGTCCTCGATGTATGTGCGGGCGTCGGCCAGGGATGTCCGGGGGACCGTCTCCTCCAGGCGCTTGCGCATGCGCTCGTCGAGCTCGTCGAGGGCGGGCTCGTCGTAGGTCTCGACGACGTGACTGAGCGAGATCGGGCCCAGGGTCTGGGGGATGCCCTGGTAGATCGCGACCTTCCCATCGCTGATGGAGACGTAGTACTGGGACTGCGTCCAGTTGTAGACGAGGATGAAGGTGCCGACGACGGCGATGAGCAGCAGGACCGTGCCGAGTATGGAGCGCCGGCGCCGGCGGCGACGCCGCTCCTCGGCGTCGGCCAGGGCCTCGGCCGCTCCGGGCACGGCTGGCGAGGAGGCCTCCTCCGCGGCGTCCGCGTCGTCCTCGAGGCCCGCCACGAGGGCGGCGGCCTTGGCCGCGGGCGTGGTGGGCGAGTCCTCCCCGGGGCTCGCCGCCGACGCGACGACGGGCAGGGTGCGGTGGATGGCGGCGGAGCCGACGATCTGGGGGTCGCGCTGGGGGGTCGGGTCGTCCTCGACGACGTCGAAGACGACGGCGGTGATGTTGTCGGGGCCGCCCGCGCGCTCGGCCAGGTCGATGAGCTGCTCGGCGGCCAGCTCGGGATCGTCCACCCCGGCGAGTACCTCCCCGATGGTGGCCGCGGAGACCGGGCCCGACAATCCGTCGGAGCACAGCAGCCAGCGGTCGCCGGGGACGGCCTCGCGGATGGACTCGTCGAGCTGGACCTCGCCGTCGGCGTCGCCCAGGACCCGCAGCAGCACCGAGCGCTGCGGGTGCTGACGGGCCTGCTCGCGGGTGAGGCGGCCGGTCTCGACGAGGTACTCCACGAAGGTGTGGTCGGTGGTGACCTGGGTGAGCTCGCCGTCGCGCAGGAGGTAGGCGCGCGAGTCGCCGACGTGGACCATGGCGAGCTTGTTGCCGGACCGCATAATGGCGATGCAGGTGGTGCCCAGGCCCGCCAGCTCGGGGCTGGCGGAGGAGCGGGCGACCAGGTCGGCGTGGGCTGCCTGCACGGCGTCGCGCAGCAGGCCGAGCAGATCGCCGGCCTGGTGGGAGTCGGCATCGAGCGGTACGAGGTGGTCGACGGCGACGGCGGAGGCGATGTCGCCGCCGGCGGGCCCGCCCATGCCGTCGCACAGGATCATCAGGTGCGGTCCGGCGTAGCCGGAGTCCTGGTTGGAGGACCGCACGAGCCCGACCGAGCTGCGTGCGGCGTAGCGGAGGGAGGTTGTCATGGGCGCAGCTCCAGCGTCGTCTGGCCGATCCTGACCGGGACTCCCATGGGGAGCTCCACGGTTCCGTGGACGGGATGACCCGCCAGCGTCGTGCCGTTGGTTGAACCCAGGTCCTCCAGCCACCACGTGCCGTCCTTGGGGAATATACGGGCGTGGCGGGAGGAGGCGTAGGAGTCCTCCAGGACCAGGGTGCAGGAGGGGGAACGGCCGATCGAGATGGAGGTCGGCGATAGGGGAACCGTGGAGCCGGCGAGGGGCCCCTCGGTGATGATGAGGCGGGAGGCGCCTCGGCGTTGCGACTGCGCCCGGGCTGGCGCAGGCGCGGAGGAACGGGCGGAACGACGCTGGGCGCCGGGGGTGGCCGTGTCGGCGACGTCGCGTCGCAGGGCGCGGATCGTGAGGAGGACGAAGACCCACAGCAGGACCAGGAATCCGATCCGAGCCAGGGTGAAGGCGAGCTCGCTCACCCGTTCGCCCCGGCTCCCTGGGTGCCATCCCAGAACATGATGCGCGTGCGGCCCACGGTCAGGGTGTTGCCGTCCAGGAGGGTGGCGGCGTCGACCCGGTGGCCCTCGACGAAGGTGCCGTTGGTCGAGTGGAGGTCGGTCGCGATGGCGTGGCCCTGCATGAGGCGGATCTCCAGGTGGCGGCGGGAGACGCCCGAGTCGTCGACGATGATGTCCGCCTCGCTGCCGCGGCCGATGACGGTGACCGGGCCGGTGAGCAGGTAGCGCTGGCCGTCGATGTCGAGAATCGGGTGCGCCGGGGAGGCGGTGGCCGCCGCGGCCGGGGCGGCCGCGCCGCGGCGGGTGGAGGAGTCGATCTCGACCGGAGAGCCCAGAGAGTCGTCGGACACGAAGGTGACCTCGACGGGACCGACGAAGGAGTAGCCCTGGTCGGCGGCGTGGTTCGTGGCCACCTCCTCCATCTGGCGGGCCATCTCGTCCTGGCTCCAGGACACGACGCGCTGGAAGTCGGCGGGGGCCAGGTGAATGCAGAAGACGTTGGGGACCACCGAGCGGTCGCGCGCGAAGGAAGCTGCGCGCTTATCCATGGTCTCACGCAACTTCGAGGCGATCTCGATGGGCTCGACGTCGTTGGAGAAACGCGACTTGGCGCGCCCGGCGACGTCCTCAACGCCCTTCCCGAACTTGTCCAGGAACCCCATGTTCCTCACCTCCCAGGATGACCGGCTCCTCCGGGGGTACGGAGCCATCGGGCCCATCGTAACCGGTGTGACCAGGAGGGTGGGGAGGAGGAGCCGATGGATCGGGCGGGTGACGGGTCTCACCGGCCTGTGGATCGGATTGATTGGACGCGGGAGGTCCCGAGCGGCTATCGTCATCCTCGCTTCCCGCGCGAGTGGCGGAATTGGTAGACGCGCACGGTTCAGGTCCGTGTGATCTTACGATCATGGGGGTTCGAGTCCCCCCCCGCGCACGGCGAGTGCAGGCCCGGAACCGGCTGAAACCCAGCGGTTCCGGGCCTTCTCGTTCGTGCCCGCGGTCCTCCTGGCCCTCATCGTCCGCGCCGGCGGGACCGCCCCGTCGGGCGGGCGCCCCTCCCCGCGTGTTCCCCGTCGTGTTCTCCGTCTGGCGCGCCCTGCCCCTCGCCCGTGCGCCCCTGCTCGGAGCGACTCCCCTTGCCCACGTGCCCCGTCCGGGTCCGCGCGTCTCCGCGTGTCGGGGGGGGCGACGGGCCTTGAGGACGGCGATGGTGGCGTGCGGGCCCCGCGTCTCCGCGTGTCGGGGGCGGTGGTGCGGAAGGCCACTGTGAAGGACCCGGTGAGGGCGTGCGCCTCCGCGTGTCGGGGACGGCGGGCGGCGCGCGGGATGTGTAGTTTTCCACAGGTCGTGAGCGCAGGGCCGGTCCCATCGGGAGGGGACAAGTACCCATCTGTGTTGCCGCCACCACGCGGGTACTGGCGGGCCCGCCCCGGGAGATGACGGCGGTGACGGCCTGCCCGCCGCCACCGCGCGGGTGCCGGCGGGCCGGTCAGCCTCCGCGGTTCCGTCGTCGGACGCGCAGCCGCATGACGGCGAGGGCGGCCAGGGCCCCGGCCCAGGAGCCGGCCGCATTCTGACCGACGTTCGCCCAGCTGGCCCGGCGGTCCAGGACCGTCACCAGCAGCTGGGTCAGCTCCGCGCTCGCGCCCAGGGCGCAGCCGAGCAGGGCCCACATCCACCACGGCACCCTCGGCCAGCCCAGGGTGCCGAGGAAGGTCAGCGGTGCGAGCATGACCAGGTTGAGCACCACGTCCTTGTCCGCCTCGGAGAGGAACCACAGGCCCAGAATGCTCTTGGCCTGCGCGATGTCCCCGCCCGAGGGCCACAGGACCGCCACCAGGATGATGGCCAGGCAGGCGACGGCCCCTGTTCGGGCGAGGCGGTGGGTGGTTGCGTCGGTGGACACGGGCCCGAGGCTAGTAGAGGCCGGTGGGGCGTCGTCGTTCGTGCCGCCCGGGTCACACGGGCCGGGCCCGGCGGCACGCTGCCGCGGGCGCCGCTCATGAGCGATGCCCGGGTCGTTCAGGGCTCGGGCCTGATGACGGGCAGGACCGACCAGGGGAAGTTGATCCACTTGCCGGTCACGCGCCAGCAGTAGTCGGGCTCGAAGACGCTGCGCGGCTTGCGGTAGATGACGGCGGAACGGGCGTCGACGTTCACCTTCTCCCCACCCAGGTCCAGGCCCTGGTGGCGCAGCAGCTCCATGACCAGCTTGAGGGTCTTGCCCGAGTCGGCGACGTCGTCGACCACGAGGACCCGCTTGCCGGGCAGTTCGGAGGCGTCCATGAGCGGGGGCAGAACGACGGGCTCGTCGAGGGTCTGGCCGACGCCGGTGTAGAACTCGACGTTCATGGCTCCCATCGCCTTGACGCCGATCGCGTAGCCGATGGCGCCGGCGGGTATGAGGCCGCCGCGGGCGATGCCGATAATGAGGTCCGGCATCCACCCCGAGGCCACGATCTGGGCGGCCAGCTCGCGCTCGGCGACGCCGAACAGCTCCCAGGTGAGCTCCTCGCGGTCGGGCTCGGCCTGCGAGGTGGCGCCGTCGTCGAAGACGGGCCGGGTGGGCGTGATGGAGTCGGTGAAGGGGGCGGTGGACAGAGGGCCGTGCGTCTCGCTCACTCTGCCCAGGGTAGTGGGGTCGTGGCCCCGGACACGGTAGGGCGCACCCTTCCGCCACCGCAGAGGTCTTGAGGAGATTGCAGTTTCGGCAACGACGGCGTCGGGTAACGCGGGCGGGCGGCGGCGCCCGGCGCGGATCGGACCCGACCCTCGCGCCGCAGAGTCGATAGGATCGGCGCGACGGCCCGATGAGGAAGACGAGGCGCTCGATGGCTGCGACCCCGGAGGCCGGGCCCCGCGCACCGGCGTCAGCCGCCGAGACGGTCGCCGCGAGATACCCGCGCCTGCGGTACATGGGGAGCAAGTACGCCCTTCTGCCCCAGCTCGAAAGGGTCCTGGGCGACCTCGCGGGGGTCACCGTCGCCGATCCCTTCAGCGGGTCGGGAGTCGTGTCCTACCTGGCGCACACCATGGGGCGGGAGGTCTGGGCCTCGGACTACCTGGCCTTCCCGTGCGTTTTGACCCGCGCGACCGCGGCCAATGACGGCGTGCGCCTGAGCGAGGAGGATCTCAACGAGCTCCTCGGCCCCAACCGCGACGGACGCTCCTACATCTCCCGGACCTACTCCGGGATCCTTTTCACCCCCGAGGACCTGGCGGTGCTGGACTCGGCCTGGTCCGTGCTGGCCGCCTGGGAGGGGACGCGCCGGGACCTGGCCATCGCCTCCCTCATACTGGCGGCGGTCCGCAAGCAGCCGCGAGGCGTTTTCACCGTGACGGCCCCCCACTACCCCGCCTACGACGACGGCCGCCGTCAGCTCCGCATGCCCCTGCGCGAGCACATCACCGAGGCCGTCCGGGACTGGAACCGGACGGTTCTCGACGGCGGGGCCCGCACCCGGGTGCGTCGGGGCCCGGTGGAGGAGGCCCCGCGGGGCGCCGACGTCGTCTACCTCGACCCGCCCTACGCCCCGCCCCGGGACGACAACGACTACATCAAGCGCTACTGGTTCCTCGAGGGCCTGGCCGACTACTGGGACGGGGGCCGCGCCGAGATCATGGAGTCCACCGCGACGCGCAAGCTCCCCAAGCGCCCCACGCCCTTCGGATCGAGGCGGACGATCGAGGGGGCGCTGGCGCGGACCCTCGATCGTTTCGCCGATTCCTCGGTGGTCCTCTCCTACGGGTCGAACGCGGTCCCCGGCCTGGACGCGCTGGTGGGGATGGTCCGGGAGGTCAAGGGCGGCGCCGAGGTCCTCAGGATCGACCACCGCTACCACTTCGGCACGGCCCGCCACGCCACTCGCCGCCGGGCGGTCGAGTACCTCATTGTGGGGGCGTGAGTGCGGCGTGGCGGGGGCGGGCAGGGGTGGCGGAGCCAGCGCGCTAGCCTGGTCGCGTGCTCCTCGCCTTCTCCGCGTCCCCCGCCACCACCGACGACCCCGACGGATCCGTGTCCGAAGCCGTGGCCCGCGCCGTGCGAGTGGTGCGCGACTCCGGCCTGCCCAACGAGACGACCTCCATGTTCACCACTCTGGAGGGCGAGTGGGACGAGTGCATGGCGGTGGTCAAGGCCGCCTGCGAGGCGGTGGCGGAGGTGAGCCCGCGGGTGGCGCTCGTCCTCAAGGCCGATATCCGCCCGGGATGGACCGGGCAGCTGACCGCCAAGGTGGAGCGGGTCGAGGAGCGGCTGCGGGTGATGGAGGCGCGCTCCGACGGCGTGAGCTCGGACCGCGGTGACGGCTGAGCGGCGGCGATTCAAATGGCGCCCGAATGGGGCGGGGGCGGCTGAGCGGGGCGGAGTGCGCGGCGATTCAATTCCGAGCCTCTTTGGCGCGGGCGAGGTTGTCGCGGAACAATGTGGTCCAAGGGTGGTTGGGGCCCAGGATGCGTAGTTGATCGGCGAGGTTCTGTTCGAACAGGT
>ERZ773010.2484-NODE-2484-length-10840-cov-3.169495_pt1 | contig 10840 bp, 16 predicted proteins | sample MGYA00580842_ERZ773010 | MGnify/ENA primary metagenome ERZ773010 (study PRJEB29015, sample SAMEA2737982) | human oral metagenome | biome: human oral; feature: human-associated habitat; material: dental | place: China | collected 2107 ...
ATGATTATTATATTCATCGAGTCTAACATTAAGACTCGGGACAAAGTTGCGAATACTTTTATTGAAAAACTTGAGACGAATTTGCTTTCTGATAATATAAAATTTGAAAAGCTTTCGTATAATGATTTGAGCGATGCTTTATTTATAAATATTAAAGATTTTCAAATACAAGTTCCAGACTTTTCAGATTTTATAAAAGGTGAAAACTTATGTTATGATATTTATTCTAAAGATGCAATATATTCATTTAATAATCAAACAGTTGATCTTATAAATTCTACTGTTGAAAATATAAAAAAAATATTTTCTTGAGTAAGTTGTTAGGCATATTGAAAAATAAAAAAAGAAGGATATTCCTTCTTTTTGTTTTAACTTTTTTCAAACGAGTCCGATTCTAAATTGTGGGAAGCCATCCTCATCATCATAAAAAGTTTAGTTTGTCAATATATGTTTTGAAAATTCATTCAATTATTTTTATTTTTTTAACTAAAGAAAGGGAGCAAAGCTCCCTTGGGGCCTTTAGGCCCTTAATTACTTATAAGCAATATTTTTTTGGATATATTTTCGTATTCTTTAAGTTTTGTTTCAAGTTCTTCAGGGCGGTTAAAGTAGTCATCTTCATAGAACTGCACTTCCTGATCCTTCCATGAACAGATGAGGTTTTTATCAAATTCAGGATTTTCTGCAAATTCCTTATATTTTGCCTCTTTTTCATTTACAAGGGAAATATCAAAATCTCCTCCACCCTGTGCATTTACAGTGCTTCTTGTAAGAAGTGCCAATGGAGAAACTGTCATTCCTTTTGAAAATTCATATAAATCAATATATTGTCTTCTACTGTCACAGACAATGAAACCTGCCATTACTCCCGGTATGAGATTGTATTTTTTTTCAAGTTTATTTTTTTCCCTTAAAAACTTTCCTATTTCTTTTGCATCGAAAGATGTTTTCTTAAAGCCGCTGTTCCATTTCATTTGTTCCTTAAACTCACCGGGCTTGTCATAGTCACATATGGTACTTACCACGGCAGGCTTTCCTATTTTCTTTAATATTAAGTACAGTGCCTGTGTTATTGGATTGGCGTTATAGAAACTTTCAAGGAATTTCATTCCCCCAACTGAATATTCTTCCAGCCTGAATTTTTTCTCCAAATTAAAAGTTGAATAATTAATCCTGTTTTCATCATTTGTAATCTGATAAGCATAATATGCACCCATAAAATCATCTCCTTATTTCTAATATAGATTAATTATATCACACTTCTTTAATTTTGTCAATAAATGTTTCAAAAATATATTAAAAAAACTGATTGCCGATATTCTTTTGATGTTACATATTCCTTAAAAAATTTAAAAAAGCCTTTTCAGGCTTATTTATTTTTTTGAATAACTTCATTCAATAATCTTTTCAAATGAAAAAAAGGGAGCTAAGCTCCCAAATCTTCTATATATTCAAGAAATACCATTCTGTCATATTCGTCGTCAGAAAATTCTTCAACAAAGTTCTTTAATTCATCAGTTGTGATTTCTTCTGTAAAAAATTCATTAAATGCTATGTCTATGGCACTTTCCTTTATATATTGTTTCGTGTTGTCCAAAAGGAATTCGGGCCTGTAAGTTTCCGTTCCGTAATATTTGGAAATTGTTACGATTTCCTGCATAACATTATCAAAATTGCTGCCATAAAATTCTTCAATAATATTTATATTTTCAGGACAGTACTGCAGAACTTCCTTTATATTTTCTGATTTTTTTCCTCTTTCTGTCATTCTTACTATTTCTTCCTTATTTTCAATAATCAGCTTTGCAGTAATTGCTCCCAGATAACCTTCTTTCAAAAAATTCATCCTTCTCTCTCCTTCATCTCTTAATATATCTAATTATAACATATTTTCTCCATTTTGTCAATATATGTTTTTGAAATTAATCTTCTTTCATTTTGCTTGGGTATTAAAAAACTTAATCTGAAATAAATATATTGACATTTTTTAGTCATTATGTTAAAATAAATCAACAGTATTAAACATATAGAACAAATAGAAAGTTGTATGTTTAAATTGTTTTTTGAAATCAAATCAAAGTAAACGTTAGACAACTTTGATGTCTTAGCCACGTAGTATGGCTGGTGTGAGTAAAATCCACAAACTAAATCATTGTCATATTTGTTTAATGATTTTGATACTATCATTTGCTTTAAGTAAATATATATTCTATATGTTTATCTATATGACAGGATGGATATTGATTTTTAAGAGCTTTTATGAATATTTTAAAAGTGGGGAAGAAAAAGGGGACAGGAAATAATCTTTCTAATATACGTTTTATAAAGACAGGCCGAAAAAAGAAGGTAAATTCAAATTTTCAACTGAAAAAATATCACTTGACATTTTATAAAACTTATGCTATAATTATCTTGTAAGTGAGAAGGACGGAACTTCTTCCTGTTTCCAAAACTTTCAGAAGATCCATTATATATCGGAGTGTAGTGGGAAATATGAAGTTCAGGAAGGAACCGTTCAACCTGAAAGTCGCCGGTAGGACCTGACGGAGTTTTTTAAAACTTTCGCACAAAGAAGCCTAAGTCCATATGGATAAGGTGAGCGGTTACCGGAATATTGTCCGCACGAAAGTGAAAAGGATTGCGTTGAGAATATTGGAAAGTTCAATAAAACACAATGTGATGGGACATCTTATGGCTGTAAAATGTGCCGCAGAACGACAGACTTAAGCGGTCGGTCATATGTTGATGTTTTGGAGAGGTGGTGCCAGAGAGGATCCCTCGCTGTCAAATCTGGAAATGTCCTGTGTAAATCCTTAAATGGGAGGTTTCAGGAGGTTAAGGGATACCGTTTTCCGTAAACGGTTTCCTGAATTTAATTGTGTTTCCTTGTAATGAGACATAAGAGCAGGAAATATGGCATAAAATTGTGGTTTATGATACTGGCGAATATTCAACTTCATTTATAGTTTTTTCATTGTAATAGTACAATTGTGTAATTTAAATGAATGTAATTGTGTTTCCCCTTCTTATCCTTGTAATGAGGCATAAGGACAGGAAATATGGCATAAAATTGTGGTTTATGATACTGGCAAATATTCAACTTCATTTATGGTTTTCCTATTGTAATAGTACATTGTGTAATTTAAATGAATTATAATTAAGGAATGGGAAGCCATTTTTTTTATTGGCTTTTTCAGCTGAAAAAACAGACTGCCTGTTAAAATTCCTTGATATTTTTAACAGGATATGATATAATTCAATATATTGAAAAGAAAGGGCAGTGATTTATATGGAAAGAAGATATTTGATAGTGGCGACAAATGGAATATCAATGCTTAACCTTAGAATAACTTTTATAGCAGACAATCAGACTGAAGATGAGTTCTTTGATAAAATTATGGAAAAAGTTCAGGCGGAGAAAGGTTATGAAAATTCCGTAATAACTTCAATAATTGATCTGACTGATATTGTTAAGAAGCTTAAGGAATAAAAAACAGGGAAGGAAGCAAGCAAAATCATGAAGATAACAAAATCAGGAAAGAAAGCATTAGGATAATCCCAATAGCAAAAATCTTCACTTTTTTCCCATCTTCCATTTTTTACAGTCATATCATGTTCAAGGAAAAAGGATAATACGGCTGAAGGGAAAATTCTTGCTTGGAAGTCGAAACTTATTATCACATCAGAACCTGATAAAAACGACAGTATTGAATTTGGCCAGAAAAAGTACCGGATAGAAAGTTTATCTTCCGGCAACTCTTTTTTAAATTATAGTGAAGAAATATATCTTTCAGAAAAAACTGTATTGAGTTTGGAAACAGACGATCTGGATGATATTAACGAATATTTAATTAAGCTGTCGGACTTGGAGAAATGCAGCATAACGTTAGATTTTTTTGAAAACGATTTCTATTATAAATGGGGCAGTGGCAAAAAGAACTATATTGAACCGGAAAAAGCTAAAAAAATTCTTATGGATTTCTATGACGGTAAAAGTGCCGGAGACATTTGTGATGATTTTTCAAAAAATATAAAAATATAAAATAAACAGAAAAATTTTTTTATCTATGTTATAATCAGAATAAAAAAAGGAAAGGTGATCTTTTATGACTAAAAATTTAACAGGAAGAAATGTTCCGAAATGGGCAATATATTTAGGAGGTTCAATTTCAATACTTATGGGTGTTTCAGGAATTTCTTCATTAATTCTGAAAAATCCTGCACTCCTTTCAGTTTCGCAGGGGGCATTCTGTACCCTTGTGGCAGGGACTGCAATATCACTTATGCTTTGGCGTAAGAAGTAAGGTGAGAAAAAATGGGAGTAATGTTCTGGGCTATTGTTACGGTTACGATGGCCATACTTGAAATAATAATCCCCGGCCTTGTGACAATATGGTTTGCCTGTGCGGGCCTTATACTTGTCCTGATTTCGGAAATGGTTAAAAATTCTACTGTGGAGTTTTTCATTTTTGCAATCACAGCACTACTTCTTGTGATATTTACAAGACCTGCCCTCAAAAGATGGATTGAAGTCAGGAAGAAAGCCTATGAAGGCGAAGGGAGCGAAACCGTAATTGAAAATATTACAGAAGATGGAAAATTTGAAGTCAGGTTTAAAGGCGTTTTATGGACTGCGATCAGCCCATATATTTTTGTAAAAGGGGAAAAGGTGATAATTGACGGTTTTGAAGGTAATAAAATAATACTTAAAAAGAAAGAAGATGATTAGAAATGTTTTTACTTTTACCACTGGGCCTGATAATAATTGTTGTGGCTCTCATAATAATATTCAAGGCGGTAAGGATAGTTCCTGAATCAAAGGTCTATGTCATTGAGACACTTGGAAAATATAGCAGGAGCCTTGAAGCGGGTCTCACTTTCATAAACCCGTTCTTCGACAGGGTTGCAAGGGTCGTTTCATTGAAGGAGCAGGTAGTGGATTTCCCTCCACAGCCTGTAATAACAAAGGACAATGCCACAATGCAGATAGACACCATAGTCTATTTCCAGATAACTGATCCTAAGCTTTATACATATGGAATTGAAAGACCGGTATCTGCAATTGAAAACCTTACGGCAACGACATTAAGAAACATAATAGGTGATATGACGGTTGACGAAACGCTTACTTCAAGGGACACCATAAATACAAAGATGAGGACCGAACTTGATGAAGCCACTGACCCTTGGGGAATTAAGGTAAACAGGGTTGAGCTGAAAAGCATAATTCCACCTGCGGATATAAGATCAGCCATGGAAAAGGAAATGAAGGCTGAACGTGAGAAGAGGGCGCAGGTCCTTGAAGCGCAGGCCAAAAGGGAATCAGCAATACTTGTTGCCGAAGGGGAAAAACAGGCCGCAATATTAAGGGCTGAAGCTAAAAAGGAACAGGCAATAAGGGAAGCTGAAGGGGAAGCTGAAGCAATTCTTTCAGTGCAGAAGGCAAAGGCGGAAGCACTAAGACTTTTAAATGAGGCAAAACCTAGTCCTGAAGTGCTTTCGTTAAAAGGAATGGAAGCATTTGAAAAGGCTGCCGACGGGAAAGCCACAAAAATAATTGTTCCTGCAAACTATCAGAACATCGCTTCAACAGTTACAGCTTTTGCGGAACTTAACGAAAGGACGCAGTAATGCGGTGTGAAGCGGTTGTTTTCAATAATCCGCTTGTTTCTCTTATATTAGGAACAATACTTGCGGGCCTTATGCTATGGAAACTTTTTATCATAAAAGGGAACGGCTTTTCAAAAAAGGACATATATGAACTGTGTTTCCTTTTCATGATTATACTTCTGCTTGCGGCTGACGGAAGACTCGCCGCAAAGTGCAGGAAGGAAATTTTCATTAAGGAAAATGTACGGCAGGAAAAAACTGATAAATAATTTTTTGTTGACTTTGCCAAAAAAATATGTTATCATACATGTAAGCATAGTAAATCCTTATAAATGATATGGTCGTAGTATGGCGACCAGTATAATCAAAAAAACATACAAACGGATGATATGATCGTAGTGTAGCGATCAGGATAATCAAAAGAAATGCACAAATGGATGACATAACAAAAAAAGCCGGATATTAAATCCGGTTTTTTTATTATGCCTTGGTTCTCACATTTACCATATTTGCCTTATCATTCAATGCATTTTTATGGTGGTCTTCCGCTATATGCAGCCTTTCCCTTGCGTCGGCAAGCCTTGAAGCGAAATCCTCCTGCTGCTTACGTTCAAGTTTTTCTTTCAGTAAATCTTTACCTACGGGGGCCTTCTGCTGCTGTACTTCAGGCTTTTTCGCTTCCGCAAGGAATGTCTTTTCAGTTTTTTCTCCGGCATCCGCAATTTTTTGCCCCAGTTTCCTCCCTTCCTGTATTTCAAGAGGTTTCAGTCTATTTTCCTTACGTTCAAGCTTCTTTTTTGTATCATTATATTTTTCAAGCTGCGTTTCCAGCCTTTTTTCAGATCTGGTAAGTTTTTCAGTAAGGCTGTTCTTTTTTGTTTCATCCGTTTCATTCCTGATAGTCTTCTTCATTTCCTCATTGACCGTGAGCCTTACATCAATATCCCTCTGAAGATTTATGAACGCCGCATAAAGTGCCGCATAGTCATCAGTTCTTGCCATAATATCACCCTTTTTTATTTTTATTATAACTTTTTCCATAAAAAATTTCAAAACAATAGTTTTAACAAGTTTTTTCTTTACAGAAACCACAAAAAATGATATAATTGTTTATAAAAAACAGGAGGGAAATATGAAAAAAATAAGAAAAGGGACGTTTGAAACAAATTCAAGTTCCATGCATTCCATTGTGGTTGAAGGGATGGAAGAAACAAAGGAGTTTAACCCTGTAACAGATGAAAATGGATATTATCATATAAAACTTGATGATTATTCTGATCTTGATCATGATCTTAGGACAGTGGAAGAAATAATATCATTTGCCGCAAGCTGGATTGTAGAGAATGGTTTTTTTGAATCCTCATTTTCTTCAATTGAGGATTTAACCATGGAAGACATAAGAAAATTTGAAGGTTTTGGGATGCTTGAAAAAATAATAATGAAGCATTCGAATGTAAAAGGAATTATTTTGGAAGAGGTTGGCAGTGCTTCTGCTGAATCCCTTGATTTTGATGAAAGGCAGATGTTAAATACTGGACTGCTTGAAAAACTTACCTTCGGAAAAGACTCCTACGTCCGTCGGGACATATATAATTTTTAGGAAGGAGAGAAAACATGGGCGCCGGAAGAATACAATATTTTATAAGCGAAATAAATAAAATACAGAATATTTTAAACAGATCTGTCATCCCAAATAATATAGGATATGTCGTTTCAAGATATTTTATATTTATTGTTATTGGAATTACAGTATTCACTATTTTAAAAACAGGAAAAGAGGAAATAGATTTTCTAGGTTCGCTGTTTTATGGCATTATGCTTGGTTGGGGCATATCTTTCCTGCTGCTTTTTTCAGTGGGAATGATAATAGGAAAAGGGAAACTGAAAAGCTTTGCTCCTTTAGAAATAGTTACATATTTTGTTGATAGACAGGAAAAAGAAGAAGCCATGGAAAAAGAAAAGGAACTGCTTAAGGAAATAAATGACGAACTTTCAGGAAGGGTGGTATCTTTTTCTGAAATTCAGGTTGCAGAAAGTTATCTTAAAAAAGAATATCCAAAAGTTCTTGTTGAACAGAAAAGTGCCCAAAAAGTTTTTTCTGAACTTGAAAAATTTGTAAAGAAGGAAATATTTGAAACACTTCCCGGAAAGAAATTTCCTGTCAGCATAAGTGATAAGGATGTGGAAGTTATAATGTTCCTTGTAATAAAGAAAACCGCCACTTATAAAGAAAAATCAGAATATATGGATAAAAGTTCAGACAAGACCCTAAAATATGAGGAAAAAGATCTTGCTGAAACTTTAAGGAACAATCCCCTAATTGACAGATATATGGAAGAAATTGCATTAAAGGCAGATAAATTTATTAATGAAAGGAAGGAAAAATGACAACAGCTGAAATAGTTAAATATATTGATACAATAGTGAACATACAGGGTAATTATAAATTAATAGAACCCGAAAAACCTGAAATAATGGTTGTAAGGATTGTATGCATTGCTATAGTTCTGGTTTTACCAATAATATTATGCATGTTTGTTTTTCAGGAAGAATATAACTATATACAGATAGTTATATCAACATGGACTGTAACTGCCATTATTGGTTTTATAGTGGCTTTTATTGGAGGTTATTTAGAAAATAGGACACTTATAAGGGCGGGCCTGGTGCCGATTGATGCAGTTGTGTTTTGGTGTCAAAAAGAGGAGAAGAAAGATTATAAGATAAAAAGTGAAGAAATACTTTCAGAATTGAACGAGGAAATAAAACCTAACCCGCATTTTACTGATCTTGAGACTGCCAAAAGATACCTTGTGGCCAAAAAACCGAAACAGGAATACAGGGAAATAATGGAAATGAAGGAATATAAGAAAAATACTGAAATTGCTGACAGGATTGAAAACATTGCAAAAGGTGAAGTTTTCAGGACAATCCATAAGAATGACTTTCCGGTCAATATAACAGATAAAGATGTAACTGCAATCATATTTATTACTGTTAAAAGGACAGAAGTCTATAAAAAACTTGAAGGGAAATATAAAACGGACAGGGAAGATTTCAATTATACTGAAAAGGATCTTACACATGTACTGCAAAATAATCCCGTGATTGAGGAATATATAAATGAAACAGTAAAAAAAGTTAATGAAAAACTTGGAAGTGAGGTAAAATAGTTGAAGGAATATACCCCTGAATTTCATAAGGAATTTATGAAAAAATATGAGAAATTTCATAAACTTTCCAAAAGACCGGATACAGAAATATTGGAATTTATTCTCATGACACCTTTTATAATAGGTTTTTTGGTCAGCATTTATCTTTTTATGGGAAAATTGGGTGCGGCCATGCATTATTCAATGCTTTTTATGGTTTTGTCATTTACATTAATCTTTTTAATACTTGGGGCCTTTGCCTTCAAGGTGCTTTATGGAGCGCATCAGTTTGAAAAATTTCTTTTAAAGCATTTTCCCCCTGAAAAAGTTGATTTTCTTTTGAGCGGTAAAACATTCGGGAAAGAACATCTTTCAGAAAAAATAAGGCAGATAAAGGAAAATGAGAATTTTTCAGATGAAAGTTTTTATAATGAAATGAAAATATTTATAGAAGGAGAAGAAAATGGAAAATAAATATACAATGGAAGTTCATAATAAGATTATGAAAAATATATTTTTAAGGTTTCCTCAACATCTGCTGGGATCATGCCTTTTTTGTTTGGTAATTATAATGGCAGTTTTAGAAATTGGTGGAACGAAAAACCTTACATTAATGGCGACCGGAATAATGTTTTTGTATTTTTTAATATTAAGAAGAAGCAAAATTAAAATCAGAAAATTGTTGAAGACAGTTTTTGAAGATGAATTTGCTGACTATATTATTGAAAACAGGTATGAAATTTTTTTCAAAGATTTTTGGAAGTTGAAAGAGATGACCCAGAAAATGGAATATGGAAATCCTGAAGAAAATTTTTATTTAAGATTTAAATATTATCTGACTGTTGAACTTCAAGAGGAAATAAAGGAAAAAAAAGAAAGATACAAAGAATTTTTGGAAAAATATGGTGAAGATAATGAAAAGTAAATTTGAAAAAATACTATCGTTGATATTTATTTTTACGGTTTTGTTCATTGTTTCATATGCCGTTCTAACAATAATTTCCACAAGATAAAGAAAAAAGGCCATAAGGCCCTTTTTTTATATATGTCAATTTTATTATTTTTGGTGGAAATGACGGGATTCGAACCCGTGTCCAGAATAACGTTATGCAAGACTTTCTTCAGGCTTAGGAAAACTGTGCTTTCTGACATATGGAAACAGTTTCCCGGTTCTCCATATGTGGTTAATTATTTGTTTTCTTTGGAACTTATAATCATCGGTTCCAAAACAGCCACGCTTACTTGACAGGAACAGCATTACTGTGGCATTCACACCGCCCTGTGCCTAAAAACTAGGCAGCTATTCTGTTATCTGCATTTATCTTTTTTTGGCTTTTGAGGTGATCCCAACCTGCCTGCTTATCTGACCTCACTTTATCCTGTCAAAACCAAGACATTCCCATTTGATCAGTTTCTCCTGTTATGAATTTTTCATTTTCTCCTTCTTTATTCTAACCTTCCCCCAGTCAAAAACCGGTTTGTCCTGTCTTCCAAACAGGCCCTGTATTATCCATGACAATCACGGGGTGGATTTTTCTTGACAAAATCCTTTCTTCAATATATAATTTTAAATACAGTTAAATATAACTATATGATTAATTATACAATAGAAAGGAGGAAATGTCAATGAAAAGTTTAAATACAGTTAAAACATTTTCTACAATGAAAATAGATATAAATGCAAAAGAATTAACAGAATATTTTAATAATACAGGAATTTTAGTCAATAATTTAACTAATGTCTGCATCTATATTAATAGACAGTGGTACTTTTATAATCAAAATATCTATTATAATAATAATCCTGAAAAGAAACAGGAAAATTATAAACCTTATAATTATGATAAAAAATTAATTGATAATTTATTATCATATATAAAGGAATATGATGCGAAAAGATTAAAGAAACATATTAAGAATGGTAAATCAGAAAAAGATTTTATAAAATCTAATTTTAATAATAAGGAGCTGTCTTATATGTTTCTGGAATATTATCTTAAAAATACCAATAACATTGATTATAAACATAAAGATTTAGGTAGTCATACAGCACAGCAGACAGTTAAAAAAGTGGTTGA
>ERZ773010.2490-NODE-2490-length-10824-cov-21.637664_pt1 | contig 10824 bp, 5 predicted proteins | sample MGYA00580842_ERZ773010 | MGnify/ENA primary metagenome ERZ773010 (study PRJEB29015, sample SAMEA2737982) | human oral metagenome | biome: human oral; feature: human-associated habitat; material: dental | place: China | collected 2107 ...
TTCCATATCCTGTTTTTTCATCTACTATATTTCCATGTTTTGGATTTAATCTTGTATTTTCTGGTATTAATAAGGTTACTCCTTCAAATTCTATCTTTTTATTTACTGGTCTTTTTAATATATCCTGTTTTGCTAATTCTACTCCTGCTTCATACTTAGGATTTCCTGCTGCTGACGGTCCATCTTTTTTTCTTGATTCCTCTCTCTCTCTTTCTCTCTCTGATCTAAGCTTATTTTCATATACTGCTATTTTTCCATAGTGTATAAAATCACATGAACTAAATATTAATCCTAACACTATTAACATTACTACTCTTTTTAACATCATAGACCAACTCCTTTTCTTAGATTTCTTAGATATTCATTTATATCTACTATTGTTGGATTTTGCCTTTTAACATAAGATTGTGGGCTCATGTTTATTTCTATAATCTTCTACTACTTTTATTGAGAATTGCTATTTTTTAATTCTTTAACAAGTAGCCTAAGAAAATTTCTTAGGCTACCTATAAAAAATTAATTATTACTTATTTACACCCATTTGTAAATCCATTTATTTTACTTATTTTTTCAAATAATGCTTTAGTATCTTTATTTTCTGAAAAATAACAAATATAGTAATAGCCCCCTGCAAGTCTTTTTTTACTTCTTGCATCTGAATAAGTATCACAATAATCTCTTATATAAATGCAGACTGGAAGTCCATATCCTGTTTTTATATCTACAATAGCTTCTGTTTTTAAATTTAGCCTTGTATTTTCTGGAAGCATTATTTTTATTCCATCAAACTGTATCTCTTTATTTATTGGTCTTTTTAATACTTCTTTTACTATATCTAATACTTCTTTATTTGCTTGATATGCCCAACCTCCTTCTTTCTCATAATATGGGCTTGTAATTTTCCTTATTTCTGCTTGTTGTTTTGCATCGTCTATTGAATATTTTATTATTGCTATTTCTTGACATGAACTTAATGTTAATCCCATTATTATTAAAATTATCATTCTTTTTATCATTATCTATCAACTCCTTTTCTTAAATTTCTTAGATATTCATTTATATCTACTATCGTTGAATTTTTCTTTTTAACATAAGATTGTGGACTTATATTTAGTTCTTTGTTTTTAGGTAAGTTTTTATCTTGATATTTTCCATAGCTATATTTGTTTTTTAGTTCTTCTCCATTGTACTTGCCTACTGCATCTAATAAAAATTCGCTATTACTAAATATCGGTGGTCCATATATTGCTAAATTTATTTTATTTACTTGGTCTTTAATATATAGGTCTTTTATTTCTTTTTCCAACTCTTCTTTTCTATTTGGACTTGCAACTTTATATTCTTCTAATTTTTTTCCTATACTTTCTGCTGATGATTGTTTAGGTTATTTTTTAATTCCTTAACAAGTAGCCTAAGAAAATTCTTAGGCTACCTATAAAAAATTAATTACTTTCTATTTGCAAGTATTTGTTAGACTATTTGCTTTTATTATTTTTTGACCTATTACATTTAAGTCTTTATCTTCATTATTATAATATAAATAAATATACAAATCATTCCTTACTTTTTTGGTATAAAATACTTCTGGGCTACAACCATTATCTTTCTTAAATAATATTGCTATTCCATATCCTGTTTTTTCATCTACTATATTTCCATGTTTTGGATTTAATCTTGTGTTTTCTGGTATTAATAAAGTTGTTCCTCCAAACTCTACTTTTTTATTTACTGGTCTTTTCTTTATATCTTGTATTGCTAACTCTACCCCTGCTTCATACTCAGGATTACCTGCTGATGCATATGCATCTTTTTTTCTTGCTTCTCTTGTCCCTTTCTCCCTCTTTACTCTATTTATATTATCTTTTATGGCTTCTGTAAATAATTGGCATGAACTTAATGTTAATCCCATGACTATTAAAATTATCACTCTTTTTATCATTATCTATCAACTCCTTTTCTTAGGTTTCTTAGATATTCATTTATATCTACTATTGTTGAATTTTTCCTTTTAACATAAGATTGTGGGCTCATGTTTATTTCCTTATTCTTAGGTAGTCCTTTATCTTGATAATTTCCATAACCATATTTTTTCCCAAATTCTCCTTTATTATATTCATTCACTTCATCTAATAAGAATGGGCTATCATTTAATATTGGTGGTCCATATATCATTAGATTTATTTTATTTACTTGATCTTTAATATATAAGTCTTTTATTTCATTTTCCAACTCTCCTTTTCTAGCTGGACTTGCAACTTTATATTCTTCTAATTTTTTTCCTATACTTTCTGCTATTGCAGCACTTTCATATGTATATGTTCCATGAGAATCACTTATTAAGCTTTCTATTCCTTCGTCTAAAAGTATTTCATTTTTTTTAAGAATTTTTGAATAATTACTTTTTATAATTCTTTTTTCTTTTTCTCCAAATATTATAGAATACTTATAATCATCTTTCTCTTTCTTTTCATCACTAAACTGAGGTAGATATAAGCCTGCTCCTGTTTCCTTAGTAAATATTTTTAATACTGGTAAAAATCCTAGTATATTTTGTATTTTATAATTCTTTACTTTGTCTACATTTGCTAAATTTACTAATTTTGTTTCTCCAAATATTCCTAATGATTTCTTTGAATGTGCTACAAAATCTGTCATATTGGCTGCTGATCCTACTACCTTTATTCCTAATGATTCTTCAAATCCTACCATAGTACTTTTCTTAGTTGGACTTCCATACATTCTTAATAAGAAACTATCCTCTCCATTTCCTAACTTAATTTTATTATTTTTTAGTTTATTAAAAGCACCCACTGTAACTATATTACCTTGGCTATATGTTCCAGTATCATAGTTTACACTCTTATCGCCTGAGGCAAATGCTATTGCTGCCCCTCTTGATACTCCTGTTGCTAAATAAAAACTTGACCAGCTTCCATCAAATCCTTTTCCTACTACACATTCTAATCCATCTGCTACTAAGCCTCTTGTTTGATTATATATTAGAGCTATTTTTACTGTTTCTCCTCTATTATATTTTTCTAAGTTTTCTGGACTCATGCTTTTTAATATCGCATTTCTTACTGCATCTGACCTACGTTCTCTTATTCCATTTACAAATACTTGTACTGTTTTTTGTTTCTTTCCATTTTCATCTACTCCTACTTCAGATAATTTTCTCTTTTCCTCTAGATTTATTGATGGAGTTCCATCTTCATTTTTTCTTATTGCTATTTCTATGATAGGTGTTTTATCTTTTCTTACCAATTTTACTATTTGTTCTAGTATTCCACCATCATATTCTCCTGTTGGGAATATACTTACTATATCATTGATTGGTGCAAGTTTTGACTCAACTTTTGATATACTTTCATATACTTTATTTCTGAATTTTATTTCATAATCTTCTTTTGGATTTTTTAATATTTTTTCATTAAAATCATCAAGAAAATTTCCTATTACTCCTGCATCACCTGCCATTATCTTTCCAAAATCTCCCCAACTATTTCTTTCACTCTTATATTCTATTTCTATTTTCTTTACATTTATATCTTTAGTTATTTCTTCTGATTTACCTATATCTCTATTTACACCAACTACTTCTTCTTTTCCATTTATCACTCCTTTTCCTATTGTAGCTCTTGTTATCTTACGTTTATCTGAGCCTTCTATTCCTATTCCATAAGTTTCATCTACTTTATTATCTCTTTCTTCTACATCTTCTCCTTTATTATCATTTGAATTTTTAGATTTCTTTAGATTGCTATTGCTATTGTCACTATTATCATTATCTTTTTTATCTTTTTCTTTATTTTCTTTTAATACCAATTCTTTATTATCATTATCTTTAGCTCTTTGATTTAGTTCTACCTTTCCATTGACATTTATTTGTTTATCATAGCTATCTAAATCTTTTACTTCTAATTTTCCATATGATAATGTTAGGTTACCTTTATCTTTTCCTTTATCATCTATATTTGCTATTATTGAGCCTATTAATGATAATTTTCCTCCTACTTTAACTTTTACACTTTCTCTTCCTATTATTCCACTTTGTTCTTTTACCCATAGTTTCTTTCTTTCTCCATAAGATAGTCCTAGATTTCCATTATTTCTATTATCTGGGTTTCCATCTTTATCTTTTCCATATTTTAGACTATATCCTATATTTGTTCCTACTTGTTTCATTTCTTCACTATCTTGCAGACTTTCTATTAGTAGATTTTGCTTTACATCTACATCTGTATGTTTTCCTTCTAATCTTCCTCCTCTTATTGTCATATTATCTGCTTTTACTACTAACTTATTTCCTGCTTGTATTTGAGCATTATTATATAGAGTGCCTTTTGAGTTCATTTGACCATAATTTAAGCCTACTGATACTCCTTCTATTCCCATTAATGTTACTCCAAAATTTGCTCCCATATTTTTTGAATTTGTCGCATATTTATCTGCTGATGCTTGTATTAATATCTTACTTGCATCTATACTTAAATCATTTTCTGCTCTTATAAAGCTTCCTTCTGTTTCAAATTCTTTACTCTTAAATGTTATATCTTTTCCTGCTCTTATAGTTGTTGTTATATTTTGTAAGTATTTACTTGTGCTTTTTGCAGTATTAATACTTCCTGTTAAATCAAGACCTGCTGATACTCCTCCTGAACTTGGTCCTGCAAGGAATGTATTTAATGCATTTACTGTATCTTCTCTATCATCAAGACTTTCAAGTAAACTTTTTCCTTTTATTATATCTTTTGTAATGCTTGCAAATCTACCTATATTTCCTACTTCTTTTATTGCTTTAAAAGTATTTTTATATCCATCTCTATATGATTTCAAGGTGTCTTTAATTCCACTTAGGTTTATTCCTAGTGCCAATGCCATTCTCGCATTTATACTTCTACTATCTGTTAAAACTTCACTCTTAGAATCTTGTATAAATATCTTTCCTTTTTCTGCTTTTACATTTATGTCTTCTTTTGCTCCAAAATCTCCTTGCATAAATATATTGCCTGATGATGTTGTTATATTTAGATTCTTATTTGTTACTATTACATTTTTTTCTGGTGTTACTATTGTTTTTCCATCATTTGTTTTATCATATACTGCTTCTACTCCTATTCCTACACTTAGATTTTTTAAGCTCCATGAAGCAAATAAATTTGCTCTCATTTTTTCATTTTGCTCTCTTATTTTCGCAAAGTTTTCTCCATCTTTTATTACTACTCCATGTTCTCCTATTAAATTTATATCATCAGCAGCTCCTATTTTACTTCCTACTGATACTACACTATCTCCTTCTATTGTTACTGTGCTTCCTTTAGAGTTGATTATACTTCCTATACTTTTTATTCTATCCATTTCTTTTGTGTTTTTATTTTGTTCTACTCCTGCAAATATTCCATTTTTATTTCCAGTTATTTTAAAACCTTTTGATGTATGTACTTCATATCTACTACTTACTTCATTTCCTGATAGTATTTCTACTCCTTTTACTCCTTTTAAGTAAACTGGACCTATTGTTTGAATATCTACTCCTTGTACTCTTAATCTTCCTTGAGAATCTAAAGTTACCCCTGCATCTCCATATAGCTGACTATGTTTATATTTTTCACTGTTATCACTTACATAATCGCTTGTTCTCTTGTATTTAATTCCTAAGAAACTTTTTGTTGTATGTGAATCATAAATACTATTCAATTTATCTTTTACACCTTGTATATAGATATTTCCATCTGATTTTGCTATTATTCCTTTTTTGGCATTAAAGTTTACTCCTTGTGCAAATACTCCTTTGTTATCTGCTGCCTTTCCTTTTCCTCTATAGTTTATTAGAATATATCCTCCACTTGTTAATTCAACTGGATTAGCATACACATTATCTTCTATCCATGTTTTAGTTGTAGTTTTTCTTCCACCAAAACGTCTTCTTTTTGAAGTTGTTTCAGTTCTAAATTTATATTCTGTATCTACTGTTGATAACATGAATAAATTATTTTTTGCATTCAATACTATATTATCTTTTGCTCTTATATTACTACTTTCAAGTATTAAATCTTTTGCTGAATCTAATATAGTATCTTTTCCATTTCCTATTACTCCTGATACTGTTTTTGTCTTATTTACTATATCCCAATATTTATACACTTGTACTTGTTCATATTTTTTAGGTTCAGGCTTTTCATCATCTTCTTCCCTTCTCAACCATTTTCTTTTTGGTCTAACTTCTCTCATTTCTGTATAAGTTTCAGTTACACCTCTTCTATTATCTATAAGAGTTATAGTCTTATCTTCTATATTTCCTTTTGTACTTTTTAATATTGTTCCTCCTGCTCCTCCTATATTTCCTGCAACATTTTCGATTTCTTTTCCTTCTACATATACTATTCCATTTCCTTCTATTTTTCCTATATTTCTTATATTTTCTGTACTTCCACTAACTATACTACTTTCATTTAATATTTTTCCATTTTCTGATGTAACTCTTGTAATTTCTGTTCCCGAGATTATAGCTCCTATATTTGTAACTCCACCATTTCCTTCAACAGATACCTTTTGACCTTCTATTTTGGCAATACTATCCCCTATGCTTGCATTTACAGCATTTCCTGTCAATTTTATATATGTTATTCCTTGCCCTGCTTTTCCTATTTGGGAAGTATTTATCAAGTCTTTCGCCTTTATAATTGTTTCCGTTTTTCCTGCTATAATTGATGGTTTTTCTTCTTTTATTTGTCTATTATCTACAAGAACTCCATCTTCTCTTCTATATGCACCATTTAAATATTTTTCAGTTCCATTTACTACTTTTCCATTTTTAACTTCTATATAGACTTGCTTATCTGCCTTTATGCTTCCACCATCTTTATTTATTAAATCTCCATTTTTAGCTTCTAAATATGTGTTTCCACCACTATATATATTTCCAGTATTTTCTATATTTTTTGCTGTTATTGATAGAAGATTTGTAGCACTTATATCTTTAGTATTATTAAAATCTGCCTGTGTAGCTATTGATAATATTCTTGCTCTAATACTTTGTCCTAGTGCTATTTTTTCTTTTGATATCAAACTCAATGTATTTTTTCTATCAATATTACTATTTATTATTATTTTTTTAGCATTTAATGTAGTTGCATAATCTCCTTCTACAAGTCCTCTATATTCATACTCATTAGCTGTAGTAAGTTCTACTGCACCTCTTGAAACTATTTTTCCATCATTATTTGCTATTTTTTTTACATTTACTGTTGTTTGGCTTAAACTTGCTATTATTCCTTTTGTATTATCAAGTCTTCCTACATTTAACAAAGTTCCTGTACTTTGTTCCCTTTTTTCATTTACATCTTTTTGATTTTCCTTATCTTTATTTTCTTCTTTGAATTTTTCTTCTACTTTCCAATTTTGTGCTTGTTCTTTTGTTATTCCATCAGATAAAATGTATCCTTCTACATTTGATACATCTTTTTCATTAAGTTTTACTTTTCCATAACTTCTTATCACACCTAATAAATTATTTAATCTATCTCCTGCTAAAGTTACTGTTTGTACCCCTAATATTTCTCCGTTTTTATTACTTATTTCTTTTACTTTTCCACTTATCTTTTCTGTTGAAACTAGCTTTCCTTCATCATTTATTAATTTATTTACATTTAGTTCTTGGATATTTCCCTTTATTAATCCACCCTTATTTACTATTATTTTTCCATTAAAACTTAAGGCTCCTAAAGAGTCTATCTTTCCTTTATTATTTCCTGTTACATTTCCTAGACTTACTTCTCTTCCTCTTATTACTCCTTCTGTATTATCTAGCTCTCCTGTAATACTTATTCCTTTTTCTTTAGCTTCAGAATTTTCAGTATTTTTATTACTATCAATTTTTTTACTTTCTTCTTTTTGTACATCTTCTTTTGTTAATCCATCTGATAAAATATAGCCCTTTACATTTGATGTTTCCTTTATAGCAAGTGCTATTTTTCCATTACTCTTAATTAATCCAGAGAAGTTGTCTAATTTGTCTCCTATTAATTTTACTGTCTCTGTTCCTGAAATTTCTCCATCTTTATTGCTTATTTCTTTTACTCTTCCACTTATCTTTTCTGTTGAAACTAATTTTCCTTCATCATTTATTAATTTATCTGCATTTAGCTCTTGGATATTTCCCTTTATTAATCCACCTTTGTTTACTATTATTTTTCCATTAAAACTTAAGGCTCCTAAAGAGTCTATCTTTCCTTTATTATTTCCTGTTACATTTCCTAGACTTACTTCTCTTCCTCTTATTACTCCTTCTGTATTATCTAGCTCTCCTGTAATACTTATTCCTTTTTCACTATTTTTATTTTCCTTAGTGTTTTTTGTATTTTTACTTTCTTTCTTCTTTATATCTTCTCTCGTTAATCCATCTGATAGAATGTAGCCTTTTATGTTTGATGTTTCTTTTGTATCTATTGCTATTTTTTCTTGACTTCTTATCTCTCCATTATTGTTATTAAGTTTATTTCCCACTATATTTATTTTCTCATTTGCAAATATTTCACTATTATTTTGTGTATAGCCTGACTTTATTTCAACTTTTCCATAGGCTTCTATCTTTGCATTAACATTTGTTTTTTCACTTTCTATACTTAATGATTTTTTTCCTAATGACTTTTCTAAATATCCTGTTATAACTTTTGCATTTATTTCTGTTTCTCTTGCTTTTACTTTAACTTTTTTTGCAGCAGTAGTTTTTCCATTCATTTTTACTTTTTGAGTAGTTTCATATTTTAAATCTTTCCCTGAATCTACTTGTGCTGTTGTTATATCTCCATTTGCTGTAATTACTATATCATCTACGCTTACTAAGTTCCCTTTTGTATTTACTCCTGCACCTTTATCATTTGAAATTATGTCTATTTTTCCAGCATACATACTTCCTGCTGTTTTCCCATCTATTGCTATTCCTTTATATGTTTCGCCTTTACTTTTTACTTCTTTTGTCTTATATTCATATGTTTGCCCACCAGCTGAAACCAATAGTCTTGTTTCTTTTGAAGCTTTTATTACTCCCGATACATCAATAGTTTTTCCTAAAAGTTCAAGATCTGTAAGATTTAAAGCATTTAAACCTTTTCCACCTATTCCTATTTGACCTTGTGATACATTTATTGCAATGAGATCTCCATTTTTCATATCTAAACTTCCTGTTGTTAATGTTACTCTGTCAGTGTTTAGAAAATTTCCTCCATTTACATAAATTCCATTTCTATTTGCCATTACAAGATCTGCTCTTTTTCCAGCAACTTCAACTGTTCCATTTATATTAGTTCTATTTTTTCCAGTAACTTCTGTTATTATTAAATTTGCTGCCATAGTATTATCAAGATTTCTATTTCTTGCAACATAACCAGCTATTTTTGTATTTACTACTATATTTTTATTATTATTTAAAATTAGACCTTGTTCACCAACTTGTAATTCTTTTAAGGAGTTGTAACTTGTTCCATTTTTATTTGGTGCTGCTATATCTAATTGATCTATCCCTGAAGCTGTTTTAGTTGCTCTTGTTCCTATACTTGCAGGATCTGGTATTACATCAGCAAATATATTAAAACTAAAAAGTAATAACATAATGAAGGCTTCTATTCTTCTGATTCTATTTCTTAGATACCTTTTTAAATGTAATTTTTTATTAAGCATTTTTATCACTCTCCTAACCCCTTACTTTACTTAAATGCTAACATAATTTTCCTAATGTTTCAATTTAATTTTAACAAAAATATCTTGTCATCTCAAGCTTTTTTAAAAAATAAAAAGGGGATTAGAAAAATAATCCCCTCAATTTTTATTTAAAACTTATTTTGCTTTTACTTCTTGACCATTTTTAAAATTAGCTTGTTCAACAACTTGTCCATTTTCATCATATCTTTTTACAAGTCCATCTACTTGTCCATTTTTATAAGGAATTTCTAGTTGTAATTTTCCATTTTCAAAGTAAGCTTTCATAATTCCTTCTTCTTTATCATTTTTGAAATTTACTTCACTTAATAATTTTCCACTAGGATAGAATTTTTTAGATAATCCTTCTCTTTTTCCATTAATTATCATAGTTTCATATTCTAATTTACCTTCTGGATTATATTGTTTAGCAACTCCATTTGCTACATCATTTTTAAATAATACTTCTGTTTCAACTCTTCCTGAAGGAGAATAATGTTTTTCAACACCTTCTTTTACATTATTTCTAAAAGTAGTTTCAAATTCAACTGAACCATTAGCATAGAAAGATTTTGACACACCTTCTAATGCTCCATTTACATAATTTTCTTCTGTTTTTAATTTTCCAGTTTCATTGTAAACTAATGTCTTTCCATTTAATTTTCCATCTTTGAATTCCATAGTAGCTTCAAGTTTTCCATTTGCATATTTCTTTTCAACTGTACCAGTAAATGGTGTTTGTTCTCCTTGAAGATATACTAAAGAAGTTTGTTGATTAAGTTCCATTTTTTCAATAGGAACTCTTTGTTCACCTGCTGCAAATGCTAACATTGAACCTAATAAAAATAAACCTGCCAATAACTTTTTCATGTTATCCCTCCTAAAATAATATTTTTAAATTTTACTTTCTTATTTCTCCATTATATTTATCTTTTACAAGTGTAAGAATAGTATTCATGGCTGTGTCTATATCTTCATCTGTAAGAGTTCTATTTTTATCTCTCAACACTATGCTCATTGCAACAGATTTCTTATCCTTATCAATCTTATCTCCTGAATATACATCAAAAATGTCTATTTTTTCAATAAGTGCCACTTTCTTTTTGATTTCTTTTATCATATCTCCAA
>ERZ773010.2492-NODE-2492-length-10822-cov-10.169407_pt1 | contig 10822 bp, 4 predicted proteins | sample MGYA00580842_ERZ773010 | MGnify/ENA primary metagenome ERZ773010 (study PRJEB29015, sample SAMEA2737982) | human oral metagenome | biome: human oral; feature: human-associated habitat; material: dental | place: China | collected 2107 ...
TAATAAAAAATATTAGGACAGGAGAGTATGAGTTATGAAAAAAGTAATGATAGCAATAGGAATGGGATTATTTTTATTATCATGTACAAATGCCAAAGTTGTACAATATAACACGGAAAGGTTGAACAATATTGAAGAATACCTAAGAGAAAATAAGTTTATAAAACCTTCTGAAAATGTTGAAAAATTAAAAGAAGAAGGAAAAATAAACTATTCGAGAGAATACAGATCTCTTGAAAAGGAAACAGAGACATGGATGGAAGATAAAAAATAGATTCATATTAATCTGTAAGTTAAAGAATAATTGTAGATGATTTAGAAATACTTATATACTTTGAAGAATTTTCAGAAAGTTAAGAGGAAAGAAATGAATAATAATATAAGAAAAATTGAACAGGATTTGAGGGCATATGCCAAAAGAACTCCAGGACTGACATATACAAAGGGAACATTGATGACATTCCTTATTGCAGGAATGCTTACATTGGGAAGTCCTGTCAAGGTGGAGCAGACATTGGATAAGTATAACAAGGAAGTTACTTATTCAATAAAGGATATGCAGTCTTCGATAGAATGGGGACGAAAGCAGAATAAGAAATTTCTGAGGGATGCAAATCTTGAACTAATACAGTTAATGGAACAGGGAGATCATGTAGTAAAATCACCTTGGAATTCATGGCAGTTTGGAGCAAATACATACGTAGGAAAATGGAACTCCACTTATAAGGGAAAAGGCGGAAAAGTGGAGGATTTTGTATTTGATAGAAATAATGGAAAGCCTTATTCAAAATATAAAAAAAATACAAACAGTTTTCAATATGGAATAACAGATTTGGAAATAGTGGATGAACCAAGTGCTGAAATAGTAGTAAATGCAAGTATAAAGCCAACTTCCATAGATAAGGAAGTACCAGTGATTGAGCTTCCTGAAACTAAAGCGCCAGGAGAGCCTAAGCTTAATGTGAAAATAAAATCCCCTGAAAATATAAAAGAACCGGAAGTAAATCCGCCTGTGGTCAGTGTGAGTTTGCCAAGTCCAAATACTAATCCTTTTAATGATTTTTGTTTTACTTGTGGAGGCAGAACAGATGCAACAGGAAGCATGGGAGATAAAATCTACTGGAATGGAATGACTAAGGAAGGTGTAGTTTCAAATGTCTGGGGAAATAGCGCTCCCCAAACAGAAACTAAAGGAAATCGTCCTCCAGCTATATTTTACATTAACGAAGTAACTGGCTCAGGAAAATATTTTGGAGATGTGACTATTTATGCTGCAGGAAATGTAAATGGAAGTGGAGCGGGACTAGAAAATAAAAATGGGACTATTGCAATTCATACTGTTAAAGATAATACATTAAAGAATATAAAAGGTCATCTTGGAGGTAGAGCGAATTTTATATCTATAGAAACATGGCATGGTGGGAAATTGGAACTTACAGATGTATCTGTAGACGAAAAAGGAAATGAAAATACAATCTTTTATATTTATCCTTCAAATTATGAACTAATAACAGGAGCAGGAGGTTCAAGTGCAAAAAATAAGCGTGGAGGAATAGAAGGAAAACTGAATGTAGATATAACATCTCAAAGAAATACAATTTATTCTGTCATGGGCGCTTCAGGAAGTTTTGCAATAGAAAGCAAAGGAGAATACCAGCTTGAAGGAGCTAGTAATATAATATATTCTGGATTAGGATATTCTGCAAATTTTCAAAATCTTATAAATAAACCGGTAACTACGGGTTCGTACAGTTCTACTATTAAAGATGAAAGAGGAGAAGGGTTTACTCCATCTATAAAATTAGGAACAGGTGAACTTACAGCAGGAGAAAAAAGGGTTGTGCCAAAATCTTATGGTGATGAAAATGTAATCATGTTCTTTAACAGTAAAACAGATTTAACTAATGTCAATAGTGGATATCCTCCACATGGTAATAATTCTAACTGGTACCAGTCAGGTGTAGGTATTTATCAGGGTGAAATAAGAATAAAAGCTGACATTGGAGAAAAATTGAATATTAATGGAACTGATAGTCAGACTGATAAAGGTAACATAGTTTATAATGATGATGGTACTGTAAAGAAAACAGGGGATAACAAATATGTAGAAGGTAATGTAGGAATATTTGCTGTTTCAGGGCAAAGAACGGGAATTAAACCATCTGATGATTTAGGTGCATCATCAGGTGTTACTAATGGTGCAAATTTTGATTCAGACCTTATTCATTCATTACAGGTAAATGACATAGACATTAATTTTGGTAAATATTCTAAAAATGGCGTAATGATGGTGTCAAAAAATGGAACAGTACTGGACATAATGAAATCAACAAATTCTCATTCAACTGAAATTAGGGATAGCTCTACAGGCAATATTTCAACAAAAAAAGACACAACAACAGTTCCTGTAAAAATAACAAACGGTGTCACAGGAATAAATGTAAGTGGACAGACGCCTAACGAAGTAATAAAAGATTTCATTGGAACCGCAGGACTTGATGGGAAAATTTCATTAGATAAGAATACAAATGAAGCTGCAACAGGAACGATTATAGCTTATTCTGAAGGAACATGGAATCCTGAAAAAAATAATCTGATGTCAGAACCTACAAAGAATAACCTTAAAGATAAACCAAGTGAGGTAAATATTGGTCGTGCTGTGGTATTATCAGCAAAAGCGGATGTAATGAATAATGGTCAACTGGCATCACGTCCGATTGCTTATGTTGCAAGTAATAAGGGAATTATAACTGCTGAAAAGGAAACCGAAGCCAAAGGATTTGGCTCCATAATAGGTTATGCTGAAAATGGTGGAGAAATCACTGCAACTGGAAAAGTAACAGCTGCAGATGCATGGGTAGCTTCGGATTCTGCCAGTCAAAAACAGACATATAAAAATATAGGTGGATATGCAAAAGGAAACGGAAGTGCAGTAACACTTACAGGTGGAGCTGAAATTAACGGACTTGGAGCATTGGCAAACGGTACAGGTGCAACTGTTACACTTGATACAGTTTCAAACTCAATAAAATCTGGAAAAGATGGTTCATTAGTAGCTGTAAATGGAGGAGAAGTAGTATTTAAGGGTGGTACAATAGAAAATAAGGATCTTGCATATGAAGCAAACAGTCATGATAATGTAACTCCGTTCTTTGCAAAAGACAGCGGTTCTAAAATAAAATTTGAAGGTGCTACAACTATTAACATGTATGATGGAATATTGGTAGCAGGTGATGTCAATGATTATGAGGCGACTGTAACTGGCAATAAAAAATATCAGGGAATGAACAATATAACTGTTGAACTGAAAAAAGACGGAGTAAATCTGGGAATATTTAAAGGTCTCAGTGCAACATGGGACGGTAATTCAGGCACATATCTGAATACACTGAAAACAGTTCCTAAATTTGCCACAATTAATAATCCTAATAACTATACATTTAATTCAGTGCTTATGAATGGAACATTGACAGTAGATACTAATGTAGATTTAAACAGTGCTACAGATGGATATAACTTCATAACGATGGAAAGAGAACTTGTAACAATAAATGCAGGGAAAAATGTAACAGGAAACGGAAAAGGTCTGTCAATGGGTTCAAATGCAACAGCAGCTTCAAATGCAGATTCTGGATATATTAATAATGGAAATGTAAGTGTAGCTGGTGGAACTGTGGCAACAGGAGTTGCAGGAATAAATGTAAGTTATGGACAGGTATATAATACATCTACAGGAAATGTAACAGTTGACAATGGAGCAGGAATTTACGGAACTAACGGAAGTCTGCTTAAAAATGACGGAACAATAACTGTAACCGGTTCAGGGGTAGGAATTGCAGGATTGGCAACGGGAACAGTGGCACAGTCCTATGGAACAGATAGCGGGAAAACAGGTAAAAAAGTAGAGATTATAAATACTGGAGCAGTAAATGTGGCAGGAGATAATGCAATTGCGATATTTGCTGATAATAATAAAGCTAATACGCCGGCATCTGAAGTAACTGTTGAAAATAGTCATCAGCTTACAGTAGGTACAGGAGGAACAGGAATTGTACTGAAAAACAGTCGTGGAAAAGGTGGAGAAATAAAGGTATCTGGAACAGGAACTGCTGATATAGTGACAGGAACTGGGGGAACAGGAATTTATGGAGAAGATGTTACTGTAGACCTTGCTTCAAACTATGGAATTGAAACGCAGGACAATGGAGTAGGAATATATACTAAAGGGTCTTCAAAATTAATTTCTACTTCAGGAGGAGTTCCTACATTAGAATATAAATATTCAGGAAGCTCTGCAGGCAGTGGAACGGCAATGCTGTCAGAAGGTTCTAATTTTGAGAATAATGTAAATATAGATCTTGTGAATAGCACTTCTACAACAGGAGGTATAACCGGAATTCTTGCAAAAGGCAATGGAATCCTTAGAAATAAAGGAAATATCAACGGTACTTCAACAGGTGGGGAGATAGGAATTGTTGCTGAAAATGGAAATGTTCTGAACGAAGGAAATATAACACTTGGAAATGCTAATGATATGAAAAAGGCAAATGTTGGAATATATGTAAAGAATTCTGCAAAGAAGGTAACAAACAGAAAAAATGTGACAGTCGGAAATAATTCAATAGGAATTTATGGATATGAGATTTCTAATGATTCTTCAGATGTTTCGGTTGGAGATAATGGAATAGGAGTTTATTCTCAGGGAGGAAATGTAAATCTGAACGGAGGAAATCTTAATGTTGGAAATACTGAAGCAGTGGGAATTCTTACAACAGGAAATAATCAGAATATTATAAGTACTGCCAATATAAATTTATCTAACAATAAATCGTACGGATTTGTAATAAAGGGAAGCGGAACTGTTCTTGATGTACATGATACAGACGGAACTGAATTAAAGAATAATTCAGTGTTCATATATTCTGCAGATAAAACTTCAAATGTAACAAATAGAACTGCATTGAAGTCCACAGGAAATGGAAATTACGGACTGTATTCATCAGGATACACAAGAAATCTTACAGATATTAATTTTGGAATAGGATTAGGAAATGTAGGAATATTCAGTGTTGATGATGGATTAGCAGAAAATGGTGCGCCAGGATTGGCGGCTCAGCCAGTAATAACTGCAGGATATAGTGATCCTGTAAATAAAATGTATGCTATAGGAATGGCTGCAGGATATATAAATGAACAGACAGGAAATGCTGAAACAACAGGAAGAATAGCAAATTATGGAACGATAAAAGTTCCTCAGAGCAATGGTATCGGAATGTATGCCGCAGGAACAGGATCAAAGGCTGATAACTATGGAGTAATAGAATTAAGTGGAGAAAACAGTATTGGAATGTATCTTGATCAGGGAGCGGTAGGAGTAAACCATGCCGGTGCTGAAATAAGAACAGCTCCAAATAATACAAAAGACGGTATTATTGGTGTAGTTGCCCTTAATAATGCAATTTTCAAAAACTATGGAAAGATTATAATAAATTCTGATGAAGGAATAGGAGTTTATTATGCCAAGAATGGTCAGTATAATCCAGGAACAGGAACAATAGAAGTATCAGCAAATGCAAAGAAAACGGATACTTCTACACAGGATCCTACAGTAAAAGGAGTTAAAGGAGTTAAGATAAATGCACCTGGAGGAGGAATTACTGTTGCAACTGTTGAAAGAAACGGGAAGACAGTAACTCCTACATATGTTGATACAACAATAGTTTCACCGGCTGCAACACAAATACAGGTAGGTGATACAGTAATAAACTTACCTGAATACAATGCCATGGGAAATAATCCGAGTTTAAATATGGGTGGAGGTTCGTCTGAACTTGGAATGTATGTAGATACTTCAGGAGTTAATTATACAAATCCGATAGAAGGGCTTCAGTATTTGAAAAATCTAAGAAAAGTAAACCTTGTATTTGGAGTGGAAGCCGCGAGATATACAAACAGTAAGGACATTGAAATAGGTGAAAATATAATAAATCCTTATAATAAAGCTATAACAGAAGTGAGCAGTACAAGTGGTGGAAAAACAAGATGGCTTCTAAATTCATCAAGTCTGACATGGATTGCTACAGCAACTCAGAATAAGGATGACAGTCTTTCTAAAGTTTATCTTTCTAAAATACCTTATACTGCATTTGCAAAGGATACAGACACATATAATTTTATGGATGGACTGGAGCAAAGATATGGAGTTGAAGGAAACGGGTCAAGGGAAAAACTTTTATTTAATAAGCTGAATGATCTTAGAAAAGGCGAAGGACATATATTTACTCAGGCTGTAGATCAGATGAAAGGACAGCAGTATGCAAATACTCAGATGAGACTGTATTCTACAGGAAATATGCTGGATAAGGAATTTAATTATTTAAGAAGGGAATGGGACAACAAGTCAAAAAGTTCCAATAAGATAAAGGCATTTGGAATGAAGGACGAATATAAGACAGACACTGCAGGAATAATAGATTACAAGAGTAATTCCTATGGGGTGGCATATGTTCACGAAAAAGAAGATGTAAGGCTGGGAGACACTGTTGGATGGTATGCAGGTGTAATTCAGAACAGATTTAAGTTCAAAGATCTCGGAGGTTCAAAGGAAAATGTTACAATGCTTAGAGCAGGAGCCTTTAAATCTATTCCTTTTGATTATAATAATAGTCTGAATGTAACTGTTTCAGCTGAAGGTTATGTTGCAAGAAGTGAAATGGATAGAAGATTCCTTATAGTGGATGAAGTTTTTGGAGCAAAATCAACATATAATTCTTATGGAGCTTCAGTAAAAGGAGAAGTTTCCAAAGAATTTAGAACGGGAGAAAGAACGAGTATAAGAGCGTACGGAAGCTTGAAGGCTGAATATGGAAAATTCAATAACATTGAAGAAAAAACAGGAGAAGTAAGACTTAATGTAAAAGGAAATGATTATTATTCTGTAAAACCTGAAGTGGGAGCTGAATTTAAATATAAACGTCATGTAGCTAAAAAGACAACAGTTACAGCTACTGTTTCTATCGGATATGAAAATGAACTTGGGAAAGTGGCAGATGTAAATAATAAAGCCAGAGTGGCTTTTACTGAAGCAGACTGGTTTAAAATGAGAAGTGAAAAGGAAGACAGACATGGTAATTTCAAGATAGATTTCAATATCGGAATAGAAAATCAGAAAGCTGGAATAACTTTCAGTGCAGGATATGATACAAAAGGACAAAACATAAGAGGTGGAATTGGATTTAGAGTAATTTACTAAAATATATTGACATACAAATAAATAGATTGTATAATTGAAAGAGTAAATTATAAAAAGTATAAAATAATTTTTTAGGAGGAAAATATGGCTAAATTGAATATAATTTATTTTAGTAGCACAGGAAATACAGAACAAATAGCTACATTTATAGAAGAAGGAGCAAAAGCTGCTGGAGCAGAAGTAGAAATGATAGCAGTAGATGCGGCAAATGAAAGTTCAGTAGATGCTGATTTTGTTGCATTTGGATCACCTGCAACAGGATCTGAAGAAGTGGCACCTGAAATGGTTGACTACATTGAAAGCGTAAAAGAAAAACTAGCTGGAAAAAGAGTAGGACTTTTTGGTTCAAATGACTGGGGTGAAGGAGATTTCATGAGTATGTGGATACAGGATTTGGATAAAGAAGACATTTCAGTTGTTGGAGAGGGATGTATTGTAAATCTTGCTCCGGATGATGATGAAAAAATCGAAAAATGTAAAGAATATGGAAAAGCAATAGTTAGCTAATAACCGTATATAAAAAAAGTTTCATTTCTAATGTTTCTAACATTTAGAGATGAAACTTTTTTCTTATATTATTTCTGAAACGGAATAATCAGAATACAGTAATTCCCCTTTATCCAACTTTTCTTTAAGCCTTATCTTATCTTCCAGTGGCAGATATTCAACATATATATTTTTCAGTTCTTTTAAATCTTTCTTTTTCAGGGTATTTAAAAATACAATATTTTCAGGTATTGAGACGCTATTTTTGATAAATTCTGTCTGAGCATTAAAGCTATTGCCGACTTCAGATTTTTTTTCATCATTATTCGTCCTGCTGCTTTTAAAAAATTCTGAAATAAATTCATTTTTTGTTTCAGCATCAGTAAAAAAACAGAATCGTGCATTAATTTTATTGTCCTTGTTTAAAGTGTTTTTCTCTGTTTCTGTAAATTTATTATTCTCCTCTCCTATTTCAATTTCTTTTATTTTGGGGAGAATAAAATTTTCAGGAGATATTTTTTTCATATTCTGTTTAAATTCTGTCTTATAGAACAGTATAAAAGGATACTTTTTCTCCTGTTCAATTTCATATTTTGAAATGACATCAAAATATGCTTTTATAAAAGGAATATTGTACACAGAATTTTTACTATTTTTTACAACAATAAGACTTTTTTTACCTGTTTTTTTCATAAAATATATTCCTACAGTCAAAAGAAAATTTATCAGATTTTCAGGTTTTATATATTTTTCCGGATTATTTTTAAAATTTTCTGAAGATTTATTCTCAAAGGAAACTATCAGATCTTTGTTCTGTCTGAAAAACAGTGAAAGCAGATTTTTTGTAAAACTGTCATATTCCATATTTCCTATGAGGAAATTTTTTATTCTGTTAAAAATTCCAATATCAGTGTAATCGTAACATTCAAACGAAAAATCCCTTTTGATCAGTATGTCCACGATATTATGCGTAGAAGATTTTGTAATATTTTCAATTTTGACAGTGAAATTCCAGTTAAAATATTTTTTCAGCTGAATAAGCAAATTTGAAATATTATAGTCAAGCCTTCCTACAAATTTTCTCCCCTGAAAAAGTGAAATCTGATCAAATTCATTTTTCAGACTGAGAGGCATTTCCCCATCAAGATCAAGATGCGTGTAGAATATTGATTTAATAGGGAAAGAAGTATTGTATAGGGAATGATAATATAATAGGGTGTCATCCCTCAGTTCAGAAGCTTTCATGTCCTCTATATAGGCTTTGGTATAGTATCTGTCCTGAAATTCTTCTATCTTTAGTTTATATACAATATCATAAAACAGATTTTCATTGAGCTCCTTAAAGTATTCCCCTGATCCAAACCAGACAGCATTTTTAATGATAAATCCCTTCTGTTTCAGGTCAAACATAATATGATTCTTATTTTCCCCTATAAATTTTATATTTTCCAGAAGAACATTCTTAGTCTGAAAAGTAGGCATTGGATTTCCAAAACCAAATGGTTTAAGAAGTTCTATTGTCTTGAAGAATTCATATGACATTTTTTGCATTGGAATCTGTTTGTCAATGTTTATAATTTTAATAAAATCATCATCCTTCAGAATTTTTTTTGCATATTCATTAATTTTATTTTTAAATAGCTCAATATTTTTTATCGGAATTGTAAATCCTGCTGCTCCTGCATGTCCACCAAATTTGACAAATAATTCAGGCATACTCTGTAAGGCATTTAAAATATTGAAACCTTCTATACTTCTGCATGAGCCGACTGCAATTCCCTCATCTTCCTTGACTTCCATAATAATGACAGGCTTATAATATGTGTCGACTATTTTAGAAGCTGCAATTCCTATGATTCCATGATGATATTCAGGAGAGTAGTCAATAATTATAAAATCTTCATTGATTTTATTTTTTTCGATATTTTTTTCAATCATTTCCACAATTCTGTTCTGAAGTTCTTTTCTTTCAAAATTTTTATTAATAAGTTCCTTTACTATGATTTCTATTTCCCTGTTATTGTCAGAAGTCAGAAGCTTCACTACCATTTTTGCATCTTTAAGCCGTCCGGCGGCATTAAATACAGGAGAGATTATAAAACCGACATCATAAGTTGAATATTCTGTCTTTGGGCTGTTTCTGCTATTTTCACTATTATTGAATAATTTATAAAGTAAAAAGGCAAGTCCTCTGTTTTTAGTAAAGGGAAGTTTTTCCAGTCCAAATTTTGTAAGAATACGATTTTCTGATAAAAGTGGAACAATATCGGCAATAGTTCCTATAGATACAAGATCTAGATATTCAAAGGCATAATTTTTTCTTCCATAGCTTTCAAAAAGTGACAGAATAAGCATGAATACTGTTCCTACACCTGCAAGAGATTCAAATGTATACTCATTTTCTACTCTTTTAGGATTAATGGCTGCCAGTGCATCAGGAACTTTTTTTCCTTGTAAATTGTGATGGTCGGTTATTATAACCGGAAGATCTATTGAATTTGCAAATTTTATTTCTTCAAAAGCTGTAATTCCACAATCTACGGTAATGACAAGTTCTCCACCTGAATCTCTGATTTTTCTCAGTGCATCGTTATTAAGTCCATATCCTTCATCCCTGACAGGTATATAGTAACTGACGTTTTTGGCACCCAGTTCCTTTAGTGAAAGATAGAGCACAGCAGTTGATGTAATTCCGTCAACATCATAGTCGCCATATATCCATATATTTTCATTTTTCTGGATAGCGTTTCTAATAATTTTGACAGCTTTTTCCATATCATAAAGTTTATCAGGATTCTGAAGATTTTCCAGTTTAGGATTTAAAAAATCCCTTATTTCCCTGGGAGATTTTATTCCTCTGGAAAATAGTATTTTCAATATATCTTTATCTACAGGAATATTATTTATTTTTATATCTTTATCTTTCGGAATATTTTTTATATTCCATTTTGTATTTCTCATACTAACTCCTAGATTTAAAATATCATTCTACATTTATTTTAACATATTATTAATATAAATGAAATAGGAAAATTCAAAAAAATTCTTTTTTAACATCAAAAAACAAGGAATAATCAGATTTAT
>ERZ773010.2503-NODE-2503-length-10797-cov-91.336716_pt1 | contig 10797 bp, 4 predicted proteins | sample MGYA00580842_ERZ773010 | MGnify/ENA primary metagenome ERZ773010 (study PRJEB29015, sample SAMEA2737982) | human oral metagenome | biome: human oral; feature: human-associated habitat; material: dental | place: China | collected 2107 ...
ATAACAGAGAGCAGTATAGAAGAGATCGTGGATGCAAATGAGATCTGATCAAAAACTGCAGAGGATGCAGGCTCTTCTCTAGTCAGTATGTAAGTGACCAACTCGATCAAAAGCAGAGACCCTATCCCAACCAAGTAGTAAACATGTATATTAGACTTCTTATCCGTCCCCGCACCTTGTCGAGTCAGGTACTTCATCACTAGCCCAGCCACAATAACAATAGCGACCAAGACTATAAAAAGCTGTATGGTCTGGAACAGTAGGCTTTCTACGTTTTCTTTCATGATCAAAACTTATAACTCTATGGTATATTGAAACATATCGCTACAAATATACAGCTTACAAACCCTTACTCCAAGGAGTATACATCTGCTAGGGATAATTAGTCCTACCAACCACAAAATAGGAGCTCTCCAAAACCGGTATAAGGGCAAGGCAGGGCACGCAAAAGATCTGATGCGAGTGAAGCAAAAGCCTCGATGAACGCAAAGCAACGTTGGGAAGGAGCAAAAGCAACGTTGCTTCCGAAGAATTCCAACGTTGCTTTTAACCCATTCCATAGGTACCAACTCACCCGACGATAGCAACAAAGCATCACGACGAATAGGAACCCAAGGCTAAGATCAATCCCATACAAACCTGCCTCTTCTACTAATCACAGCCCAGCATCCCTCAAATACAGAGATCGTCTCTCTACACACGGCGAAGCTCAGTAAAAGCCAAGGTACCCACTTCACACACCACGCCCCACCCGTCTCGATCTCCTAGCATAAAAATCCCCGCCCGAAGCAGTCGATTGACTCCTTCGGGCGGGGCAGTTATTGGGAAGAGAAAGGACTAGCCTGCGATCAGCTGATCAGCGACTTCGTCCTCGAAGTCAGCTGAAGCTGCGAGCGCCTTCTCATGCTCGCTCTTGGGCATGACGACTAGACGCTTGTACTCACGAAGCCCCGTACCTGCTGGGATGAGGTGACCACAGATGACGTTCTCCTTGAGACCTTCGAGCGTATCGACCTTACCATTGATAGCGGCATCGTTAAGCACCTTGGTCGTTTCCTGGAAGGAAGCTGCCGACATGAAGCTCTTGGTTTGAAGAGCTGCACGCGTGATCCCCTGCAGGATCTGACGTGCCGTAGCTGGCTTCGCTTCACGTACCTCGACGGTACGGAGGTCACGACGCTTGAGCTGGCTATTCTCATCACGTAGCTTACGCAGGGTGACGATCTGGCCAGGCTGGAGCGTTTCGCTATCGCCAGCATCGACGACAACGACCTTACCCCAGAGGCGGTCATTTTCCTCCATCACTTCGAGCTTGTCAGCGATCTGCTGCTCGAGGAAGAGCGTATCCCCTGGATCGAGGATCTCTACCTTACGCATCATCTGACGGACGATGACCTCAAAGTGCTTATCGTTAATCTTTACACCCTGTAGGCGGTAGACGTCCTGTACTTCATTGACGATGTACTCCTGTACAGCCGTTGGGCCCTTGATCTCAAGGATATCGGTCGGCGTGATAGCTCCATCAGAGAGTGGCATACCAGCGTAGACCGAGTCTCCCTCCTGCACAAGGATCTGCTTAGAGGTAGGCACGAGGTACTTGCGCTCGGCTCCGAGCTTCGTCGTAACGATAACTTCTCGATTACCACGCTTAAGACTCTTACCGAAGGAGACAACCCCATCGACTTCTGCCACGACAGCAGGATTGGAAGGGTTACGTGCTTCGAAGAGTTCGGTGACACGAGGAAGACCCCCAGTGATGTCACCCGCCTTACTCAAGGAGCGAGGAATCTTAGCAAGCGTTTCCCCGATATGGATCTCCGCGTGGTTCTCCTGAACGACATGAGCCCCTACTGGGAGGTTATAGCTCTTGACGATATTGCCCTGCTCATCCTCGATATGAATACCTGGGACGACATTACGGTCCTTGGACTCGATGATGATCATTTCCTTCAGACCTGAAGCCTCGTCAGACTCGACACGGTAGGTCGAACCTTCGATGAGGTTATCGAAGACCACCTTACCCGAGACTTCCGAGATGATCAGTGCATTGAAGGGGTCAAACTCGAAGAGCGTCTCACCCTTCTTGACCTCATCGCCCTCTGCAAAGAAGAGCTTAGCACCATAAGGCACCTTCACCGAGCGGAGAACCATCTTAGTGTTCTTGTCAGAGATCTTAAGCTCGGTCATGCGGCTAACCACAATATTCACGGGCTTGCCACCATCTTCGCTAGCAACTTCTGCGACACGGAGATCATCGAAGGAGATGATACCATCATACTTCGCAGCGACGCTATTACGTGTAGCAACGTTCGAAGCTACCCCCCCGACGTGGAAGGTACGAAGCGTCAGCTGTGTACCAGGCTCCCCAATGGACTGAGCAGCGATGACACCGACGACTTCACCCTTTTGGACGAGGACATTCGTAGCGAGGTTACGACCATAACACTTAGCACAGACACCCTTCTTGGACTCACAGGTGAGTACAGAGCGGATCTCGACTTGCTCAATGGGTGAAGCCTGAATCCGCTCAGCAGCAGCCTCACGAATCTCTTCGCCTGCATGGACGATAATCTCACCCGTAGAGGGGTGGATGATGTCATGGACAGAGACACGACCAAGGATGCGCTCATAGAGCGTAGCTACGACTTCATCATCATTATCTTCCTTGGTAAGCTCGGTAGCCACAAGACCACGGAGTGTGCCACAGTCTTCTTCGGTGACGATGACATCCTGCGATACGTCGACGAGACGACGAGTGAGGTACCCTGCGTCTGCCGTCTTCAGAGCGGTATCGGCAAGACCCTTACGGGCACCGTGGGTAGAGATGAAGTACTCAAGTACGGAAAGACCTTCCTTGAAGTTCGAGAGGATTGGGTTCTCGATGATCTGTCCCCCTTCGCTCCCGCTCTTCTGAGGCTTAGCCATCAGACCACGGATACCGGAGAGCTGACGAATCTGTTCCTTCGAACCACGAGCCCCAGAGTCCATCATCATGAAGACAGAGTTGAAGCCTTGGTTGTCTTCGCTCAGATGCTTCATCAGGATACCTGTGAGCTGGCTATTGACGTGCGTCCACGTGTCGATGATCTGATTGTAGCGTTCGTTGTTCGTAATGAACCCACCGCTATAGTTCATCATGATCTCATCGACAGCTTCGTACCCATCAGCGATGAGTTTAGCCTTTTCTTCTGGGATAATGACGTCACCGAGGTTGAAGGAGAGACCTCCCTTGAAGGCCATGTAGTACCCGAGGTTCTTAATATCATCGAGGAACTGTGCCGTGACAGCCACACCACAGATCTTGATCACACGACCGATGATATCACGTAGGCTCTTCTTACCTAGGACTTCGTTGACATAGCCTACTTCCTTAGGTACATACTCATTGACGAGCAGACGCCCCATCGAGGTGTCGACTAGGTGACGGATAGGCTCGCCATCCTTGACATCATCCACGTAGACCTTGATAGGCGCATGGAGGTCGATCTTACCTTCGTTATAGGCGATAGTAGCTTCCTCTACGCCATAGAACGTATAGCCATCCCCCTTAGCTCCTGGGCGGAGCTTCGTGATGTAATACAGCCCAAGCACCATATCCTGCGAAGGAACGGTAATAGGCGCCCCATTGGCAGGGTTGAGGATATTGTGCGAAGCCAGCATAAGCATCTGAGCTTCGAGAATAGCTTCATTACCGAGAGGGAGGTGAACAGCCATCTGGTCACCGTCGAAGTCCGCATTGAAGGCGGTACAGGACAGTGGATGTAGCTGGATAGCCTTACCCTCGATCATCTTAGGCTGGAAGGCCTGAATACCCAGACGGTGAAGCGTTGGGGCACGGTTCAGCAGGACGGGGTGTCCCTTCATCACGTGCTCAAGGATATCCCAAACGACAGGATCCTTGCGGTCAACGATCTTCTTAGCGCTCTTGACCGTCTTGACGATACCGCGCTCGATGAGCTTACGGATGACGAAAGGCTTGTAGAGCTCGGCAGCCATATACTTAGGCAGACCACACTCGTGCATCTTCAGCTCAGGTCCTACGACGATGACCGAACGAGCAGAGTAGTCGACACGCTTACCGAGGAGGTTCTGACGGAAGCGACCTTGCTTACCCTTCAAGCTATCTGAGAGGGACTTCAGAGGACGGTTATTATCCGAGCGGACAGCACTTGACTTACGCGAGTTGTCAAAGAGTGAGTCAACGGCCTCCTGAAGCATACGTTTTTCGTTGCGAAGGATAACCTCTGGCGCCTTAATCTCTATCATTCGCTTGAGGCGGTTGTTACGAATGATCACACGACGATAGAGGTCGTTGAGGTCAGACGTAGCAAAGCGACCACCATCCAGCGGCACAAGGGGACGAAGATCGGGAGGGATGACAGGAAGTACCTTCATGATCATCCACTCGGGGCGGTTGACATTCTTAGATGCACGGAAGCTCTCGACGACCTGAAGGCGCTTCAGAGCTTCATTCTTACGCTGCTGTGAGCCGTCCGTGCTAGCACGGTGACGTAGCTCATAAGAGAGAGCATCTAGGTCAAGACGGCAAAGCATATCATAGACTGCCTCTGCACCCGTCTTACAGATAAACTTCTCTGGATCGGTATCCTCGAGCTGATCGTTCCCTGGATATTCCTGCTCTAGGTAATCGAGGTAATCAAGATACTGCTCCTCGGTGAAGACAGGATTAGGATCCTTCTCCAAAGACTTTGCAGCAGATTCCTTCGTCAGATCATCATTGATGCGGGCACTCAGGACACCTGGCTGAATGAGGACATAGCGCTCGTAGTAAATGATAGACTCGAGCTTCTTCGATGAGATACCGAGGAGGTAGCTCATCTTATTAGGTAGTGAGCGGAAGTACCAGACGTGAGCGATAGGCACCTCGAGCTTGATGTGCCCCATGCGTTCACGGCGGACCTTCTTCTCCGTGACTTCTACACCACAGCGGTCACAGACGATCCCACGATAGCGGATACGCTTGTACTTACCACAGTGGCACTCAAAGTCCTTCACCGGACCGAAGATGCGCTCACAGAAGAGCCCATCACGCTCTGGCTTGTAGGTACGGTAGTTGACCGTCTCTGGCTTGAGTACTTCTCCACTTGAATTCTCAAGGATCTCTTCGGGCGAAGCCAGCGAGATGCGGATCTGGGAGAAGTTACTCTTGATCTTATTATCTTTCTTAAAAGCCATAGTCGAAAGGGAAGTAATGCTAGATCTTAATCAAGTGAGAAGCTCAGACCAAGGCCCTTGAGCTCATTGAGGAGGACATTGAGCGACTCAGGGATACCTGGGTTAGGCATAGGATCACCCTTGACGATCGCTTCGTAAGCCTTAGAGCGTCCATGGACGTCATCTGACTTGATCGTCAGGATCTCCTGGAGGATATGGGAAGCACCAAAGGCCTCAAGAGCCCAGACTTCCATTTCTCCGAAGCGCTGTCCCCCATGCTGTGCCTTACCTCCAAGAGGCTGCTGCGTGATGAGCGAGTAAGGACCGATGGAGCGAGCATGCATCTTGTCATCGACCATGTGTCCTAGCTTCAAGAAGTAGGTCACACCAACCGTAGCAGGCTGGTCGAAGCGCTCACCAGTCCCCCCATCATAAAGATAGGTCTTACCATTGCGAGGTAGCCCAGCCTTATCCGTCCAAGCATGCATATCATCTAGTGATGCACCATCGAAGATAGGCGTAGCGAACTTGCAGTCTAAGCGACGACCAGCCCAAGCTAGTACGGCCTCGAAGATCTGACCAAGGTTCATACGCGAAGGCACCCCTAGAGGGTTCAAGCAGAGGTCGACAGGTGTACCATCTTCGAGGAAAGGCATATCCTCCTGACGTACGACCTTGGAGACAATCCCCTTGTTACCGTGACGCCCTGCCATCTTATCTCCAACTTGGATCTTACGCTTCTTGGCGATGTAGACCTTAGCAAGCTGTATGATCCCAGAGGGAAGTTCGTCCCCCATCGTTTCATCGAGCTTCTTACGGCGAAGCTCAGACTCATATTCCTTAGACTTCTTGAGGTAGTTAGAAACAATCTCCCCAATCAGCTTGTCGGTATGCTCATTGCCCGTCCAACCAGATACGATGACTTCGTTATAGTTCAGAGCCTCTAGCTCAGTACGGGTAAACTTAGCTCCCTTACGTAGCTTCTCTACACCAAGGAAGTCCTTAACGCTGCTCTTACAGGTCTTACCCGAGGTGAGCTTGAAGAGCTTGTCGATGAAGAGTGAGCGAAGAGTACCTTGCTTTTTTTCTGCTTCCGACTCGAGCTTTTCGATCGTTTCCTTCAGTTCGGCACGATTCTTCTTAGCAGCCTTGGAATAGAGCTTAGTATCGACGATGACCCCACGAAGTGAAGGTGTAGCCTTGAGCGAAGCATCCTTCACATCACCAGCCTTATCTCCGAAGATCGCACGAAGAAGCTTTTCTTCTGGTGTAGGATCAGACTCTCCCTTAGGGGTAATCTTACCGATGAGGATATCTCCAGGCTCTACACGAGCACCGACACGGATGATCCCGTTCGCATCGAGATTCTTGGTAGCGTCATCACTTACATTAGGAATATCGCTTGTCAGCTCTTCAAGTCCTCTCTTGGTCTCACGGACTTCAAGAGTGTACTCATCGACATGAACCGAGGTAAAGAAGTCCTCACGAACGAGACGCTCATTCAAGACGATAGCGTCCTCATAGTTATATCCCTTCCAAGGCATGTATGCCACCTGGACGTTTCGACCAAGAGCGAGCTCACCTGCCTGGGTAGAGTAACCTTCGGTCAAGACATCGCCCGTATCGACACGCTGTCCCTTGAAGCAAATGGGACGAAGGTCAATCGTCGTACTCTGGTTCGTCTTACGGAACTTAGGTAGGTGATAAGTCGTAATAGGGTCCTCGAAGCTGACGAAAAGCTCATCCTCTGTACGATCATAGCGGATCTTGATCTCCGTAGCATCAACATAGACGACTTCCCCAGGGCGCTCCGCAACAATCTGCGTACGGGAATCACGAACAAGCTGAGCCTCGATCCCTGTACCTACAATAGGAGCTTCAGGACGCAGAAGAGGAACAGCCTGACGCATCATATTCGATCCCATGAGTGCACGGTTAGCATCATCGTGCTCCAAGAAAGGAATCAGAGAAGCTGCAATAGAAGCAATCTGCGTTGGCGCAACGTCCATCAGATGGACATCACCAGGAGCTACAACAGGGAAATCGGCTTCTTCACGAGCCTTGACAGCATCGCGGATGAAGCGACCTTCCTCATCAAGAGGAGCGTTACCTTGAGCAACAATCAGGTTTTCCTCTTCCTCTGCGGTATAGTACTTCAACGCTTCATCAGAGAAATCAACACGACCATCCTTAACAGTGCGATAAGGCGTGGTGATAAACCCGAGATCATTGATCTTAGCATAAACACAGAGCGAGGAGATCAGACCGATATTAGGTCCTTCAGGCGTCTCAATAGGACAGAGACGACCATAGTGCGTATAGTGTACGTCACGAACCTCGAAGCCTGCACGTTCACGTGATAGTCCACCAGGACCAAGGGCAGAGAGACGACGCTTATGCGTGATCTCAGCAAGTGGATTCGTCTGATCCATGAACTGAGAAAGTGCATTCGTCCCAAAGAATGAATTAACGACAGAGGACAGAGCCTTAGCATTGACGAGGTCTGTAGGGACGAAGACTTCATTATCGCGAACGTTCATACGCTCACGCACCGTACGAGCCATACGGGCAAGACCAACTCCGAACTGGTTATAGAGCTGTTCGCCTACAGTACGCACACGGCGATTAGAGAGGTGGTCGATATCATCCACGACCTCCTTCGAGTTAACAAGACCAATCAGATACTTGATAATCGCCACGATATCCTCATTCGTAAGGACACGGGTCTCTGGGTCAATATCAAGACCTAGCTTCTTGTTGATACGATAGCGACCAACCTCACCGAGGTCATAGCGCTTATCAGAGAAGAAAAGGTTTGAAAGAGCCTCACGAGCATTTGCCTCATCAGCAGGATCCGCATTGCGAAGCTGACGGTAGACATAGTAAAGGGCATCATGCTCTGAGTTACAAGGATCCTTTTGAAGGGTATTAAAAATCACAGTGAAGTCCAGCGAATCCTCCGTCTTCTCCTTATGAAGAAGGATGGTCTTATGGCTTGACTCCAGAATAAGATCAATATTGTCTTCTGTAATCTCAACCTCACGCTCGACAAGGACGGTGATACGCTCCATAGAGACGACTTCCCCCGTATCCTCATCACTGAGGTCATCGATATAGGTTTTGGTTACGCGTCCGGCAAGACGACGGCCGATATGCTTCTCAAGATTTGCACGTGAGACCTTGATTTCTTCAGAAAGGTCAAAGAGATCCAGGATCTGCTTATCAGACTCAAAGCCAATGGCTCGAAGAAGCGTCGTAACAGGGAGCTTCTTCTTTCGGTCAATATAAGCATACATCACGTTATTGATGTCGGTCGCAAACTCAATCCAAGATCCCTTGAAGGGGATAATACGTGCCGAGTAAAGCTGAGATCCGTTGGTATGCGTGCTGGTACCAAAGAAAACCCCTGGAGAACGATGCAGCTGCGATACCACAACACGCTCCGCTCCATTAATAACAAATGTACCAGACTCCGTCATGTAAGGGATGTACCCCAAGAAGACATCCTGAACTACCGTACTGAAATCCTCATGATCAGGATCTGTACAAGATAGCTTCAGCTTAGCCTTGAGAGGGACACTATAGGTCAGTCCTCTACTAAGGCATTCCTCGATCGTATACTTAGGAGGGTCGACATAGTAGTCGAGAAACTCAAGGACGAAATTATTACGCGTATCTGCTATAGGGAAGTTCTCATTAAAGACTCGATACAGCCCCTCTGACTTACGACTCTCAGTAGCGGTATCCAGCTGAAAGAAGTCTCGGAAAGACTTTAGCTGTACCTCCAAAAAGTCTGGAAAGACCAGAGGATTCTTGATCGAAGCAAAGTTGATTCTCCCTGTTGATGTAATGGAAGCCATCTATTGTTTCAGTAAGGAATAGGAGTTCGGGAATATTAGACACGAAAAGGTTAAGACCCCCCTTCACGGGGGATCTTAACCATTATCACCGTATCTCAGGTGACATGAGGGAGCTTACTTAAGTTCTACTTCAGCACCAGCTTCTTCAAGAGCCTTCTTGAGAGCTTCTGCAGTAGCCTTATCTACACCTTCCTTAACAGCGGCGGGAGCAGCGTCTACGATGTCCTTAGCTTCCTTAAGACCAAGGCCACAGTGTTCCTTGACTGCCTTAACGACCTGAAGCTTAGCGGCACCAGCACTCTTGAGGATTACATCGAAAGAAGACTTTTCTTCTTCCTGAGCACCTTCAGCGGCACCAGCTACGACTACAGCTGCAGCTGCAGGTTCGATTCCGTACTCATCCTTGAGGATAGCTGCGAGTTCGCTTACTTCCTTTACCGTCAGGTTTACCAGCTGTTCGGCAATTGCTTTGATATCTGCCATGTCGATTCGTTATTTCTTGTGTTGGTTCTTGTTTTCGAAATAGTTATGCCACTTATTCAGCGACAGCTTCAGAGTCCGCCTTGTTCTCCTTGTTCTCAAGAGCTGAGACAATATTGCGGATAGGTGACTGAAGGAGAGAGATAACATCTGCGATGAGCTCTTCCTTGCTCTTGATAGCGACAAGCTCTGAAAGCTGGTCAGCACCATAGAAACCTGTTTCTGCATATGCAGCCTTGAGACGAAGCTTGGACTCTTCCTTCTTATCCTTTGCAAAATCCTTGATGATCTTTGCAGGGGCATTCGCTACTGTCGTAAACATGACAGCAGTGTTACCCTTAAGCGCTCCGTAGAGCGAAGCAAAGTCAATCTCTGAATCAGCAAGTGCCTTACGAAGGAGAGTATTCTTAGCTACTACAAGCTTGATACCACCTTTGTTACATGCACGGCGAAGCTGAGCTGTCTTAGCAGCATCAAGACCTTCGATATTTGTCAGATAGAAGTGGGGGAATTCGTTGAGATAACTCTTCAGTTGCTCTACGACTGCACCTTTATTTTCCTTTCTCATGATTCTTCCTTTGTTAGTTGTTACTCTTCTACCGACTTAGGATCGATCTTGATACTTGGGCTCATCGTGCTAGAGAGATAGATACTCTTAACGTATGTACCCTTAGCTGCTGATGGCTTAAGACGAAGGAGCGTCGTAATGATCTCGTTAGCATTGTCAAAGATCTGGTCAGCAGAGAAGGAGACCTTACCGATAGAAGTATGCACAATACCAGTCTTGTCTACCTTGAAGTCAATCTTACCAGACTTAACTTCCTTGACAGCCGCAGCGACATCATTCGTTACCGTACCACTCTTAGGGTTAGGCATGAGCCCACGAGGACCGAGGACACGACCTAGAGCACCGATCTTACCCATGATAGCAGGCATCGTGATGATAACATCAATCTCAGTCCAGCCTCCACGGATCTTCTCGATGTACTCGTCGAGACCAACGTAGTCAGCTCCAGCAGCAAGTGCTTCAGCTTCCTTGTCAGGCGTACATAGAGCAAGTACACGTACCTGCTTACCAGTACCATGAGGGAGAGTGACAACGCCACGAACCATTTGATTTGCCTTGCGAGGATCCACGCCAAGACGAACATCTACATCAACAGAAGCGTCAAACTTAGTGTCGGTAATTTCCTTCACCAGTGCGGATGCTTCCTTGAGAGAATAGACCTTCCCGGGCTCGATCTTGCTAAAAGCGATCTTTTGCTTTTTCGTAAGTTTACTC
>ERZ773010.2507-NODE-2507-length-10794-cov-4.616724_pt1 | contig 10794 bp, 12 predicted proteins | sample MGYA00580842_ERZ773010 | MGnify/ENA primary metagenome ERZ773010 (study PRJEB29015, sample SAMEA2737982) | human oral metagenome | biome: human oral; feature: human-associated habitat; material: dental | place: China | collected 2107 ...
GTTGCCAATCCTATTTTCTTGATAAATTCCAATCGTTTCATAAGTGCTTAGTTTAAAATTTTTATCACTACTGCTCCCAAAAGCGCTTCTTCGGTGTAGGTTTTGCCGTGGAAAGCAGTAGTTTTAGGTTTATTTTTCTCTTTTAAAGATTCTAAAAATTCATATACGGGATCTCTTCTACTTCCTCCTCTTTTGTGTATTATATCTGTTTTAAACAAGTTCTTTCCTGTTTGCCCATCTATCATAATATGTTGTGTAGGTTCATCATAAATATCTTTAGGGAATAATATTAGATGGTAGTAATACCTACCATTTTCATTAAACCTACTTACATAGCCTCTTTCTTCTTTTAGTTCTAAATTAATATGATATTCTTTTTTTACTTTCTCAATTAGTTGGCGTATAGAGAATTTATAATTCTCATCCTGATTTATTTCTCTTTCTAATTTACCAATTTTAGAATAGAAGTGCCATATACCATAATCAATATTAAAAAAAGATTGACCTACAGCAGTTTGTACTTCTGTCTCTAAGTTGTAAGTAGCCCAACGAGTATAAGGAGTGATTGTATCACTTTCTTCTATTTGCACCTCGTTGTCCTTGTAATTAAATAACAATTGAACTCTTTTATCCCCTTTTTTAAAGTATTTATCATCTCCTATTGGAACATATTGTCTGTTCACTTCCCAATCCTTAAAAACCTTTTCATCAAAGCGTTTCATATCGCGTAAATCAAACTCTTGAGCCTTGCAACTGAAACTTAACAACAATAATATGTATAGATAAAGTGCTTTCATCTTACCTCTTATCTCTTACCTCTTATCTCTTACCTCTTATCTCTTACCTCTTATCTCTTACCTCTTCCTTGTAGCACCGCTGCTCCCAAAAAAGCTAATAGTGATGGCAACAACCACCCTAACGAATAGCTATCTAACAGAAGATACGCCTTGAGTGCATACATCTGCTCTAATGATGATACGCCCCAAGTTTTACAACTGTCGATAAACGATAACACAGCAGTAACAGCAATGCTCACGAGATAGGGGGTACGCGATTTTATGGTATTTCCAAAGAGCAATATGTCCAAAATAATTGTGAATACAATAGGATATAAAAACAGTAATATATAAGCTGCATATTGTATAATGCTATCTACTTTGTTGATAGAAAGCACTATAGAAACAAGCGTGCAGAGTATTACCCCTGCTTTGTACGGCAAGCGACCTTTGGTGAGTTCCTCAAAAAAACTCCCTACCGACGAGGTGAGCGCAATAGCCGTTGTGAGACAAGCCAAGCCCATCGCCAGAGCAACTGCCATCGCTCCCCAGCGCCCTAATACCGAGTGAGAAATATACAATAGCAAGTCGGTGCGTGAAACTTCATTATCAGTAAGATAGCCCGAAGTTGCTCCCAAATAGATAAGTCCGCCATAGATAAACAGCAAGCATATTGTGGAGATACCGCCCGAGAGCAACGTGATATGCGAACGCTTTTCGGGTGAACGATAGCCTTTTTCACCCACTGCCGAAATGATAATCCCCGCAAAAATCACCGAAGCAAGCACATCCATCGTTTGGTAACCCTCAGTAAAACCAAAAACAAAACTATCTTTGGCAACAAAATCCGATGGAAGTGTGTGGTGCAAGGGGAATAGAATGCCCAAAGCGATGAGTAATACCAAGACTATCAGCAAAAAAGGCGTCAGAAACTTCCCAATAATATCCACAATCTTCGATTTAGAGATAGAAAGCACTAAAACCACCCCAAAAAACACAACTAAAAATGCAATTTTGGGCAAATCGGGTAACAAAGGGGCTATCCCAACCTCAAAAGTAGTGGAACCGGTACGCGGAATAGCAATCAGCGGACCTATACACAATATCACAAACAGCGTAAGCCATTTGATGAGTTCTGGGTGAATGCGATTGCCTAAATGAGTGAAGTTCGTACCTGCTTTGGCTACCATCAGCACGCCTAAAAATGGGGCGATAATAGCGGTGATAAAAAAGCCTAAAAGTGCCCACAGCCACTCATTGCCTACCTCTAACCCTATGAAAGGGGGTAATATCAAGTTGCCCGCTCCAAAGAACATCGCAAAAAGCGCAAAACCTACCGTCGTAACGGTACTCCATTTGTGTTTATTACCTAATTCCATCGCTTATATAGTTTTTAGTCCGCAAATAAAAACATTTTATCCCTAAAATCCAAATATTTTTGCTACTTTTGCCTCATCAATACCCTTTTATTACAATGAGAACTCTTGTTATTGGCGATATTCACGGCGCACCCCGCGCCCTTATTCAAGTTTTGCAACGCGCTGATATTCAGCACGACGACTTCCTTATCTTCCTCGGCGATTACGCCGATGGCTGGAGCGAAACCCCTGAACTATTAGATTTTCTCATCGGCTATCGCCAAAAACACCGCTGCCTCTTCTTGCGCGGCAACCACGATGCCTTATGCTACGATTTCCTCTTAGGAAAACCTATGGATACCCTTTGGCGCTTACACGGCGGCAAAGCTACCGAAAAAGCCTACCTCAACGTCACTCACGAACGCCGCAACGCTCACCTCAACTTCTTAGCCGAGCTGGAAAACTACTACTTAGACAGCAAAAACCGCCTCTTCCTCCACGCTGGATTTACGAACCTGCGCGGCATTGCCCACGAACATTTTGAACAAATGTTCTATTGGGATAGAACCCTCTGGGAAGTCGCCCAAAGTTGCAACCTCTCCCCTACCGACCCACATTTCCCTAACCGACTAAAACTCTATACCGAAATATACATCGGGCATACCCCCACCACCCGATTAGGATCTGATAAACCACTTTCTTTCAACGGAGTAACCAATGTAGATACAGGGGCTGCCTTCAAAGGGCGCATCACTATTATGGATATCGATACCCGCGACTATTGGCAAAGCGACCCCGTATACACCCTCTACCCTGATGAACAAGGTCGCAATATATAACCATTTGCTAATTTGCTAATTGACAAATTATTCGTACCTTTGCGCCCAATAATAAAGAAAAACGAAAACGAATGGAAATACCGCAAGAATTGTGGCGAAAAAACTATGAAGAATCTCAAATATTAACAAGCGATAACCTCGCCGCTGCCAAACGCAACGGCAAATGGGGATTTGTAAACCAAAATGGCAAAGAAATATGCCCGTTTAAGTACGATGCTACTTTCCCTTTTATCAACGGAACTGCAGCCGTGAAAATAGGCGACCTTTGGGGCGTGATCAACACTGCTGGCAAGGAAATTGTCCCCGTGTACTACGACCAAGTTTTTACTTTTTCTGAAGGACTTATCAAAGTGAAGAAAAACGGTAAATTTGGTTTTGTAAACACTAAAGGTGAGCTTGTAATCGCCCTAATTTACGAGGCTGCTAATCATTTTTCGGCTCGTATGGCTGCCGTAAAACTCAATGGTAAAGCTGGTTTTATCAACACCAAAGGCAAAGAAGTAATTCCTTTTGTTTATGACGATGCCGATTCCTTTAGCGAAGGACTCGCTCCAGTGAAAAACAACGAACTTTGGGGGTTCATCAACAAGAAAAACGAACTCGTAATCCCTTATAAATACGAGGAAACTGAGGGCTTTTTCGATGGTGTAGCCAAAGTGATTCTCAACAAGTATTGGGGTATTATCAATCCAAACGACGAGGTGATTATCCCTTTTGAATACGATGAAATTATCGGGTTTAACAACGGATTTACTCCCGTACTGAAAAACGATAAATGGGGCTTTGCCAATGCTCAAGGCGAACTTATTTGCGAACTAAAATACGACGAAGCCGCCGAATTTGACGATAATGGCGAGTTTGCCGCCGTAATGATTGCTGAAAAATGGGGCTTTATCAATGCCCAAGGCGAAGAAATCGTCCCTCTGCAATACGATGAAGTCAGGGAATTTTGCAACGAAATGGCTGCCGTATGCAAAGACGAGCTTTGGGGCTTTGTAAATGCAAAAGGAGAAGAAGTATTCTCTCCTCAGTTCGACGATGTCGAAAGTTTTCAAGAAAAAGGAATGACCCTCGGCTTTATAGGTGAAGAACCTTTTATACTCTTTGAAAATGGTAAAAAATCACCTCTTTCGCAATTTGCCGAGTTCGTAAACGATAAAACAACTAAAAAACAATGATTGTAAAAATTAAAAACTTATCTAATAACGAGCTTCCTTCCTATCAAACCGAAGGAGCTGCAGGGGTTGACCTCCGCGCCAATCTCCCCGATAGCAATATCACCCTGCAACCCTTAGAACGCACCCTTGTGCCTACTGGCTTATTCTTGGAAATCCCCGAAGGCTATGAAGCTCAAGTGCGCCCTCGTAGCGGGATGGCTATCAAGCACGGCATCACTGTGATCAACAGTCCTGGCACCATTGATTGCGACTACCGCGGCGAAGTGAAAGTGCCTATCGTAAACCTCTCTAACGAACCCTTTACCATTACTCACGGCGACCGCATCGCCCAAATGGTATTTGCTGCATACGCAAAAGCCTCTTTCCAAACAGTTACTGAACTTTCCAATACTGAAAGGGGAACCGGAGGTTTTGGAAGCACAGGAGGAAATTAGCAAATTAGCAGCGTTGGAAATTAGCGAATTGAAATATGAGTTACAAACTATCATTTGCGGAACGGGCAAAGTTAGCTATGGAGATACTATCCAAGCAGCCACCCGTTACCTTAGAAGAAGCAAGAGCTCAAGTGGAATGGCTGAAGAAAAAAAGTCGGTCAAAAATAAAGAAACAGAGAATCTCTGTCAATGGATAGAGAAGCAGCAACTTTGGTTTAATAATATTGATATGAATTTGTTTCTTTCACAAGGTGCAGAGCAAAAAGTATATTTAAATAGTGAAAAAGAAGTACTAAAACTCAACGATGCCATTTACTACACCTCGTGGATAGATTATTTCAACAATTTGTTGCTGAACAACTATTTTTTTCCTGATACTGCTTATGAATTAAAAGGTTTTTACAAAGATAACGATACCCTTTATGCAGTAGTAAGGCAAGAATATATAAAAGCTGATACCCCTACTTCATTAGAGGAAGTGAAAACTTTTATGAAACTGAATGGTTTTATAAATATCCGAAATAACGACTATCGCAATCCCGAATTAGGTATCATATTAGAAGACCTTCACGACGAAAACGTCCTCACTCGTAACGGCTCACTTTTCTTTATAGATACCGTTTTCTATATAGAACCCTCATTTTGGCAAATCGACAAAATATTATGAAAAAAATCATCTTAATCCTTACAACTATCTTATTGGTGAGTTGTAAAACCAAACAAAATTTGGTAACTCCTGCAGGAAAAGTTAGCGTTGATAAACAATCTAAAGAAATTATCAACCAGCACCTAAAATCATTCCCCGCTTTCAATACCCTGAGCGGGAATTTGCTAGTAACCTATAACGACGGTAAAAACGAGCAAAGCCTGCCTTTTTCTTTCCGTATGGAAAAAGATAAAACAATATGGATTTCTGCTCCTTTAGGACTTGCCAAAGCGCTCATCACCCCCGAAAAAGCCGAATATTACAACCGCATAGACAATTCGTACTTCAGCGGTGATTTTAGCTATATCAGTAAGTTATTAGGGGTAGAAGTAGGTTTCAGCGAATTGCAAAATCTTCTGTTAGGCAATGCGCTTTACAACATCAACTTTAATAGCGAGGGCACTATCAAGCTCCTCAATGAGGACAACAATATGTACAACATCGAAGTAACTGGCGAGTCGCCTATAGGAGTGATTTACCGTTTTTTGCCCGATAACTACCGCGTAGGTGTTACCGAAGTGAATCATTTAGGTGGCAAACAAAAAGCCACTGCTACTTACACTTATCAGCAAGTAGACAAACTCCTCTTGCCTCTCACTATCAAAATAGTTGCCAGCGAAGGCGATAGCAACACCCAAATTTCTTTAGAATTCAAAGGATTGGATTTAGATAAAAAACTCTCATTCCCCTTTAAAATTCCATCAGGAATGAAAGAAATAACCATTAAAAATTGATACTTTGTCGTCAAAGTCTGTAACAGTCTTGTGAATTAAATCACATTATGAATATACTAAAAACAACACTCTTTTTGCTTTGCTTCCCGCTGCTCCTCACAGCACAAACCAAGCAAAAAGAATTAGAACAACGCAAAAAGGCACTGCTTGAACAAATCAAGGAGATGTCGGCATTGCGCCAACAACAAAGTCAGCAACACAAAACCACTGTACAACAAATAGAAGTCGCTAACGAGAAGATATTAGCGCGCACCCGCCTGATACAAATCAATCAGCAGCAGGCAAATCTGCTTTCTAAAGAAATCGCTGATAACGAGGAGCAAATGCGCACCCTCAAAAAAGAATTAGAATACCACAAAGGCGAATACGCCAAAATTATCAAGCAGTCGTACAAAAGTAAATCCGCTCAAAACCGATTGCTCTTCTTGCTCTCTTCCGAAAGTTTCTCACAAGCCTACAAACGTTTGGCTTATATGAAACAGTACGTGAACTACCGCAAAGAACAAGTTACCCTCATCCAAACAAAAACCAATAAGATTAAGAGCCTCAACGATACCCTCATAGCGCAACGGAATACTAAAAATCAAGTGCTTGAAGAACAACGCCAAGAACAAGCTACCTTGCAGACTGAGAAAAAGGAATTAGAAACCCTTGCGGCTAATATCCGTACAGTAGAGCGCAGTTACGAAGCTCAAATACGCGAAAAACAAAAACAAGCTAACGCCATCGACCGCGAAATACAACGCCTCATCCGTTTGGCGATTATCGAGGCTAACAAACGTGAGAAAGAGCGTTTGGCAGCCCTCAACCGAGGCAAAGGCAATGCGCCTAAAACACAAGGAGGAATGACCACCTCCACCCCTCCATCAGCTTCTGATGCCGAGGTATCTTTTGTCCTCACCCCCGAGTCGCGCCGTGTTGCCGATAGTTTTGAAGCCAACAAAGGCAACTTGATATGGCCTGTAGTCAAAGGGTATAAATCACAAGGTTTTGGCGTGTACTACGACCCCGTATATCCTGAGTTGCAACACTATAACAATGGGGTAACCATTGCCACCGAAAAAGGAGGTGAAGCCCGCTGTGTGTTTGAAGGTGAAGTATCGGCGATACAGTCTATCCCCGGTAGCAACAAAGTAGTGCAAGTGCGTCACGGGAATTATATTACTATTTATTACAACCTTACCGATGTATATGTGAAGAAAGGAGATAAGGTAAAAGCCAAAGAAGCATTAGGCAAAATCTTCACCGATAGCAATGGCAAAACCGAAATGAAGTTCTTTTTATACAAAAATACCACACGACTCAACCCCGAATTTTGGATACATAAAATGTAAGGAGAATTAAAAAACGTTCTGTTTCTCCCACATCGCTTTGTAAGTCGTCTCTCGTGCTAAAAGTTCTTGATGGGTACCTTGCTCTATCAGCTGTCCATTTTTCAACACCAAGATTGTATCGGAATGAGCGATAGTACTCAAACGGTGAGCAATCACTATTAGGGTTTTACCTGTTCTTTTCAGCTCGTTAAGAGTTGCTTGTATTACTTGTTCTGAATCAGTATCTAATGAAGAGGTCGCTTCATCCAAGATAAGAATTTCAGGATTTTTGTAAAGGGCGCGAGCAATAGCAATCCGTTGTCGTTGTCCCCCTGAGAGTTGAGAACCATTCTCACCCAAATGCGTTTGAAATCCATTAGGTAACTGCTCAATAAACGAAATAATTCCAAGTTGTTTTGTGAGGTCTATCACTCGTTGCATATCAGGAAAATCTTCTCCAAAAGCTATATTTTCAATTACATTCCCCGAAAAGAGATCTATTTGTTGAGGCACTACCCCTATAAGTGTCCGCAAAGAGTAATGTGATAAGTATTGTACCTCATAGTCTCCTATAGTTATTTTTCCACTGTTTACAGGGTATAAATTCTGTATAAGGGTAGCAAGTGTTGTCTTTCCACTACCGCTTTCTCCTACAATTGCCGTTGTTTTCCCTTTTTGAATAACACACGAAAAATCTTTAAATACTTCCCTACGTGAGCCATAACTAAAAGTTACGTTCTCAAAATTGATATTACCTATTTGTTCAGCAGTAAGTTCTATCTTATCTGTTACTTCCTCTTGTTCTAAATCCATTATCTCAAACAAGCGGTCAGACGCAATTAAGGCGTTTTGTATAGATTTATTCATCCCTATAAGCTGTGAAACAGGACTCGTAAAGTACCCTATTAAAGCGTAAAACGATAGCAATTCACCAGGAGTTATCTCTCGGTCTATCACATAGCCAGCCCCTACCCACAAAAGCACAATGGTGAAAACACGAGAAACAAACTCCGATGCATTCCCCGAAAACAAACTATTTAAGACTGATTTATAAATCGTTTTAAGCAAAGTGGAGAAATGTATGTCCGTTTTGTTATTTGCGTAAATTTCAGCCCCAAATTGCTTTATTGTCTTTACAGCATTCAGAGATTCTACCAAATGCGATTCGAGTTCGGCACTCTCTTCCATCATCCGGCGTTCCACTTTTTTGTTAAGCCAGTTCGTAATGGCGTAAATACCCAAGTAAAACGGAATCACCAAAGCTACGATAAGCGCCAACTTCCAATAGTAAGTAAACATCAGTGCAAACGAGAAAAGCACTATAAACACATTTACTACAATCTGAATAGACACATCGTTGATAAAAGTTCGTATTTTCACAGCGTCGTTCACTCGCGAAATAATCTCCCCCACTCGCATCGTATCAAAAAAACGTTGTGGCAATTTCAGCAAGTGTTTATAGTAACCTAAAATAAGGTATTTATCTATCTTCTGCCCCGTTTGCAGGGTCAGTACCGACTTCATCACTCCTAAAAAGATCTGAAACAAAAGCAATACAATCATAATTACCGAAAGTAAGTTCAGTAAACGCCTATTGCCATCCACCAGTACATAGTCAGTAATTTTTTGAATGTAAATGGAAGAAGATAGTCCTAAAATAGTATAAAAAATAGCCCCTACAAGGGCTTGTAACAAAATGCTTCTGTGTGGTTGTATCAGTTGGTAAAAACGCTGGTAAAGACCTGTCTTTTCATTGCGTTGTTCAAAATATTCGTTAGGTTCAAGTAATATCAGTACGCCTGTCCATATTTTAGCAAATTCCTCAGTAGTATAAGTTTCTATTTTCCCATAAGCAGGGTTCATTACCGAAATTTTCCCTTTGTAAATTTTATAAATAACCACATAATGTTGGTATTGTTCTTTGAAGATAGTATGAGCAATAGCAGGAAGAGGGGCTTGTGGTAAGTTTTCCAAGGAGGCTTTTACTCCTTTGGCATTAAACCCCATCTGTTCCAATCCTTGTATAAGTCCTAAGGCATTGGTACCTCGTTTATCGGTATGACATAGCTGACGTATTTTAGCAATAGGCAACTGCAACCCGTAATGTCCTGCCACCGAAGCCAAACACGCAGCTCCACAGTCGCGCATATCGTGTTGCTTGATAAGAGTAGATGATTTCATAGGTAGCATATTAAATAAAGTGAGAATGAGTTGTGTTATTAGTAAATAGGGCAACTATATCTATATCTAATAACTGAGCAATTAAAAAAAGAGTCTTGACTTTTAGATGGCTATCCCCATTTTCTATTCTTGTGTAAGTAGAGAGGTCTATCCCTAATTTTTCAGCTATTTCTTCGCGTCTGTAGCGTTTTTCTTCTCTTTTTTGTCTGATTTTGACTAAGATTTTTTCAGTCCTTTCTGTAGCGTTTTGTATAATTTGTTCCATTGTGTAATTATTTTAATAGGGAAAAGGTAGTAATAAAAATATAAATAGCAAAAAAAACTAAAAAAGTATTCTTATTTAAAAAAAAAAACCTTTGTGTTGAAAATAATAAAATTTAATTCTTTTTATAAAGAAATATCAAAAAAATAACACTATAAAGCATTGACTTGTTGGTAAATGCGTTTTTTGCATAAATTTTGTGCATTTTTTGCACTACAACTTTTGTGAAATCTGTTATATCTTTGCAGCGAGAATTAAAAGCAAGTTGCGCATAGCTTTTCATACACTCAAAAACTAATTGTTACATTTTAACAAACTAAACAAAATGACAAAATCAATCAACAAACAAGTAGAAGCTCAAGGAGTGAAGAAACTTGACAGTTTTAAAGGGTTTCAAGAATTGAATGCTAAAGAACTTCAAGAAATTGATGGTGGATTAAATATCTTTGGTATCATTGAACGTGATGGTACCAGAGCTAAAGGACATCGTTGGAAATGGTTCTGGCAATCTGAATGGTAATAGAAAGGGCTAAATAGCCCTTTCTTCAAATTGAAATCTCAATAAAGAAATATGTTTATGAAAAAACTATTCTTATTATCTATCATATTCCCTTATATTATATATTCTCAAAACATAAAGAGAGTTATAAGTAATACAGAAGGAGAAACAATAGAATACGTAAACATCGGTATTGTGGGCACTCACAAAGGTACAATTAGTGATGGACACGGCAATTTCTCCTTAGAAAAGTTACAGCCCAAACCTACTGATAGTATTTACTTTTCACATATTAGTTATAAATATAAAAGTCTTTTAGCTAAAGATATAAAAGACAAAGTGGTTTTGGAAGAGGCTAATATAGTATTACCTGAAACAACGGTAAAGATAAAAGCTCCTAAAATTCGTACCCTTAAAGGAAAAGGTGTTCCTACTATAGCAACCATTGGTGTTACTCCTCAAGATGAATTAGGAGAAGAAATAGGAGACTTTATCAATCTAAAAAAAGATACTC
>ERZ773010.2508-NODE-2508-length-10792-cov-29.757474_pt1 | contig 10792 bp, 9 predicted proteins | sample MGYA00580842_ERZ773010 | MGnify/ENA primary metagenome ERZ773010 (study PRJEB29015, sample SAMEA2737982) | human oral metagenome | biome: human oral; feature: human-associated habitat; material: dental | place: China | collected 2107 ...
GGCAGAGCGTGAGCCACGACGATTTCTTCGCCGAGCTCGGCATCCAGCGCGATGAGGGCGCTGGTGACGCCAAGGACAAGCCCAAGAGCCGCAGGCAGCGGCGCATGGAGAAGGTTGAGCGCCGTCAGCGCAAGCGGCGCCGGCACTGGCTGACGAGCCTTGTCATCGTCATCACCCTCGTGGCTGTCGGCGTCCTGGGCTACAAGGCCATCGGGATCATGCGCGACGCCTCCGCACAGGCGACCCACGCCGAGGACTACAAGGGCGAGGGTGAGGGCGAGGTCACCGTGACGATCCCGGAGGGGGCCTCCGGGGCGGACATCGGCGACATCCTGCAGAGCAAAGGCGTCGTCGCCTCCGGCAAGGCCTTCACCAATGCGGCGAAGAACAACCCCAAGGGAACGACGATCCAGCCGGGAACCTATAAGCTCAAGAAGAAGATGTCGGCCAGCTCCGCGCTCCAGGCACTGCTTGATCCTGAGAGCAAGGGCGATCACACGCTGACCGTCATTGCCGGCTCCACCAAGCAGAGCGTCAAGGAGCGGCTCAAGAAGGTCGGAAACTTCACCGATGAGCAGGTCGAGGCGGCCTATGCCGACTCTGCGGCCATCGGTCTGCCCGCCGAGGCCGGCGGCAACGTCGAGGGATGGCTCGCTCCGGGCACCTACGACGTCGCCGAGAACGCCACGCCGAAGGACCTGGTCAAGAAGATGGTCTCCCAGACCGTCACCCGGCTCAAAGAGCTCAAGGTGCCCAAGGAGGACTACCAGAAGGTTCTGATCAAGGCCTCCATCGTCGAACGAGAGGTGAACAAGGAGCAGTACTACGGGCAGGTCGCCCGGGTCATCGAGAACCGCCTGACGCAGACTGACGGGGAGACCCACGGTCTGCTCCAGATGGACTCGACAGTGCAGTACGGCCTGGGCCGTGACGGTGGCATCCCCTCCGAGGCGGAGAATCAGGACGCCAGCAACCCGTACAACACCTACGTGCACCAGGGGCTCCCGCCAGGTCCGATCGGCAATCCCGATGAAGCGGCCATCAAGGCGGTGCTCAACCCGCCGGCGGGGAGCTGGCTCTACTTCGTCACGGTCAACCTCAAGACCGGCGAGACTCTGTTCGCCTCCACCAATGAGGAGCAGAAGGCCAACACCAAGAAGCTCTCCGACTACTGCAACAAGAACAAGGACGTCTGCGAGGGCAACGAGAGCAAGAAGAATGGCTGAGGAGGCCGGCCTGTGATACGCCACCGCGCTGCCGTCATCGGTCGGCCGGTGAGCCACTCACTGTCTCCCGTGCTGCACCGGGCCGCCTACGCCGGTCTGGGGCTGGAGGACTGGTCCTATGAGCGGCGTGAGACGGACGCCGAATCCCTGCCGGGCCTGCTCGCCGAGCTGGCCGCTCCGGTTCAGGCCGGACCCGCCTGGGCGGGTCTGAGCGTCACCATGCCTCTCAAGCAGGTTCTCCTGGCGCACCTGGACGTCATCGATCCTCTCGCTGAGGCTGTCGGTGCCGTCAATACCGTGGTGGCACAGCGCAGCGGAGCAGGAGATGCGCTCCTGACCGGCTTCAACACCGACGTCGCAGGTATTGTCGGTGCACTAAGGGAGGCCGCCCGCACCCAGACACCGGGCTCCTCGGATGCTCACCTCCGGATCGAGCAGGCCGTGGTGCTCGGTTCGGGCGCCACCGCCTGCTCCGCCCTCGCGGCGCTCGGAGAGCTCCGGGCCGGCCGGATCACCGTCGTGGCCCGGCGTCACGCCGGCCCCGGCCGCGCACTCAGCGCCGCCCACCGTATGGGGCTGGATATCGAGCCCTTCACCTGGAAGCCGGCTGACTCGACCTCCAACACCGAGGCGGCCCAGCGCCTGGCCGCAGCCGATGTCGTCATCTCGACTCTGCCCGCGCATGCGGCCGATCCGTTGGAGGGCCCGCTCAGGCAGGCCCTGGCCCGGGCCGAGGGCACCCGAGCAGGAGCCGTGATGCTCGACGTCGTCTACGCCCCTTGGCCCACTGCCGTCGCCGGTGCTTGGGCGGATGCCGGGGGAGCCCTCGCCCCGGGCTGGCTGATGCTCCTGCACCAGGCAGTGCCCCAGGTGCAGCTCATGACCGGGCGGCAGCCAGACATCGAGTGCATGCGTGCAGCGCTGCGCTCGGCGCTGGCCCCGCCCTCAACAACTCCGGTTCGCACCAACGACTGATGCCTGCGCGGAGAACTACTGGGAACTCCGACGGGGGGTACCAGCGGCGGTATCGGCGTGTGAGAGTATCTACCCCATGCTTCGATGGATGACGGCCGGGGAATCCCACGGCGAGGCTCTGACCGCGGTGCTGGAAGGCGTGCCCGCGGGCGTTCGGATCACCAGTGAGGACATCCGGGCGGCACTGGCCCGGCGGCGACTGGGGCACGGGCGCGGTGCCCGCCAGGCCTTCGAGCGCGACGAGCTGCGGGTATTGGGGGGCATCCGCCACGGAAGCACCATCGGCAGCCCCATCGCCCTGCAGATCGGCAACTCCGAGTGGCCCAAGTGGTCCACGGTGATGAGCGCCGACCCCGTGGACCCCAACGACCTGCTCATCGACGCCGGCACCGGTGACGAGCGCGAGATTGCCCGTAACCGCCCGCTGACCCGCCCCAGGCCCGGGCACGCGGACCTGCCGGGGATGCTCAAGTACGACCTGCCCGAGGCCCGCCCGGTCCTGGAACGGGCCTCAGCCCGCGAGACCGCCGCCCGGGTGGCGCTGGGGGCCGTGGCCGAGGCCATTCTGGAGCAGATCGCTGGTATCCGGCTGGTGAGCCACGTCGTGCGGATCGGATCAGTCGCCCTGCCCGATGACGTACCCCCGCCCAGCGCTGAGGACACCGCGCGCCTGGACGCCGACCCCGTGCGCTGCACGGATCCTGCCACCAGCGCCGCCATGGTTGCCCAGATCGATGCCACCAGGAAGGACGGTGACACGCTCGGGGGCGTCGTCGAGGTCATCGCCACCGGTGTCCCGGTGGGACTGGGCACCCATGTCAGCGCCGACCGCCGCTTGGACGCGCGCCTGGCGGCCGCGCTCATGGGGATCCAGGCCGTCAAGGGCGTGGAGATCGGTGACGGCTTCGCCGAGGCGGCCCGGCGGGGCTCGGCCGCCCACGACGAGATCATCTCAGTGGACTGCGGAACGCTCACCCGGACCACCAACCGCGCCGGTGGCATCGAGGGCGGAATCTCCAACGGCTCCGACGTGCGGGTACGGGCCGCCTTCAAGCCGATCTCCACGGTGCCCAGGGCCCTGAGCACCGTCGACCTGGCCACGGGCGAGCCCGCCACCGGGCTCCACCAGCGCTCTGACGTGTGCGCCGTCGTTCCCGGAGCGGTCATTGCTCAGGCCATGACCGCTCTGGTCCTGGCCGACCTGTTACTGGACAAGACCGGAGGCGACTCGGCCGATGAGGCTGGGCGTAACCTGCGCTCCTACCTGACCCGCATCGCTGAACGGACGCAGTGGCGAACCGAGCGGTGAATCTCGTAGCAAGTCGCTTTGCTGGGGCGATACTGGTAGCACCCACAGCGATCTCGACGGAGAGGGAGTCACGATCATGACCTGGAAGCGTGTTCCGACCATCACTCTGCGTGATGACCAGCTGCCCCTGGTACTGGTGGGATTGCCCGGTGCGGGCAAGACCACTCAGGCCAGGCTTCTGGCTCAGGCTCTGGGCGTCCAGGTCACCGACACCGACGCCGAGATCCGCCGGCGAGCCCGCATGACGATCCCTGAGATCTTCGCCGCCGAAGGCGAGGAGTGCTTCCGTGACCGTGAGCACCGGGCCATGCGGGCCGTCTTGGACTCCCCGGCTGCGGCTCAAGGCGTCATTGCCCTGGGCGGGGGAGCGGTACTGCGTCCCGAGAACCGAGACCTGCTGCGCGGTCACACGGTCATCTACCTGTCCGCCTCCCCGAGCACCGCGGCCAAGCACGTGGGCGACGGGACCGGGCGGCCGGTCATGGCCCCGGACGCGGACTCCGACCAGACCCGCGCGGCTCAGCAGCGCAGTGAGGAGCAGGGGGAGCATGCAGGCGTGCTGGCGCGCATGGAGGCCCTTTATGCTCAGCGCTCGCCGCTGTACTCCGAGGTTGCTACTCTCACTGTGCCCACCGATGGGCTCAGTCCCCAGCAGGTCGCTGCTCTCATCCTGGTGGCCCTGGGGGTCCAGACCGCTCAGGCGGTCAGTGTCCTGGCTCCCATGGCCGAGGGGCAGTCGGACTCCGCCACTGTCCCGGACGGGGGCGACGCCTCGCCTCGGCGCGTCCGGCCCGCGGCAACCACGGAGGTTGGCAGCGGTGCACGGCGAGTCAGCGTCGCCGGCGAGCGCCCCTACGACGTCCTCATCGGCCACGGGATCCTGGCCGAGCTGCCCCGCATCGTGCAGGAGACCCCCGGAGCGGGTGGGGGAGGTGTGACCATCATCCACGCCAAGGCACTGGCCGACCGTGCCCGTGCTGCCGAGGCGGCGCTCACCAACGAAGGCCTGCGAGTCCTGAGCATCGAGGTCCCCAACGGAGAGGCTGCCAAGAAGGCGCGCGTCCTGGAGTATCTGTGGGACCGGCTTGGCTCCTTCCGCCTGGGTCGTGACGGAGTCGTCGTCGGTCTCGGTGGCGGGGCGACGACGGACCTGGCGGGTCTCGCGGCTGCGACCTGGCTGCGAGGTGTTCCCGTGGTTCAGGTGCCCACCACGCTGCTGGCCATGGTGGACGCCGCCGTCGGTGGCAAGACCGGAATCGACACGCCGGCAGGCAAGAACCTGGTGGGTGCCTTTCACCCGCCGGCCGCCGTCATCGCCGACCTGGAGATGCTCTCCACTCTTCCGGCCGCTGAGCTACGGGCAGGACTTGGCGAGGTCATCAAGTGCGGCCTGATCGCCGATTCAGCCATTCTCGACCGGGTCCTGGCCGATCCTGCCGACTGCCTGACCTGGGACTCGCCAGTGCTGGCCGACCTGGTTGCCCGATCCGTCGCGGTCAAGGCCGCCGTGGTGGGGGAGGATCTCACCGAGTCCGGCCTGCGGGAGGTCCTCAACTACGGACACACCTACGCCCACGCGATCGAGAAGGTCACCGGGTACTCCTGGCGTCACGGAGAGGCGGTCGCCGTCGGCTGCGTCTTCGCCGCCGAGATCGCCCACCGCAACGGCAATCTGAGCAGAGACGCGCTCGCCCTGCACCGTCAGAGCCTGGAAGCGGTCGGTCTGCCAACCCGCTTCCCCGAAGGGGAGGGGCGCTGGGAAGAGCTCAAGGAGGCCATGATGAGCGACAAGAAGGTACGCAGTGGGCGACTGCGCCTCGTCCTGCTCGATGACATCGCCAGACCCGTGAGGGTTCAGGCACCGGCGGAGAGCGTTCTCCTATCGGCTCACGAGGCAGTCACCGGTGGGCCCAGCCCGGCAGAAGGGAACCGCGGTTGAGCGCCACGGCACCGGGTTCCCTCATCCTCATCGGCCCGCCCGCTGCCGGCTGCTCCAGCGTGGCCCGTGCCATCGGGAGTGCCCAGGGCCTTCCCGTGCTCGATCTGGGCCAGCTCGTCGCCGATGAGCTGGGAACTCGCCCCGAGCTGGCGCTCGTCGCGGTGGCGGAGACCGAGTACCGCCGCATCGAGGCCGGCACCGCTGAACGGCTCCTGGAGCGGGCCGAGACCGGGGGCCTCGTCGTCGCCCTGGGATCGGGCTGCCTGGAGGCCAGGGGAGTGCGTCAGGGCCTCGAGCGTCTCAGGCTCGCCGGCCGCAGTACTCACCACGTCGTGGCCCTCACCTGTGCTACCCGGGTCCTGGCCACTCGTAACGGTCTTGACGCGCCGCGGTCCGTGGCCCTGGGAACCGTCCATCACCAGTTCGTCCAGATGCTCCACGAGCGTCAGGCCAGGTGCCGGGAGCTGGCCGACACGATCATCGACACGAGTGCAACCACCCCCGAAGAGGCTGGAGAACAGGTCATCCGGGCCGTCGAAGCCGGTTTCTCCCAGCACTCGTGACCGGCGTGACACACCCGTCACAGGGTGAGCGCTGTACCTCGCGGTAGGATCAGCGCGTCCCCAATGCAAACGCGACAGTGAGGAAACCCTCGTGGCAACGACGAACGACCTGAAGAACGGTATGGTGCTCAACCTCGAGGGCCAGCTGTGGCAGGTAGTGGAGTTCCAGCACGTCAAGCCCGGTAAGGGCCCCGCCTTCGTGCGCACCAAGATCAAGAACGTCCTGTCCGGCAAGACCGTCGACAAGACCTTCAACGCCGGCCTCAAGGTCGAGACAGCGACCGTCGACCGGCGCGACATGCAGTACCTCTACAAGGACGGCGACGACTACGTCTTCATGGACGTCAAGTCCTATGAGCAGACCTACGTCCCCTCGGCCACCGTCGGCGACGCCGCCACCTTCATGCTGGAGAACCAGGACGTCATCGTGGCCTTCCACGAGGATGCCGTCCTGTTCGTTGAGCTGCCGGCCTCCGTGGTCCTGACGATCTCCCACACCGAGCCGGGCCTCCAGGGCGACCGCTCCAGCGCCGGCACCAAGCCCGCCACTGTCGAGACTGGTGCGGAGATCCAGGTCCCCCTGTTCCTCAATACCGGTGACAAGGTGAAGGTGGACACCCGCTCTGGTTCCTACATCTCCCGCGTCACCGACTGATGACCGAGCAGCCCGAGGAGGGCTCGTCCCACTCGAGCCCCGCGTCGCGTCACCCGGTCACCGCCCGTACCAAGGCGCGCCGGCGTGCCGTCGAGATCCTCTTCGAGGCCGACCAGCGCGGGATGCTGAGCCCTGAGGGCGCCGAGGAGCTGCGCTCCTTCGCGCAGCTGCGCGCCGTCAGTTCGGCCAACCACACCGAGGCCCCCGCCTACACTCGGGAGATCCTCGACGGTGTGTGCGATCACTTGGCCGACGTCGACGAGACGATCCAGACCTACGCCCAGGGGTGGACCCTGGGGCGCATGCCGGCCGTCGACCGCGCTATTGCCCGAGTCGCCACTTGGGAGATCGTCTACAACGATGATGTGGACGCCCCCGTCGCCGTCGATGAGGCCATGACGCTCAGCCGAATGCTCTCCACCGACGAGTCACCCAGGTACCTGGGAGGACTTCTGGGGCGTATCGGTGACCTCGCGGACACGTTGCGCTGAGTCATGGAGCAATGGGCTCACGGCATGGGGTGCACTCCCTATGCCGTGAGCTGGTCCCGGCTGAGCATCGTGACCTAACCTGTGCTGAGTCCAACAGCCAATGCCGGAGTACCCCGTGGCACAACTTCCTCCTCAGGACCCCAGCGACTACCCCTACATCAAAATAGGAGTCTCCGCGTCCGTGGATGGGGCGCGTGAGTTGCAGAACTCCGCGCTTTCAAGCCCTGTCCCCTCCGGTCTCGGTCAGCCTCTTGGAGGACCTGGCGGATATCCATGGGGCGTCCCCGCACCCGGTGAGCATGTCCCCTTCGCTCCCGCGGTACCGGTTCACCCTTCTGGATTCCTCTGGGACAATCCTGTCCTCATCCTGGAGCGGAGGCGTTCCACGAACCGGGGCGTCGCGATCTCTTGTGGGATTATTGAACTCATCACTGTGATCATCGCGCTGATCATCAACGTCGCGTTGTTTCTGCCTACTGTGTTGACGGAGCCCCATCCCTCCGTCCTCATGGGGGTGGTGATTCTGATGATGGTGGCGGGCCCGTTTCTTGTGGGCGTCGGCTGGATCGTCAGCTTCGTTCTGGCCCTCGTCGCCTGCATCCAGGCTCATGCATCCTCTGACAGGATCCAGCCGGGCGGTTGGGCCGAGGCTAAGATGCCGACAGCGGCGCAGTTAGCTGCCAGCATCGTAATGGGGCTCCCCACCGTGGTGATGTACGTGGCCTTGTACAAGTACGTCTCTGTGGAGACAGACGCGCTCTCCGATACAGCATTCGTTTCGCTGATCGTGATCTGCATGGCCGTTCAAGTCATGTTGGTGCTCGCCTGCATCCTCCTTCTCAGAAAAAGCGCAGCACTGCGTGCTGTTGTCACAGCACCTAAGACAGGAGAGTGGGTACAGTGAACCAGCCTTTGATCGCCGTGACGGGAGCCACTGGAAAGATCGGCGGCGCGGTCGCAGAGATGTTGTGCGAAGGGGGCCTTGAGGCACGCCTCCTCGTCAGGGACGCTTGCCGTGCTCCCGGCTGGGCCCAGGACGTGGCCGTTACCGGGTACGCAGACCGTGCAACCGCGATTGAGGCTCTCACCGGCGTCGACATCCTGTTCATGGTCTCGGCCGCCGAGTCCGAGGATCGCCTGGAGCAGCACCTGACTTTCATTGCCGCGGCCGTTCAGGCTGGGGTCAAGCACGTGGTCTACACCTCCTTCCTCGGGGCCTCCCCGCAGGCAACCTTCACTCTTGCCCGCACCCACTGGTCCACTGAGCAGGCTCTGCGCGACTCCGGCATGGGATGCACCCTCCTACGCGATTCGTTCTACACTGACTTCTTCATTGACATTGCCGGAGAGGGCTCTATCACCGGACCTGCCGGCGATGGGCGAGTCGGCGCAGTGGCGAGAGCCGACGTCGCTGCCTCGGCAGCAGCCATTCTCAAGGACCTTGCTGCCGGTGAACGGTGCCACGACGGTGTCACCTATGACCTCACCGGCCCAGAGGCCTTCACCATGGAGGAGGCGGCTCGGACTATCACCGAGGTGACGGACCGTAAGACCGTCTATCACGAGGAGACCGTCGAGGAGGCCTACGGCTCGAGAGCCCACTACGATGTTCCCGACTGGCAGAAGGACGCCTGGGTGAGTACCTACACCGCCATTGCCGCCGGAGAGCTGGACGTAGTCTCCGATGCCGTCGAGCAGTTGACCGGGCGTCGCCCCCTCAGCCTGCACGACCTCCTGGTCAAGAGCTGATCGAGCTGAGCCGAGGGGTGGCGAATCGGCTACTGGTTCAGCGCGCGGACAACGATGTAGTCAATATCCACCTGGGCCTGCGTGAAGCCCTCGTGGTTCAGCCGGCCTCGGTGGATGCTGCCAGTGTGTGTCGTCAAGCAGATGTGGTACGCGGCGTCGGCGCCGAAGCAGGCATCGAACTCCTGCTGGGAGGCTGAGCGCTTCACCTCGTGATACGGCCGGCCGTCGAAGAGGAACAGGATGCTCTCCGGGGTCTTCTCCATTCCGTAGGTGTGCCACTGGGTGAGATCGGGCAGTGGGGAGACCCCCAGATTGCTTCCCTTGCCTCCCGCTTGGCCGAAGTGCACCGTCGACTCAGCGATGCCGGTGGCACTGCCGCCGCCGTAGGTCTCGACGACGTCGATCTCGCCTCCGTTCTTCGCGTCATCGGCCCGTAGCCAGATCCCTGCGAACAGCCCCTCATCCGACTGAGGGAAACGGGCCCGGGTCTCCAGGGAACCGTAGACGAATGAGAAAAGACCCTGCGTCGTAATGAAGGCCTGGTCGACGTAGCGCAGGGTCTCCTCCTTGTCGAAGCGGTTCTGGAATCCCTTGAGGGGCGTGGCGCGCTTGCGCCACAGAACATGCCCGACACCGTTGCTGACGCTATGGGTGTCATGGGTGAACACTCCCCAATCGTAGCTGGCACAGGACTCGGGCTCCGAGCGGTTGTCTCGCCAGCGCGATGGGGAGAAGTCGGGACCTTGGGAGAACTGCTCGTCAAAGATGGGGGAGCCGAAGCCACGCCCCCGCTCGGCCGCGGTGGCGGGAGGAAGGAGGAGGCCGGCGGCGGCCAGGCCGGCGTTGGCACCGAGGCCAGTCATGATGGAACGTCGGGAAGGGAGTGTCATGTCATTCCTTGCTTGAGAAGAAGTCACTGATGCAGTAGCACCGGCCCTTAGCCGGCCTAGCGAAATCGTTCAGCTCTCAATCGGGCTCGGATGGATCCGGCACTCACTTCTCAAGCACTCGACGTGTTGTGACGATCTCGCGCTCAACGTCTGATGACGCCGAGGCGTTGGGTAAGAGTATGACATTGTTACGGAAAAAATGTAGATGGGGAGTAGTTCCCGCCGAGCTCCATGTCTGGCGCTGTATTGATCGTCCATTGGCGTGATCTTCATCTCGGCCGATCTTTCCGTCGTGTCGCGCGCAGTTGGCCGAGAGGATGTAAAGTTACGGGCGACCAACATCCTTTAAGTCCGTCCAGCGAGGCGGGGAAGGAGGCCTGAGATGGCCGAAAGTTTGTCAGGCGCTTCCAGCGCACCATCCCCGGGCAAGGAGATCCTCGGACCTCCTGACATAGCCCGATCCCTGTTCCGTATTGCGCACGAGATCCTGGAGCGCAACCACGGAGCCCGGGACGTCGTCGTCCTGGGAATCCCCAGCGGGGGAGTCCCGCTCGCTCGAAGGCTCGTCGAGGCGCTCGCCTTCGCCGCGAGTGAGGGGACACATCAGACTGCGCAGAAGGAGCAGACGGCGCAGTCTAAGGCCGTCAGCACTAAGGTTCCGGTCGGCACCCTGGACATCACCATGTACCGCGACGACCTGGGACGTCACCCGATCCGCGTACCCCGCCCCACCGAGATCCCCCAGGGCGGCATCGACGGCAAGGTCGTCATCCTCGTCGACGACGTCCTCTACTCCGGGCGCACGATCCGCGCCGCCCTCGACGCCCTGGGCGCGATCGGCCGCCCCAGGGCCGTACAGCTGGCCACGCTCGTGGACCGCGGCCACCGTGAGCTGCCCATCCGAGCCGACTACGTGGGCAAGAATCTGCCGACGTCCCGGACCGAGAAGGTCGTGGTCTCCCTGACCGAGCTCGGCGCCTCCACCGACGCCGTCA
>ERZ773010.2511-NODE-2511-length-10784-cov-3.193215_pt1 | contig 10784 bp, 10 predicted proteins | sample MGYA00580842_ERZ773010 | MGnify/ENA primary metagenome ERZ773010 (study PRJEB29015, sample SAMEA2737982) | human oral metagenome | biome: human oral; feature: human-associated habitat; material: dental | place: China | collected 2107 ...
GGGGCAGGGCAATGGTTTTTTTCATGTTTTTCTCTGTCATGGGGGAAAGGGCGCGGATTATAGCGCATCGTTTCCTATGCGCGGGTTGCGTTTTATTGCGGCAGCGTCTCATGCCGGGCGCTTTGGCGTATGATGGCGGCTGTTTTTTCGTGGAGGTTGCGATGTCCTGGTTGTTTTTTGCGCTGTTGTCGGCGCTGTTTGCCGCGCTTACTGCTGTTTTCGCCAAGCTCGGCTTGCAGGGGCTGGACAGTGATTTTGCGACGTTCATCCGCACGCTGTTTATTGTCGGCATTGTCGCGCTGTGGGTGAGTTTTCTCGGCAAGTGGCAACCGCTGGCGGCGGTCGGCGGCAGGCAGTGGCTGTTCCTCGCGCTTTCCGCTGCGGCGACGGGGCTGTCGTGGCTTTTTTATTTCAAGGCGTTGCAACTGGGGCAGGCGGCGCACGTCGCCCCGGTGGACAAGCTGTCGGTGGTGTTCGTCGCCTTTTTCGCCGTTGCTTTCCTCGGTGAGCGGCTGAGCGCGCGCGAGTGGTTTGGCATCGCGCTGGTTGTCTGCGGGGTGGTGTGTCTGACGCTGAAGCCGTCTGCACCCGCGCCCGTGTCTTCTTCGGTTCAGGTGGAGCAAGGTCATGAGTAAGTGTTTGCAATTATTGGTGATTGGCAACGAGATTTTGAGCGGGCGGCGGCAGGACGTGCATTTTGCCAACACGCGGGCGGCGTGCGAGGCGCGCGGGCTGCGTCTTGCCGCAGCGCATTTTTTGGGCGATGACGCGGCGGCGCTGGTCGCCCATTACCGCCGCGCGCTGGAAGCGGGCGAGGTGGTCTTGAGTTTTGGCGGCATCGGCGCGACGCCGGATGACCGCACACGGCAGGCGGTCGCCGAGGCCTGCGGCGTGCCGCTCGAATTTCACCCGGAGGGCGAGGCGCTGCTGCTCGCCAAATATGGCGCGGCGGATTTCACCCCGGCGCGGCGCGAGCTGATTCATTTTCCGCAGGGCGCCAGCCTGATTCCCAATCCGGTCAATGGCATTCCGGGCTTCTCGCTGCGCGGCATTCACTGCGTGCCGGGCTTTCCGCAGATGGCGCAGCCGATGATGGACTGGGTGCTGGATACGTTTTACCGCGCCGATGGCCGCGCGCGGCACTATGCGGCGCTGGATGTGTTTGCGCCGGAAAGCCAGCTGGCGCCGGTGATGAGTGCGCTGGAAGCGCGTTTCCCGCAGGTGGCGGTGTCCAGCCTGCCGAAGCTGCATTTTGAAAGCGAACTGGGTTTTGACGGCGAACCGGCAGCGGTGGAATCCGCGCTTGCCGCTGCGCGGGAGTTGCTGGATGCGGCACAGCTCAAGTGGCAGGCGCATTCTGCATGATGACGGCAGGCGGGTGACGGGGCAGGCGGCATTCAGAAGTCTTGCAGTCCGCTTTACGTCTATAATGGCTTGACATTTCTCTGCCCGCAGGTGCCGCCATGACTGATGTCTTTGAAAAACATTACCTTCTTTCCCCGCTGTCGCCGGAAGACCGCCAGCGTCTGACCCGGCACCAGCACCGTCGCCGTTATTCGGCAGGTAGCATGATTTTCTCCAAAAATCAGAAGACTACCGATTTTTTCCTCGTCCTTTCCGGGACGGTGCGCCTTTATTTTTCCGCGCCGGATGGCAAGGAGAAGACGATCAAGCTGTTCAGCCGTGGCCAGAGTTTTGGCGAAGCGCTGATGTTCATGCGTCATGACACCTACCCCGCCAACGCCATCGCCACCGAAGACACCGAGCTGCTGGTCATCAATAACCGCGAGTTCCGCGAGATTCTTTTGAAAAACGCGGAGCTGTGTCTCGCCATCATGGGCGCGTTGTCGGAATATGTGCAGATTTTGAGTACGCAGATCGAGATGCTGAGCGTCTTCGATGCGCGCACCCGCCTTTTGCATTATCTGCGCGACCATATGCAGGGCGAGCGCAAGAACGGCGCGCTGTATCCGCTCGACATCAACAAGAAAGACCTCGCCGAGTACCTCGCCATCCGCGCGGAGACGCTGTCGCGCCTGCTCAAGCAACTGGAGCAGGAAGCGGTGCTGACCTGGGATCAGCGCGGGGTGACGGTGCATGACTGGGCGAAGCTGAAGGACGCCTGATTTCGCCGCGACTGTCCCTGTTCGCGATAAAATACCGTTTTTTAATATCGCCCGCGAGGACTGTCCATGCACTGGCTCACCCAGCTATTCACCCAACACGAGAGCGTCGCTTACACCGCCGTCATCTACGCCCTCACCATCTTCAGCGGCGCCGCGCTTGGCCGCCTGCGCATTTTCGGCATCACCTTCGGCGTGACGCTGGTGCTGTTCACCGGCATCATCCTCTCCTACCTCGGCTTTACCATCAATGAACATATCGCCCATTTCGTCAAAGAGTTTGGGCTGATTCTCTTCGTTTACACCATCGGTTTGCAGGTCGGCCCCGGCTTCTTCGCCTCGTTCCAGCGCGAAGGGTTGAAGCTGAACGCGCTGATGCTCGTCGTGGTGCTGTTTGATGTGCTGATTGTCCTCGCCTTTTACCAGATGGGCAGCGGCGACCTGCCCATCCTCGTCGGCATCATGCAGGGCGCAGTTACCAACACCCCCGGCCTCGGCGCGGCGCAGCAGACGCTGACCAACCTCGTCGGTGACGGCAGCCAGGCGATGCAAATGGCCGCTGGTTACGCCGCAGCCTATCCGGGCGGGGTGATGGGGCTGATTGCCGCCATCTTCCTCGTCAAATACGGCTTCCGCATCAACGTACAGGCCGAAAAACGCCTGACCCTGCGCCGCCTGCGCGCCGGCACCGCCTCCGTCACCCGCATCGCGCTGCAAGTCGAAAACCCGATGCTGGTGGGCAAAACCGTCGCCGCCGTGCGGCAAATCCTGCCGACCAGCTTCGCCGTCTCGCGCCTCGCCCGCGACGGCGAAATCACCCTCGCCGACGACAGCAAACACATCCAGCAGGGCGACATCCTCCTCGTCATCGCCCGCGACGACGAAACCGAGCGCCTGATGACCCTCATCGGCAGTCAGGTCAGCACCAGCATCTTCAGCGAAAACCCGCGCACCACCTCGCCCGCCTACATCAACTCGATGCGGGTGAACGTCACCCAAAGCGGCGTTTGCAACAAAAAACTCTCCAGCCTCAACATCCACGAACGCTTCGGTGTGAACATCACCCGCGTGCGCCGCGCCGGCATCGAATTCGTCGCCGACCGCAACACCCGCCTGCAATTCGGCGACTCCGTCACCCTCATCGGCGACGACGCCCACCTCAAACACGCCGTCGCCGCCTTCGGCAACTCCAAGCGCGACCTGCAAATCCCGCACATCGCCGAACTCTTCCTCGGCATCACCTTCGGCATCATTTTGGGCGCCATCCCCATCCCGATTCCCGGCGTACCGGTGCCGGTCAAACTCGGTCTTGCCGGCGGGCCGCTGATTGTCGCCATCCTCATCAGCCGCTACGGCGGACGCTTCTCCGTCACCCACTACGTCTCGCAAAGCGCCAACCTGATGGTGCGCGAGCTCGGCCTTGCGCTCTTCCTCGCCAGCGTTGGCCTGAGCGTCGGTCCGGCCTTCTTCGCCGCGCTCAAAGACGGCGACGGCCTCTACTGGATGGCGCTCGGCATCGCCATCACCACCGTGCCGCTCGTCGTCACCGCCATCACCGCCCGCCTCTGGGGCAAACTGACCTTCCCGGAAATCTGCGGCCTGCTCACCGGCTCGCACACCGGCGCGCCGGTACTGCCGTTTGCGACAGAAATCTCCCAATCCGACCAGACCGCGCTCAAATACGCCGCCGTTTACCCGCTCACCACCTTCATGCGCATCATGGTCGGCCAGGTGCTGATTGTGCTGTTTTACCATGCGCCGGTCGGCTGATACCGTTGCCAACCGTCCCCGCCCTTCGGGGCGGTATCTGCGCTATCTATACGGGTAAATTGAGCCGCCGCCACACAAAAACGCAACGCGCGCGCAAGAAACGATGCGCTATAATCCGCGCCCTTTCCCCACAACAGAGAAAAACATGAAAAAAACCATAGCCCTGACCCTGCTCGCCCTGGCCGCCAGCGCGCACGCCGATGACGCCATCATCAGCAAAAAACTGCACGACTTCGGCCTGAAAAGCGTGGAAATCGGCGACAGCCCCATCCCCGGAATGCGCAGCGTCATCACCGAACAGGGCATTTTCTATGCCACCGAAGACGGCAAATACTACCTGCAAGGCGACCTGGTCGAACTGGGCGACAAGGGGCCGATTGACCTCAGCAACCGCCCGCTTTTGCCCAAACTGGAAGCGCTGAAAGACGAGATGATCCTCTTCCCGGCGAAAAACGAAAAATACGCCATCACCGTCTTCTTCGACACCTCCTGCCACTACTGCCAACTGCTGCACAAAGACATCGGCGCGCTGAACGAGCGCGGCATCACCGTGCGCTACCTCGCCTTCCCGCGCAGCGGCGTCGGCAGCAAAATCGCACGGCAGATGGAAACCGTCTTTTCCGCCAAAGAAAACCGCGCGCAACTGCTCGCCGACCTCGAAAACGGCAAGGACATCGCCGAAACCCGCGCCGACAAGGTGAAAAAGCACTACCAGCTCGGCCACCAGTTTGGCGTGCAGGGTACCCCCGCCATCATTACCCCGAAAGGCACGCTTATTCCCGGCTATTACAAGCCGGACGATTTGCTGAAAATGTTGCAAAACGAGGCATCGTCCTGAAACCTGCCCAAAACAGGCGCCCGCAAGGGCGCTTTTTCGTTGTTGCGCGGTACCCGGCGACGCCTTGCACGGGCGGGCGCGAAAGGTGAAGCAGGTTCATGAAAGAGTGGAAATGTTTTATACTCGCCTGCGGTCATTGACCACCGGTTTATCAAGCAAAAAGGAGTGAATACATGAGTTCTGATGACAATTTGTACCGCGCGCCGCAGTCTTCCCTGCAGACAATTGCGCCGGACGGGGAGCTTACCCCGGCGATGGTGGAGTATTTGTCCAAGGGCGCTTTTTGGGCGCGGGTGCAAAGCGTGGGGTATTTTCTCGGTATTATCGCTGTTCCGGTAGGCATTGTGCTGTTGATAAAATTTGGTTCAGCCATTTTTCCAGGACGTCTGACAGACGAGGATGTAAGAATATTTCTGTTTATAGGGATAATCGTGGGATTGCCCGCCATGATTATTTTTGGGGTGCTGGGGATGCGGATGCGGCGTTATGCCGATGCCAGCAAGGCGTTGCAGACAGACGGCAATATGGATGATGCGGAGCAGTGTTTTATCAGCAGCACTTCTTTTTTCAAGATAAGTGCCATCTTAACTATTATTGGCTTTGCTTTTGGTTTGCTTGGTTTGCTGGGCGAGACACTTTCGTAACTGCCCTTTGCTTTTTTATATTTGAGACAAGGAATTTTTATGAACAATATTTCGGAACATTTGCCTGCTGCCGCCCGCTGGAGCTTTGCCATGTTTGTTGTGATGATTATCAGCGTCTTTTTTACGCTGCTGTCATTGTTTAACAATCAAGGCAAGGATCTCTTTTGGAATCTTTATTCGCTGGCGATGGGGATTTGGCAGATTGTTCTGTTTCGCGCTTATTACAAGGCGTGTACGGCGGCGATGGATAGCGGTGAGGCAGGCGATATTGAGCGCGCCTGCGAGGCACAGATGAAGATTATCCGCCTGCTCGGTGTGCTGATGTTGATCGCTTTTGGGCGGCTTGCCATGCTGGCAACGGCAGGCCGTTAATGCTCCTCGATGACGCGCTTTATGTGGAAACCCCGGAGGGGGTGCAGCTGGTTGCGGTGCTGGCCGATCCGCTGTCGCGGGCGCAGGCGCTGTTGTGCGATATGTTGTTGATTGTGGCCGGGGTGTTTGTGCTGGCTTTTTTGTCGGTGCGGCTCTTTGGCGGCAGCGCGGCGGCGCACGGCATTTTTCTCGCGCTCACTTTTGTCCTCATCTGGGGGTATTTCTTTTTGTTTGAGTGGTTGTGTGCCGGGGCGACGCCGGGCAAGCGCTGGTGCAATTTGCAGGTCATTGGCGCCGATTTGATGCCGCTTTCGGCGGCGCAGGCGGCGTGGCGCAATGTGTTGCGTTATTTGGACTGGCTGCCCGCGTTTTTTGCTGTCGGCACGCTCGCCTTGTTGGTGAGCCCGAAGAATCAGCGTCTCGGCGACTGGATGGCGGGGACGGTGGTGATTTTCAGGAAGGCGCCCGCGCCCGCCGCGCGGGTGTTGCAGCCGGGCGAGGTGTTGCCGCCGCCGTGGCGGCTGTCGCGGCAGGAGCAGCGGGTGTTGATGGATTTTGCCGCTTATGCGGACGCGCACCGTGAGGAGCGGCTGGTCGAGTTGAGCGCGCCGCTCGCGGCGAAGTTGCCCGATTGTGACGGGCGCGAGCGGGTGCGGCTGTTGCGCGCCTGGGGGCGGTTTTTGCGCGGGATGCGTGCGACATGAAGGAGCAGCAGTTTGTCGAGGTGCATGAGCCGCAGTGGCAGGCACTGGAGCATTTTTTTTGGCAACGCGAACGCGGCACGCGCCAGCAGGCGTTGTTGACGGATTTTCCGCCCGCCTACCGCGCCTTGTGCGAGCAGCTTGTTTATGCGGAGAATGCCGGGTTTTCGCCCGCGCTCCTGGCGCGTTTGCAGCGTCTCGCCATGCAGGGGCATCAGTTGTTATACCGCCGTCAGCGCGGCAGCGGCGCGAAGGTTGCCGCTTATTTTTTGTATGAGTTGCCGCAGGCGGTGCGGCGCGAGTGGCGCTATCTGGCGCTGGCGACGGCGCTGTTTGTGTTGCCGATGTTGGCCGCGCTTGGCGTCGGCCTGCTGTTGCCGGAGGTGGCGGCGGAGCAGGCGCAGGAGTACGCGGAGATGTACAAGCCGGACGAGAACCGGCGCATCGGCGAGAGTCGCGGCGCGGACAGCGATGTGCTGATGTTCGGCCATTATTTGAGCAATAACACCGGCATCGGCCTGCGCACGGTGGCGGGCGGCGCGCTGCTCGGCATCGGCGTGCTGGTGTCGCTGGTTTTGAATGGCTGGCTGCTCGGTATTGTCAGCGCGCACATGATTACCCTCGGCTATGCCGGGGTGACGTTTTTCCCCTTTGTGATTACCCACGCGGCGTTTGAGCTGACGGCGATTGTGTTTTCCGGCGCCTGCGGGCTGGCGCTGGCGCGCGGCTTGTTCATGCCCGGCAGGCAGCGGCGCGGCGATGCGGTGCGTGCGTTGTTGCAGCGCTTTTTCCCGATTTTGGTGGCGTTGGTGTTGCTCTTTTTTGTCGCGGCGCTGGTGGAGGCGTTCTGGTCGGCGATTTGGCTGCCGCCGGCGCTGAAGTATTTGAGCGGTGCGGTCTGCTGGGCGCTGGTCATCGCGTATTTTTCGCTGGCGGGTCGCGGTTATGCGCCAATTGTCGATTAAGGTGCGTGCCCGCACGCCGAAGGAGGCGCTCAATCTCGGTTTTATGGTGGCGCGGCTGTATGGTTTCAGCCTGCTGCGCACGCTGTTGCCGCTGTGGGGCGTGGCGGTTTTGCTCGCGCTCGTGGTGTGGGCGGTGAGCGGCGATCCGCTGTGGGCGATTGTGGTGATGTGGTGGCTGAAGCCGCTGTATGAGCGCCCGCCGCTCGTGCGCCTGAGCCGTCTGGTTTTTCATGAGGAGACGGATTTTTGGCGCGAGCAGAAATCTGCCTTTGCCCCCGGCATTGTCGCCGAGCTGACGCTGCTGCGTTTCGCACGGGCAATGGCACCGGTGCGCCATGCGCTGCGCCTGCTGGAAGAGGTCGATGGCCGCGACTACCGCGAGCGGCTGCGCTTTTTCCGCGGCAGCGGCGCGGGTAACGGGCTGCTGTTTTTGTTGATGTTGCTGGAGGCGGTGTGGCTGCTCGCCATGTTGTCGGTGTTGCCGCCGTTTGAGATTGACTGGTCGCTGTATCTGCAGGACTACGCCGCCTTTCATGAAGCGGCCTACTGGCTCTATGCCAGTCTCGCCGTGCTGTATTTTCCGCTGGCAGCGCTGACGACGCTGCTCTATGTCGCCTGCGGTTTCATGTTTTATCTGAATCGCCGCATTATCAGCGAGGGCTGGGCGCTGGCGCTGGATTTGCAGGCGCTGGCGGCACGGTTGCCCGCGCTGTTGCTCGCCGCCGGGCTGGCGTTTGCCGTGCTGCACGCGCCCCCGGCGCAGGCGGTGGATGCGCAGGCGGACAAAGCCTGGGTGGAGGCGCGGGTCAATGACGCGCAGCAGGGACCGTATGAAATGCGCGTCGTCCCCCGGCGTGCGGCTTCCGGCGGCGGTAATGGCAATAGTGGTGGAAGCTGGTCGGGTCATCTGCCGCGCAGTAGCGGCTTCGGCGAACTGTCGCGCATCCTCCTCATTGGCGGGGCGCTGGCGCTCGCGGCGTGGCTGTTTGTCATCATCGCCCCCTACAGCGGCGGCGGCAGGCGGAAACAGGCGAAAGCGGCGGCAGGCGACAGCGCCGATTTGCACGTTTGGCACGACGGCAAGGCACCACCGCGCGATGCCGCGCTGGAACAATGGCATTCCGGCAACATGATTGCCGCGCTCGCCGTTCTCTACGCACGTCTCGTCGCCGCGCCCGAACGGCACCGCCTGCCCGCCTTCATCTGTGGCGAGAGCGAAAGCGAATACCTGCAACGCGCGCAGCCGGGGCTTCCCGCCGCGCAGCAACAATTCCTGCGCGAGCTGTTCGCGCTGTGGCAACGCGGCGTTTACGGCCACGAGACGCTGGCGCGCGAAGCGGTGCGCGGCGTGATTGAGCGCTATCTGGCGCTGTGGCAGGGCGTATGAAGCCGCGCGCCGGACTTATCGCGCTCGCGCTCATCGTCGCGCTGCTGTTGCTGGCAACCTTCCTGCCCGCGTCAAACGGCAGCGGCGTGCGGGAACAAGTCTGGCGCGGCTGGCCGGGTACGGCGGCACACCGCCCCTACGCGCTGGCGCAAGACTTCCTGCGCGAACGCGGCACCGAACTGGAACTGGCCGACCGCCCGCGTGGCGCCTTCCCCCCGCCAGACAAAGACGCGCTGCTGCTGGAAAACAACGGCGCGGATTTGCCGCAATCCCGACAAACCCGCCTGCGCGAATGGGTGACAGCGGGCGGCTTGCTAGTGCTGGAAAGCGGCCACGCGGCGGGCGAAGCCTTCGGTCTGAAATGGCAGACGCTGGAAGAAAAAAGCGACGGCTTCACCTGGCGCACGCGCGACGGCAGCGCCCTGCACATCATCGCCCCGGTCGCGCGCCGCATTGACTACAGCGGCACCGCCACCACACACAAAGATGCGGACGGCAACACCGTGGCGTTGGAGCTCACCGTGGGCCGTGGCCGCGTCGTCGCCCTCGGCCACGACTTCGGCCTGTGGGCGAACCGCGCCGCCTTCGCCTACCCCGGCCAGACCGCCAAAGACGCCCCGGTACCGCTGGCGCAGGGTGACAACGCCGCCTACCTGCACGACCTACTGCAACACCACAAACAGGCGCTGCTGATACAAGGCGGCCTGCCTGGCGAACGCCCGCCGTGGCACTGGCCGGGCGCGCGCTGGTGGCCGCTGCTGGCGACCGCCGCCCTCGCCCTCATCGCGTTGCTCTACTACCACGGGCGGCGCTTCGGCACATTGCTATTGCCCCCGGCGGGTGCGGCGCGCGACATCGCCCGTCACCTCCGCGCGGCAGGCGGCTACTGGGCGGACAACCGCGACGGCTACACCTTCCTCGGCGAACAAGTGCAAATGCGCCTTGCCGCCGACCTCGCTGCCGGACAACACCACTACCCCGACCGCGCGGCACAACTGGCCGACCTTGCCGACAAAAGCGGCATCAGCGCCGCCACCATCGAAACCCTGCTGACGGCACAAGTGCCGTCGGACGAACCCGAATTTACCGCATACATGACCGCCATCGCGCGGCTAAGGAGCACAATGTGAATGCAGCCCTGGAAGAACTCTGCGCCACCGGCGCCGCCCTACGCGAAGCCGTGCAGCGCGTCATCATCGGCCAGGAACAAGTCGTCGAAGAAGCGCTGATTGCGCTGCTCTGCGGCGGCCACGTCCTCATCGAAGGCGTGCCGGGACTGGGCAAAACCCTGCTCGTTGAAAGCCTTGCCAAAGCCATCAACGGCCAGTTCCAGCGCATCCAGTTCACCCCCGACCTGCTGCCCGCCGACATCACCGGCAGCATGATTTACGACCCCGGCGAAAGCCGCTTCAAATTCCGCCGCGGCCCGGTCTTCACCAACCTGCTGCTCGCCGACGAAATCAACCGCGCCCCGGCCAAAACCCAGGCGGCGCTGCTCGAAGTCATGCAAGAGCGGCAAGTCACCATCGAAGGCAAAACCCTGCCGCTCGCCGCGCCGTTCATGGTACTCGCCACGCAAAACCCCTTCGAGCAGGAAGGCACCTACCACCTGCCCGAAGCGCAGCTTGACCGCTTCCTCCTCAACAGCCGCATCGACTACCCCGCAGAAGCGCAAGAAAAAGCGCTGCTCGCCCGCCTGCTTGGCTTTGACACCCCGCTCGCCAACAACACCAGCGCCATCAGCCCGCTGCTGGACGCCGCTGCCCTGCCTGCCCTGCAAAAAGCACTGCTGGAAGTACAAGTGGACGAGCGCATCATCGACTACGCGCTGGCGCTGGTGCGCAAAACCCGCGCCATGCCGCAATTCTCCGCAGGCGCCGGGCCGCGCGCCGGCATCGCCCTACTCGTCACCGCCCGCGCCCGCGCCGTGCTGCAAAAACGCGGCTACGTCATCCCCGAAGACATCAAGGCGCTTGCACCTGCC
>ERZ773010.2519-NODE-2519-length-10770-cov-89.571909_pt1 | contig 10770 bp, 12 predicted proteins | sample MGYA00580842_ERZ773010 | MGnify/ENA primary metagenome ERZ773010 (study PRJEB29015, sample SAMEA2737982) | human oral metagenome | biome: human oral; feature: human-associated habitat; material: dental | place: China | collected 2107 ...
CATACTCAATGATACCGCGTTGATCATCTTGGCTGTAGCTTACTACTTCATCTTCATTAGGAGATGTAGGAGTAACAGTTGCAGCTGGAACGCTTGGTTTGTCTGGGGTGAATCCAGTAACTGCTGGAGAATCAACTTTTGGAAGTTCTTCGCTTTGCTTGTTCCATTGACCTGGAGTTTCAACACCTGTCACCTTGTTAACAGAAACTGGGCGAGTAAATGATGTTGTTTGAGTAACTGGACGAGGAAGTGCTGGACGACCTGCTGTCACACCATCTTTATATTGATAGCGGACATTACGTGTCACATCTTTCTTCTCTTGCTTCGTTTCGATGCGTGGAGTAAGGACAACTTCCCATGTTTGATCTACATTGTTATTGCTGTCAAATTTTTGACCGCCAGCTTTAGTAAAGCCATCGCTAACGAGATCATAACCCAACTGTTTAAATTCATTGATTTTCGCAGTTGTTGTGTAGTTGACAGGTGTGTTTGACTTACCTGTTACATTATCTGTGTGGAGAGTCTTAGCTTCAACACCATTCTTACCATCTGTACGGTAAACGATGCTTCCCTTTTGAGTTGCAGCAGAATAGCTTACAATTTCACGCCAGCTTGGATCTGTTGGAGCAACAGATGCTGAATTTACACGTGGTTTATTTGGTGTAAAGCCTGCTACTTCTGGGCTATCAACCGCAGCTACAGTTTGACGAGCTGGTGTCCAATTGCCATATGTCTTTGCTCCAGTTACTGGATCTTCTGACACTTGACGAGTGAATTGAACATTTTGTTGCACTTCACGTGGAAGGGCTGGACGACCTGAAGTCACACCATCTTCGTATTCGTAAGCGACTGTACGAGTAACATCCTTAGTTTCAGTTGTTACCTTAGGAGCATTCTTATCATAGTAAACAATCTCAGTTCCTGGAGTAGAACTTGCGTTCACTGTGATACCATCCACACGAGTTCTATCTGGTGTGAAACCAGTAATGCTTGGTGTATTTACGCCACCAAAGTTTTGGCTCGCTGGACTCCATGGGCCAGGTCTGCCACCTGTAACTGTTCGAGTAAACTCAGCTGTTTGAGTAACTGTTTGCGGAAGTGCTGGACGTCCTGCTGTTTGACCATCTCTATAACGATACTCGATTGTACGAGTAACAGTTTGTTTTTCTGTCTTAACATCGGCAGCACCTCTACGATAAACGTAGGTTACAGTACCGTTTGTTCCCCAGTCAGCCAGAGTTCCTGAAGGTGGCAAGCTACCTCTCTTCATTCCAATGAAACCATAGCCAGGAATCTTCTTCTGTTCAGTAGTATAGGTCTTACCTTTGAAGGCACCCTGCGGATAAGATACTGAACCTTCAGCAAGTTCTCGACCTTGCTCATCTTCATAACGTACGTCGACAGAGGCACTTTGGTAGAAGTCAAAACGCTTGATTTGGAACTGTTGCAAGTTCTTGTAGTTACCAGTCGTAGCCGTAACTACCATGGACATCAGTTCTTCTGGAGTAGAAACTTTCTTCTTCCATTGCTTGATACCAAGATTACTTTCGTAAGATACAGTTAATTCCTTGGTTACACCGTCATACTGGATAGCAAATCTATGGAAACGACCATCTAGGTCACTTGAGTCCAGGCGCTGAGCACTGCCAGCGTCTGTCTCAGCCCACCAACGCTCATATGTGCCACTAGGTCCGAAGAGACCACGAGCACCAGGAACTTGTTTATGAGTGGTATTTACCCAAGCACCGAACTGTCCCAGACGAGGGTCTTCAGCCCAACCGTATTGGAAGGAATCCGTATTGCTAGTGTCAAAACGATTTCCTTTTGGCGGGGTGTGGACGTTCCAGAAAGTATCCAGTTTGAAACCAGTCGCATTACGCAAACCACCGATACCAAGGTTACCACCATCAGCACCTAGGTCTGTTGTGTTCCCTGTATGGAAGGCAAAACCGATACCATCGGCACCATAACGTTCCTGAGTCTTGCTACCAAGGTTAACTCCTCCAGTCAGCTTGAAGCTTTGGTTCATATTAATCTTACTCTTCAGACTGAAGTTACCTGTCTTAGAGTTTTCATCTGGAGTAAGGGTTACGATACCATCGTATGAATTATAGGTAGCTGAACCATTCAATCTAAAGTAATCAAGGAAGTTTTCCTTTGTTACAGTTGTTTTCCCTGTTTGTGGGTCAAACGAACGGAAGCCGCTTTCTCCAGATTTACGGAAGTCAGCATAGCCTTTATCTACTTCGCGTTGAGCAGCAGCCAATGTAGAATTTGCTTCGCTTCGTGCTACAGCAGTTGAATTTTGACCAGCAGTTGCCAAACTAGCAGCCTGACTAGTTGCTTTTTCAATTGAAGACTTGCCAGATTCTGCAGTAGTAGATTCTGCTACAGTTTCAGATGAAGAAGCAGTTGATGTCGCTACAGATGTAGCTTCAGACTTAACTGCAGAAGCAGCTGATTGGCTATTTGCAACTGAAGCTTCAGATACTTGTGAAGTTGCTTCTTTTAAAGCAGCCTCGCTCTTTGAAGCCACTTCTGGTTTCACAGCTTTATCCGCCACTTGGCTAGATGGGGTTTCAGAACTTGCTACAGTTTCTGCGGCTGAAGTAGCATCTGCAGCAGACTTAGAAGTATCTGGACCTGATTTCCCCTCCGATTCTGGTACAGTCTCCTTCTTCTCTGTAGAAGTGCTTGGGGAATCTGTTTTAGCCAGTGTGTTGGCTGCAACAGCGTTCCCGCCCAAGAACATGAAAGCTGCGACGGCTACGGAAGCCACACCTACATTAAACTTACGCACTGAGTATCGAAGTCGTTTCTCAGCACTCGCTCTGTGTAATCTGCGTCGCGCATTTTTATCCATGAACGTTTCTCCTTGTTTTAAATATAGTCCAACCACCTACTATGCAATATTCTAATCATTCGATGTTTAAAACATATAATAATATGTGGTTGTTGATTATAATGCCAAAGTTTTGACATCAAACCATACTTATCATTATACCCGTTTTTTCCCATTATATCAAGAGTTTTGCTATTTTATTTCCCATTGTAACAAAAGTGTAACATCGTGTTGCAAACTTCTAAATGCATGTTTTATACCCAAAAATGCATAATCCTTATTTCTTCAAAAATGACCTGTCTGCTTCTTGCTACAAAAATCGAAAAGAAACGACCTTCCGAGGCAAAAGAAAGCCCAGTCTAGCCACTGGTTAAAGCACTTAACTCTAGCGCTCTTCTCACTTTTGTATACAAAACCGAAACGATCTTCTCCAAAATCACTCTTTTTGATCCAGACATCATGAGCCAACATCTATCTCCGAGGCTTCCGACAGGGGCAATTTATTTCTATTTTTCTAATAATTTCAAATATTTAGACTTTTTGACTGGACTAGAAAAGACTAAAAGAAAAACTCACCCAACAAAAGGTGAGACAAAAACAAGACTGAAGTTCTAAGAATCAAATGGTTTCTTTCTGCAAGGTTTGAATGATAAGGGTCCATGTTTTTAATTGATAGTCTGCATTTAGCATGAATAATCTGTGAGGCACAAAATAAATCAACAAGGGTAAGAAGTAGACAATCAAAAAAGGACGTTCTACATCAAGAAGATAATATCTATCCTCTGTTTTTAGTATGCGATATCGAAGGTTTTTTAGCCAAGGGCTCTATTTCGGCTTTTTTAAACATTTATATAATACCTTTCGTAACGTCAAATAAAGCGAGAATTCATCCGTTTTAAAACATTGATAAAGATTCGTTTTCCTAGCGTAATCTAATCGTACTTGCACTTGCTGAAGAAGGTTTTGCTCCCCTGTTTCCTATAGTAATAGAGTCTCACTCATATTTCTTCTCCTTGTCTTCTACAAATACCACTTTCCCTTGTTCATACTTCCGCACGGCTAACAACCAGCGGATGGGGTTGTTTTGGAACAGAGAAAGATAAAAAACTGCTGGTAGTATTCCTATTAAGGGCGAAGTTATTATCTGCAATTCAAATGGAGCTTTTCTTTCAAATGAATCAATAATACCTGGAATAAATGCAATAAATGTTATTACCGTTGCAAAAAGCAATAAGAGCATAACAGCTAAGAAGGCACAAAATTTCCCTATAGAAGCTTTTTTGACGTCAAAATTTTCCCAGAATAAATTTGAATAAACTGCCTTTGTAAATTGTTGTTTAGTGGCTCCTCGAACATATTTAACGTTTTTATATAGAGCAATCTCTAACATCCACATACTACCAAAAAACACAAACATGAATCCAGTAATGAAAACTTTGTCATTCCGCTGTTGTATCGAAAACCTGAAAATGCAGGTATAGCTACTAGTCCTCCAACAATACCCAAAAAAACAAAAGCAAACATCAAAGGAATAATGGCCCTATTGGACTTCCTTGCGCCTTCTGTATTTAAGAGGGCACTTTTACTCGCCACTAAGGCTTCTTTTGTCCTCGTATTATAGTAGACAGCCTGGTCGCCGCTCTGTCCAATAAAAATTATTTTTCTCATTTTTTATCTCTCTTTCATTCTTGCACCAAAGATGATTTTGCCTACTAACAGATTCGTTGGTGACCTCCCCATCTACCAGAGACTGCTTCTATCTGCAAAAAAACCTTCATCAAATAAATGACCCTATCTAGGCTTACTTACGGATTCTTAAATCTACCTATCCACCACTTGAGCTTCAAAGTGTGCTGCCTTGTCGTCTACAGCATCTTTTTCTAGTAAAATTTCTCAACACGCCCAGTTGTTCATAAAGCATTGTATTGAGCAAGAAGCCACATTCTCTAGTAAACTATCCATACAAAGTCTGATACATCTTTTCCATGAAAGCCCCAAGCTCTTTTTGAACAATTTTTAATAGTCGCTCTTCTTCGGCTTGGGGGATAGTCACTCTCTCATTTTTATTTTTTTCATTTGTTTGAAAATAGGCGCTAGAAACTATATCAAAGTTTTTATCCAATTCATATAGTACACTAGTTATTTTACCATCTATCTCTATTTCAAAATAAGCAGTAACCCCATTCCGTCCCGGATTTGAGATTTTCAAATCGATGTCTCCTTTTATCTCTATGGAGTCAATTCCTCCATCCAAGCGAATAGCTCCATCGGGAGGAACGACATAGCCCGCTTTACGGATGTCAGACGCATATTTTTCTGATGCCATCAAACGTTGTAAGACGTCTATATTGTCCCTCTCTTCAAAGGAGGTTTTTAATTGCATATGTTCTTGGTGGTTTTGATACTGAAAATAAAGATTCAAACCAGTAGCTAAGGCAATTACAGATCCAATCACGATTAGTATTTTTTTAAGTCCCGACATTTTTTTCACCCCCTCTATCTAAGTAATTATAGAAGTCTTGTTTCCAACCTTCTTCTTTGTCATTAGGATTCCCAATAAAAATATTGAGATCAAAACCATACTTAATAAAGTTGCCTCCTATCGTATTATTTTCAATAAGCGTTTCAACCATAAGTTTACCGTTAGCTTTATCCCCATTCCCCATCACAGTATAGAATTCCTCAACACGCCCAGTTGTTCATACAGGATTGTATTGAGCAAGAAGCTACTTTCTCTGGTAAACTATCCATACAAGGTCTGATACATCTTTTTCATGAAGGCATCAATCTCGCTTTGAACACTTTTCAACAAGTAATCTTCTTCGGATTGTGAGACAGAAACAATCTCTCTTTTCCCGTTATCATTTTGCTGAGAATAACTAGAATCAATTAAATTCAGATTTTTATCTAAAATAAAAGCTACATGCGTTTGTTTTTCATTAACCTGTGTGATGAAAAATAACTGAAAATCCTTAGCATCCTCTTTTGGAGGGCTAATTTTCAAATGTAAATCTCCTTCTATTTCTAATGGATAAATAACTCCATCTAATCGAATAGCTCCGTCAGAAGGAATAGTATAGCCTGCCTTGCGAATGTCAGACGCATATTTTTCTGATGACGTCAAACGATGAAGAACTTCAATTCTTTCATTTTTCTCAAAGGATTCTTTTAAAGCACCAGATTGTCGGAAACGATTGTAAGTAAAATATAAAGGAATCGCTAATAGGAACAAGGACAATACAATCAACAATTTAAACTGTTTTACTTTATCTGACATTCGTCTTTCCTCTATTCAATACTCTCTTTCAAATAGGTGGGATTATAAATTCTCACTCGCCTTCCTCGTCATCATAAACTGGCTCGCCATGGATTTTGATGTATTCTTCATTTCTACGGTCATCTTCTTCCCAAACTGGGTCTCTCACATCGTCCAAAAAGGGAATTTCTTCCGAACTCAGCTCATTAGCTTCTTCATAACTCATCGAAAGGATATCCTCATGTCGATTTTTAAATTCCTCCACACTTAACCAGCTCTCTTTATCATCTTCGCTAATCTGACCATCAATAGCAGTCGCAATTTCAATCGCCATGATATAGAAGGCACGTTTATCAACGGTGAGCAGGTCAAGGTGGGTAGAAGCTAAACGTAGACAGTCTCCTTTTTCTCGATAGTCTGTTGCTGGATTGTCTTCAAAATCTAATTCAAGATGTTCATATACATGACTCCCAAATTTATTGATAATCCCTTCTTTCAACTGAACATTATTCCATCTATTATCATGCATCCACTTATTCAATTTCAAGTGAATAGTTGGGTCTGTTTTAAATGGGCGAGTATTCCCAAAATAAGAAATATCTACTGTCTTCCCATCTTTAGTATCAAACCACATCCTCTTCGCTAGTTCTAAATAATCAAACGGAATTTCTTTGGTGTAATCGCCTTTAATATATAATTTCACTCATCTTCCTCATCGTCATAAACACGTTCGCCGTGGATTTTGATGTATTCTTCACGAAGGCGTTCTTCCTCTTCCCATAGAGGGTCTTCTACAGGTTTTATACTTTTCAGTTCCTCCACGCTGATGTCAGTTGCTTGATCGTAGGTTAGTGATAAGACATCCTTGTGCAACTCCTTAAAAGTCTCTACATCTATCCAAGTCAGCTTGTCATCCTCGCTAATCTGCCCATCAATAGCAGAAGCCACCTCGACTGCCATGATATACATAGCACGTTTATCAACCGTTAGAATATCCGTATGTGTCGTAGCAATCCTAAGGTTTTTTCCACGTCCTCTCCCATCAGTAATAAAGTCATTTTCAAATTCCAATTGAATATTTTCATCAGAAAACGAATTTCAAGGATTGCTCTTGTCGTATGGTATATGATTCCATCGTTTATCATTAAATCGCCATTTATCAAATTGTACACCAAAAAAGAAATCATCCTGTAACATCTCATCATCACCAACGTTCGAGTAGGTAATAGGATGACCATGCCATTCCTTAAACCACATTTTCCAGAACAACTCTCTTGTCGTAAAGGTTATTTTTTTCTTAAAATCACTTTTGATATATAGTCTCATGTTCTCTCCTAATTTCAGTAATTATTTTGATAAGTTTTCCAAATTCTATCTACAATTTCATTTTTGACACTCTCATTAAGATTTTTCAGTCTCCTTGTTTTGTTTACCCAATTCATTACTGGATTTCTATCCGAAATCTTTCCTATATCAATATGCTCGTTCACTCCGTACCCTGACTTTCCACTTCCAGATTGAACCTGGAAAACTCCATCACTATTCGAATCACTCGTTGGCTCCCAATCTACACGAAGCTTCACTTTTCGATTTCCTACTCGGGCTTCAATTAGTTTACCACCCCTGCCAGAAATGGTCTTACTCGTGGGTTTATTGGCTTTCCAGCTGTCGTAGTTGCTAGAATAATTAACCTGAATTTCGCCATTTAGTAAGGCCGTCTTTGTGATAGCTGATTAGCTAGTTACTGCTCCACTAGCTATCAATACATTCCCATATTGTATCCCTGATACAGATGCTGCGGTACCAGCTACGATACTTGTCCCTGCTGTTGGCGGACCAGCCATTACACTCAAGACTTCGAGGGCACCACTCGCAAAGTAAACTCCCAATCCAGAGAATATTTGAGCTACTCCACTCCAAAATTCGACTGAATTTGCTTCAAAGTTTTGTGCTTTTAGTTCATCAAACTTTTTGTTAACCAAATGAGTATAGTCGGCATCGTATTTCCCATTTTTTGAAGCGACATAACCTTGTTCAAATGAGTAAATTTCAATGATATTCCCTGTTTCGTCAATCTTAAGAGTGTGATTGTAGTCGTCAATTATTTTATCCCATTCGGACTTGTCGTGACCTTTTAAGCGCTTCTTTAATTCGGCACGATAGTAGGCATCACCATCGTCCGATAGCATCATATCCCTAGAAACTTTATTGAAGTTCAGAACCCCTGCGAATTTCAATACCTCCTTAAAAGATAATATATTTTCCACCCCAAAAGAAAGCAGACCAAAGCTATCGAATAGCACAAGATTTTCTGAAGCAAATGATTTAAAACAATTTTTCTCATCTGATTTAAAACTGTTTGTAACTGACTCATCGCATTGTCCGAACGTTGTTCCCAAACAGTTACTGAAGTTCCTGTTCTACTTTCAATAATAGTATTATTATCAGCTACCAATTTCCAGTATTCCCCAGCATGACGAAGCCGTTTCTCTCCATTTAACCAACTAATTTCAACACGCTTGTTTCCCTGTAATCTATTATTGTAACTGAACAATACTTCACCATCTTTTGATGAAATCTTGCTTTCAATTTGATTATCGTTATCAATAACATAAATAATTCCTATGTTTTGACCATTTTCTTTAGATTTTTCTAAATGAATATGTCTATCAATATCATTCCAGTACTTTTCATATTTATCTTGAATCAATTCAATCATACTGCTTTTAACTTCCATATTAGAAAATGAATAATATTGATAGATTGGCTTAACAATGAACAATACAATGTAAAAAAGAAAAAATATGGAAAAAAGGATATACTTACTTTTATTTCTCATTTACTTCTCCAAAGCAACTTCTTCTTAACAAAATATTCTTAAGAATTGTTTCATGCCAACCTTCCTTTATAAAACTATTACCTCATCGTTCCATTTGTTATTCTGTTCTCCATATATCTTTAACGCTCACTTCTCCCCAATTATCTGGGCTAAAACGACTAGAGTAGATAGTGGTCCAATCTTTAAGGACTTTATTACGGAGTACATTATCTGCTTCCTTGCGAATCTCATCAACAGTCTTTCCATGCTCCGCTAGAAAGGCTTCTACTTGAGACTGATGATAATATCTCACGCTTTTCTCATCGTGATACCAAATAAATCGTTCTAATTGCTGATTGTTTACATCGTACAGGTACTCTATATTTATAGTTGTCTCTGTATCTGGCAGTCTCAAACGCATTTCTAGTTCAACTTCTGTCATTCCCTGAAAATTAAAATAAAAATTATAACCTAGAGAATAAATAGTGTTTGGTAAATTTACACTTTTATAATCAATAGAATGTTTATATAAATCTTGAGATCCATTATCGATAATTTTTAAACCTTTTAACTTATAAAAAGCTCGACCTTTCCAGAGAAATGTATAATTGTGATAATCACTTTCTTCGTAGTATATTTCATCAAAAATATTATGAACTCTCTGATATTTATAATACTGAAAACCAGAGAAAGATAATAATAGAACCATTAACAATGAAAAAATTACAAATTTTTTCTTCCTCATCTAATCACCTCATTTCTGTCAATTCTTGATTACCTGTTTCAATATTTCGAATGAAATTATAAGTACTTGGGTAATTTTTTTGTAGGTAGGCCATACACTGTTCTTCATTAGGTAATTCAAAATGCGATTGCATTCCCGATTCTTCCACATATTTCATATTATCTGGTAGTAATTTTGTGAAAATTTTTTGTTTAATTTCTTCTACCGATTTATACTCTACAAATTTTTCTGCACGAGTGTATTCGCCTCGTTTCATTTCTGAGTAATACTCATTTGAAGCTTCAATATATGATATTTTTTTTCGTTTCATTTTTTGAGTGATATTTACTGCATCTAAGTCTGCTTTATAATCGTCATTTCCAAAACTAATATCATCACTATCAGTAAGCGTCGCATCACCTAACCAACCTGCAAAATCGTTAACATTCTCGTGTCCAAATTTTGTTAAATCACTTCCTCTAAGTCTATTATTTAAGTTCGATGCTGTAGTAATAGAGAAATGAGCAAAATCTCCTTTTCCATAAAAGGAAGAGTACTTTTCATTCCATTTTTCCTCGAACATCTCATCGGTCAATTGAACACCATAGACTTTTTCATAAGCTGACTTATATGTTTTTTGTTCATTATCTGTCATTCCAGCATAGTCTGTATATATTCCTGAGGAAATTTGACTTTGTAATCGAATATTATAACGTAACTTGGTTATTTGATTATCAGTTAATCCCAAATGTTTCAACAATGTTTTACCATCAAGTGGGAGACCAGTTATATCCGAAGGTGTGCCGGCAACGTCCATCCAACTGACATCACTAATATATCCTTTAGCCTTATCTCCCATTGATTCACCATTCTCAAAGCCTTCTGAATATATAAAACTCCCTAGTGTCACTAACAAAAGTTGTTCCCGTTCCGTTTGAGATAAATACGGGAATTTTTCATCAATCAATGTGGATATTTCAGTAATCAGTCCACTCATCTCTTTATCAAAGCCATACTGTTCAACTAGCATATTTATAAATTTATCTGATTTATTCTCTGCTTTATAATCCAATGACTCAATCTTCACATCCTTCATCTTTTGCACCCAGCTCATGTCCAGACCGTCCGCA
>ERZ773010.2523-NODE-2523-length-10763-cov-12.570601_pt1 | contig 10763 bp, 11 predicted proteins | sample MGYA00580842_ERZ773010 | MGnify/ENA primary metagenome ERZ773010 (study PRJEB29015, sample SAMEA2737982) | human oral metagenome | biome: human oral; feature: human-associated habitat; material: dental | place: China | collected 2107 ...
CGCTGATGTTCATCGACGAGAGCCACGTCACCATCGGCCAGCTGGGCGGCATGTATCGTGGCGACCGCGCCCGCAAGGACACGCTGGTGCAGTACGGCTTCCGGCTGCCTTCGGCGCTGGACAACCGGCCGCTCACCTTCGAGGAATTCGAGTCGAAGGTGCGCCAGTGCATCTTCGTCTCGGCCACGCCGTCCGACTATGAGGCCACCCACGCCGGCCAGGTGGTCGAGCAGGTGGTGCGTCCCACTGGCCTGGTCGACCCCGAGGTGGAGGTACGGCCGGCCACCACCCAGGTCGACGACGTGCTCTCCGAGATCACGGCCCGGGTGGCCCGGGGGCATCGGGTGCTGGTCACCACGCTCACCAAGCGCATGGCCGAGGATCTCACCGACTTCCTGGCCGATCACCAGGTGCGGGTGCGCTACCTGCATTCCGACATCGACACGGTCGAGCGCGTCGAGATCATCCGTGACCTGCGCCTGGGCGTCTTCGACGTGCTGGTGGGCATCAACCTGCTGCGCGAGGGCCTGGACATTCCCGAGGTGTCGCTGGTGGCCATCCTGGATGCCGACAAGGAGGGCTTCCTGCGCTCCGAGCGCAGCCTGATCCAGACCATCGGGCGTGCGGCCCGCAACCTGGAAGGCAAGGCCATCCTGTACGCCGACCAGATCACCCGCTCCATGCAGCGTGCCATCGACGAGACGGCGCGCCGCCGCCAGAAGCAGCTCGACTTCAATGCCGAGCACGGCATCGTGCCGCGTGGCGTGGTCAAGCAGGTGCGCGAGCTCATCGATGGTGTTTACGACCTCTCCGGTACCGAGTCGCGGCCGGCTGCCCCGGGCGCCGCGCCCGGCCATGGCCTCGGTGGCGTGGACGATGCCCTGCTCGAGCGCACGGCCGAGAAGCTGCAGGGCATCGACACCCGCAACGAGGCCCAGGTCTCGCGCGAGATCCGCCGGCTGGAAAAGCAGATGGCCACCTATGCCCGCAACCTCGATTTCGAGAAGGCCGCCCAGGTACGCGACGAGCTGGCGGCCCTCAAGCAACTGCTGTTCGGCTCCGGAGGCCAACCCTCATGATCCGGGCTTCCGGACGATGCCCGCCCGCGGAAACATCAGGAATCCCGGTGTCGGCCGCGAGGCCGGGCCTTGAATAGCGACCAGAACACCAACATTTCATCCAGATAGATATCAGGTAGTCAAAATGGGAAAGAGAGAACCACTGGCCATGGCGATGGCCACTCGAGTGCTGTTCGTCTGTATGGGCAACATCTGTCGGTCGCCGATGGCGCATGGGGTGTTTCGCCATCAGGTCCGTCAGGCAGGGCTGGAATCGGTGGTCGGCGTCGGCTCGGCCGGGACCCATGCCTTCCATCAGGGCGAGCCGGCTGATCCGCGTGCCCAGATGGCCATGTCGCGGCGCGGCTATGACATTGCCGATCTGCGCGCCCGCCAGATCACGATGGAAGACTTCGAGAACTACGACATGATCCTGGTGATGGACTGGGAGAACCTGAGCCTGCTGCAGAATCAGGCACCCAAGCGCTTCCATCACAAGCTGCAGATGCTGATGCGCTTTGCCGGTGACCACGAATCGGCCACCGTGCCCGATCCCTACCAGGGCGGCAGCCAGGCCTTCGAGCAGGCGCTGGACTATGTCGAGGACGCCTGTTCGGGCCTGCTGGAGATCGTGCGGCGTCGCGCCACGCAGGTGGCGGCCGCCTGAAGGCGCCATACCAGCTGTCCGGACGGAATGAGTGCCGGGTTTGGGGTATCATTCGTCCGGACGGGTCATCATTCGGATAACGCATGACCTTCCGCGCCTATCTTCTGCTATTCACGCCTTGAATTATTCGGTTCACACTTTCTCGACTAATAAACTCGGGTAATCAGGTATACTCCGTACTCGGATTCCTGACATCGGAGTGTTGTCATGAGGTTGACCACCAAGGGCCGCTTTGCCGTGACCGCCATGATCGACCTGGCCCTGCGCGAGCACAATGGGCCGGTCACGCTGGCGGGCATCAGCCAGCGGCAGAAGATTTCCCTGTCCTATCTCGAACAGCTCTTCGGCAAGCTGCGCCGCCATCAGCTGGTCGAAAGCACCCGGGGCCCTGGGGGTGGTTATTCTCTGGCCCGTCCCAGCCAGGACATCAACGTCTCGTCCATCATCTTTGCGGTGGACGAGCCGCTGGATGCCACGCAGTGCGGCGGCAAGCAGGACTGCTTCGAGGACGGCCCCTGCATGACACATGAGCTCTGGACCTCGCTCAACAAGCGGATGATCGACTACCTGGATTCGGTCAGCCTGCAGGATCTGGTCGAGCAGCAGCGCATGCGCGAGCAGCAGCCCGCCACCCGTCAGATCTCCATCACCCGCGAGCACAAGGCAGCGCTTGAACTGCCCACGTCCTCTCTGCAGAGCATCGACAGCAACGGCACCCGGGCCTGAACGGGTTTCGCGCTGTCCCTGATTTCCGGAATCCTGCTGTCGTCTCGTCTTCCGTTGGTCGCCGGCCTGGCCGCGGCCAGCCGGACATGTCGAGCTGCCCGTGGGGCCAGGCATCCCGGGATCGGATGCCGGTATCTTTCCCTGCCTGATCCCTCACTGACGCTCTGACGCTTTTTCCCTTGAATTCACCACTCTTTCCCACAGACTTCATCGCGCAGCCACGCTGCCCCACTTCGATGACCCGACCGATCTATCTCGATTATTCCGCCACGACCCCGGTTGATCCCCGCGTCGCGGAAAAGATGATTCCCTATCTCTGCGAACTCTTCGGCAACCCCGCCTCGCGCAGCCACGCCTATGGCTGGGAGGCCGAGAAGGCCGTGGAGGAAGCGCGTGCCGAAGTCGCGGCGCTGGTCAACTGTGATCCGCGCGAGCTGGTCTGGACTTCGGGTGCCACCGAGTCGATCAACCTCGCGCTCAAGGGTGCCGCCCACTTCTACAAGGAGCGCGGTCGCCACCTCATCTCCGTCAAGACCGAGCACAAGGCCACGCTCGACACCATGCGCGAGCTGGAGCGCCAGGGCTTCGAGGTGACGCTGCTGGATGTGCAGGAAGACGGCCTGATCGACCTGAAGGACCTGGAGGCCGCCATCCGGCCCGACACCATCCTGGTCTCGGTCATGTACGTCAACAACGAGATCGGCGTCATCCAGGACATCCCCGCCATCGGCGAGATGCTGCGTGAGCGCAAGATCCTCTTCCACGTCGATTCGGCCCAGGCCACCGGCAAGGTCGAGATCGACCTGCAGAAGCTGAAGGTCGACCTGATGAGCTTCTCGGCGCACAAGACCTACGGTCCCAAGGGCGTGGGTGCGCTGTTCGTGCGGCGCAAGCCCCGCGTGCGCATCGAGGCGCAGACGCATGGTGGTGGGCACGAGCGCGGCATGCGTTCGGGCACGCTGCCCACCCACCAGATCGTCGGCATGGGCGAGGCCTACCGCATTGCCCGCCTGGAAATGGCCAAGGACAACGCCCACGCGCTGGCGCTGCGCAACCGTCTGCTGGAAGGGCTGTCTGCCATCCCCGAGACCTACGTGAACGGCAGCCTGGAACACCGGGTCGCGCAGAACCTCAACATGAGCTTCAACTATGTCGAGGGTGAGTCGCTGATCATGGCCATCAAGGAGATCGCGGTGTCTTCCGGTTCGGCCTGTACCTCGGCCAGCCTGGAGCCGTCCTACGTGCTGCGTGCCCTGGGCCGCAGCGACGAGCTGGCACACAGTTCCATCCGCTTCACCATCGGCCGCTTCACCACCGAGCAGGAAATCGATTTCACCATCGGCGTGATGAAGACCCAGGTTGAAAAGCTGCGCTCCATGTCCCCATTGTGGGAGATGGTGCAGGAAGGAATCGACCTCAACACCGTCAAGTGGGCCGCCCACTGACCCCCTGATTCCCGGCGCAGCTGATGTTCGAGGACTGCGGACGCCTCCTTGGCACCCCACGCGCCACCGACACCCGATACATGTCTTTGCGGCCCACCCTGACGGCGGGCGCATCCAGGAGAGATTGAAATGGCTTATAGCGACAAGGTTGTGGATCACTACGAGAACCCCCGCAACGTGGGTTCCATGGACAAGGCCGATGCCTCGGTGGGCACCGGCATGGTGGGCGCGCCTGCCTGCGGCGACGTGATGAAGCTGCAGATCAAGGTGGGCGCCAACGGCGTGATCGAGGACGCCAAGTTCAAGACCTATGGTTGCGGCTCGGCCATCGCGTCGTCGTCGCTGGTCACCGAATGGGTCAAGGGCAAGTCACTGGACGAGGCGCTGGCCATCCGCAACACGGCCATCGCCGAGGAGCTGGCGCTGCCGCCGGTCAAGATCCACTGCTCCATTCTGGCCGAGGACGCCATCAAGGCGGCCGTCGAGGACTACCGCAGCAAGCACCCCGAGCTGGCAGCCGACAAGGCCACGGGAACCCACGCCTGAGATCTCCCCGATCCGTGCCCGCCGGTCCTGCGCTGGCGGGCGTTTCCCATTCGCGTTGCACCGAATCCGTCTGAGCAGGAGAGCCAAGATCATGGCCGTGACATTGACCGAAGCAGCAGCCCGGCACATCGACCGTTACATTGCCCGTCGGGGCAAGGGCATCGGTCTGCGCCTGGGGGTGAAGACCTCCGGTTGCTCGGGCCTGTCCTACAAGCTCGAGTACGCCGACAGCCAGCAGGAATCCGACCTGGTGTTCGAGAGCCATGGCGTGCGGGTCTTCATTGATCCCAAGAGCCTGGCCTACATCGACGGCACCGAGCTGGATTTCGTGCGCGAGGGACTGAACGAGGGCTTCAAGTTCAACAACCCCAACGTGCGCAATGAATGCGGCTGCGGCGAGTCGTTCAACATCTGATCCCTCTCGACACTCCACGCACTGACCGACATGACGGCCCGATCTGCCTTTGACCGTTCGCTGTTCGAGCTGCTGGGTCTGCCCGAGCGCTTCGCGCTCGATCCGGCCGACCTGGAAGCACGCCATCACCGTTTCCAGGCCGTCGTGCATCCTGACCGGCACGTCGGCGGCTCGGACCATGACCGGCGGCTGGCGCTGCAGCTGGCAGCCCAGGGCAATGAGGCGTTCCGGGTCCTGTCCGATCCGTGCCAGCGGGCGGCCTACCTGTGCGAACGTCACGGAGCATCGGTGGACGCCGAGCGCAACACGGCCATGCCGTCGGCCTTCCTGGTCGAGCAGATGGCCTGGCGCGAGGACATCGATGAAGTGCGCGACATGGGCGACCTTGAGGCGGCACACCGTCTGCAGGCACGCCTGGAGGCCGAGCGCAATCGCGTCATCGATAGCATCGCAACGCTGATCGACGAACAGGGCGACTACCCGGCCGCGGCCATGCAGGTACGGCAGCTGATGTTCTTCGAGCGGCTGCGCACGAACCTTGCCGACGTGGTACGACAGATGGGGCAGGGCTGAGGCCCGGCCTTCGGGCAGCCTTCCGGGGCGAGCCCTGTCTCCCTGAGGCCGTCTTTCGCCTGTCCTGAGCACAGCATGGTGGCCACGTAAGTGGCGGGCAGAACGCCGCAGTGTGGTGTGAGCCGGCCAGCCTTCAGGTGAGGCCGTTTCTTGGTCCGGTGCGCTTTCGTTTCAACCACTATTCTTCTTTCTACATCTTCTATGGCGCTGCTGCAGATTTCCGAACCTGGCATGAGTCCTGATCCTCACCAGCGCCGGTATGCTATCGGTATCGATCTGGGAACCTCCAATTCGCTAGTGGCTGTCTGCCGTTCGGGCATGCCCGACGCGCTGCCTGACGAGCAGGGCCGGAAGCTGCTGCCGTCGGTCGTGCATTACCGCGCCGGTGCTGCGCCCGTGGTGGGCCACGCCGCCCAGCAGGCGCTGCTGTCCGACACGGGCAACGTCATCAGCTCGGTCAAGCGCCTGATGGGGCGCGGTCTGGCCGATGCCCAGGCGCAGGGGCTGCCGCTGCGGGTGGTGGCTGCGGGTTCGGACGCAGCCGCGGATGCCTCCGCCGCCGGCAACGACCGCGCCGTGGCCGTGGCCACCGCGGCCGGGGCCGTCTCGCCCGTGGAAGTGTCGGCCGAGATCCTGAAGGTGCTGCGTGATCGCGCACTGGCCACGCTCGACATCGACGAGGACGCGCTGGCAGGTGCCGTCATCACCGTGCCCGCCTATTTCGACGATGCCCAGCGCCAGGCCACCAAGGATGCGGCCCGGCTGGCCGGGCTGAATGTGCTGCGCCTCATCAACGAGCCCACCGCCGCCGCCGTCTCCTACGGTCTGGACGAAGGCGAGCAGGGCACCTACGCCATCTTCGATCTGGGCGGTGGCACCTTCGACGTGTCGGTGCTCAAGCTGACCCGGGGCGTCTTCGAGGTGCAGTCCACGGCGGGTGACGTGGCCCTGGGCGGTGACGACTTCGATGCGCGGATTGCCGCCGACTTTGCCCGCGAGCACAACCTGGGCGAACCGGCCCGACTGGCGGCAGAACACCCCGAACGCTGGCGCGCGTTGCTGCTGATGGCCCGTCAGGCCCGCGAGGCCCTGACCGATGCCGAAACGGTGACGATGCGCTTTGACGCTGACGCCGGCCAAGGGGCCATTCAGGTCGCGGGCCAGGACGGTCATGACGTGTCCGGGGCCAGCGCAGGTAATTCCAGCGAGAAGAATGGCGGTGCCACGCTCGTTTCCACCCTGACGCGCACGCGCTTCGAGGAACTGGTGCAGCCGCTGGTGGCGCGCACGCTCAAGATCGCCGACACCGCCGTGGCCGATGCCGGTCTGTCGGCCCAGGCCATCGACGGCGTGGTGCTGGTGGGCGGTGCCACCCGCATGCCCGTCATTCGCCAGGCCGTGGCCAGCCACTTCGGCAAGCCGCCCTATACCGGTCTGGACCCCGACCAGGTGGTGGCGCTGGGCGCTGCCATGCAGGCCGCCCAGCTCATCGGTCAGCGCCGCGACGGCGAGGACGACTGGCTGCTGCTGGACGTGACCCCGCTCTCGCTGGGCCTGGAGACCATGGGCGGCATGGTCGAGAAGATCATCCCGCGCAACTCGCCCATCCCGCTGGCGCGCGCCCAGGACTTCACCACCTACAAGGATGGTCAGTCCGCCATGGCCATCCATGTGGTGCAGGGCGAACGCGAACTCGTGAAGGATTGCCGCTCGCTGGCCCGCTTCGAGCTGCGCGGCATTCCACCGATGGTGGCGGGCGCTGCCCGCATCCGCGTCACCTTCCAGGTGGATGCCGACGGGCTGCTGTCGGTCTCGGCGACCGAGCAGAGCACTGGCGTGGCCGCCTCCGTCACCGTCAAGCCCAGCTACGGCCTGGAAGACACCGAGATCGAGCGGCTGCTGAAGGAGTCCATCACCAGCGCTCGCGAGGACATGCAGTGGCGCGCCCTGCGTGAACATCAGATCGAGGCCGCGCAGCTGCGCGAGATGACGCACAACGCGCTGGCCGAGGACGGTGGGCTGCTGGACGCCGCCGAGCGCCAGCAGATCGACGACGCCATGGCCAGCCTGCAGAAGGTGCTGGACGAGGCCCAGGCCTTGGACGGCTCACCCGAGGAGGCTACTCTTCTGGCCGTGCGTGACCGCCTTCTGGACGCCCGGATGAATCTGCAGAAAGTCACCGAACACTTCGCCGCACTGCGGATGGATCAGGCCATCCAGCGTGCCCTGGCCGGCAAGACCATCGACGGCCTCACTTCCTGAACCCGCCAAGGAGAACGATTTGGCCACCATCACGGTCCTGCCACACGAAGAACTGTGCCCCGAAGGCGCCACCTTCGAGGCCCCGGCAGGCATCTCCCTCTGCCAGGCACTGCTCGATCAGCACATCGAGATCGAGCACGCCTGTGCCATGTCCTGCGCCTGTACCACCTGCCACGTCGTCGTGCGCGAAGGCTACGATGACGTGAACGAAGCCTCCGACGTGGAGGAAGACCTGCTGGATATGGCCTGGGGCCTGGAGCCCGAATCACGCCTGTCGTGCCAGGTGAAGCTGGAAGACGACACCAAGCTGGTGATCGAGATCCCCAAATACACGATCAACCACGCGAAGGAAGATCACTGAGGCCCGTGAGCCCGGGTCAATGGGCGAGGCTGTCAGGGGATCCTTTCGGTTTCCTGCATCTTGCGATCCAGGGCCACGGTTTCCAGAAGCCGTGCGGCATTTTTGGGGCTGCTGAACAGATACAGGGTTTCTTGCAGGCCGTTGTAGGCAGACTCGGACATCAGAACCGCATTGCCACCATTGCGGACAATGAGCGTAGCCGTACTCTCGGTTACAACCTGATCCATCAGCAATGCCAGTCGGTGACGGGCATCATGGAACGGTACAACGTGCATTACGTGTCCTCCAGGATCGATAGGCATATCTCGGCACCCCTCAATACGCCCGATTGCTGACATCCCCCGGCGCCTGGATCGGGCTCACAAAGGTGCCGTTGCCCTGGTCGATGCCCGTCGGATCGCCGGTTGGCAGGATCAGTTCATTACCCCGACGGCGGACGACGGAATGGGCTGCTTCGGCAGAGCTTCGTGCCGCGGCCCCTGTCTCGGGCACGGTCGTGGCAGAAGGCAGTGTCCTGCCGGAAGCCGTCGAGGGCAGGGCGCTTGACGCAGACGCCGGCCCACCCGGCATGGGAGGCGGTAGGGGCGCAGACCCGGGCACAGGGGCCGAGGTGCCACCCGAGGCCATGGGGGGTTGATCCGACAGCCCGGGCGTCAGCGGGTCCACCAGACAGCGCGTATGACCGGGCATGAAGATGCCATCGTCGCGCTCATAGCCGGCCACCTCGGCGCAGTGGCCTGCCGCATACTGACGCTGGCTGAGCCGGATGCAGGCATACGAGGGCGGAACCGTCTCGCCGCTGGCCATGCCGTGGCTGGGCGTGAACACACAGTATGCCGAGGCAGTACGCGACGGCCGTGCAGGCCGGGCGGTGGTGGCAGCGCGGTAATCACCGGGGCGTGCCTGACGGACGACCGGTGCGTCATCATGCACGCCGGCGCAACCGGTCATGAATGCGGCCAGCATGGCCGCCAACAGCAGTTTCCCCTCTGGCCCGGTGCGTGCCCACAGGCAGACCGCCCGGTGTCTTGTCCCTTCGTTCATCGCTGCATCTGGTCGGTGTCTTCGTGCAACGATAACACCGAATTCGACGGCCTGTAAATTCCATCCTACTTTTTCAGGTTTGCTTTCTTTGTTTTTTCTTCTAGTGCCGCTGCTCGTTTCTTGCGCTCATGTTTGTCGATATACCATTCCTTAATAAGGGATTCAATCAGTTCAATGAGAAGGCGCGCCTCGTCTGGGTCTATATCAATGACAAGGTTTACGTCTTTCTCCATATGGGCACCGATATTTCCTGTTATTCTGATTAAATTAATTTCATCAAGTGCTTCTTGGCTGATCTTTCCTTCGATTTGTTGTATTTCATTGGCCAGATTTCCTGCTTTGACGCCATGGACATCTCTAATAATTCCCTGCAAGCAGCGTCGTGACAATGTTGCGGAGGCTTTGGGGCTTAGTTCACATATAAGACAGGCTTCAGAGTAGTCTTCTCTGATGGCTTTGGGGATGTAGTCAGGCCATGATTTTGCCGTGGGTTTTGGGATTAGTTGCCAGCGCTTCAGCTCTTCTCCTTTTATGTATGGACCGAATGGGCTTTTGTGAACTTCGTTTTCTGTTGCAATTAGCGATATTTTATTGCAATCTTGATTTGGGCATTTTATGAATGTTGATATAAATACTGTGCCTCCACATTCGGGAAGGAGTGTATTTACATTTGCAGAAGAAACTGCATTGCTGTTTGTGATTGTTGTTGCTCTGTCGCAATGTGGGCAGTTCCAATTAAATGAGACTGTGGTGGATAAATGGGGGGGGATTGAAATAAGTGGGGGTTGTCGATGTGGTCGAGTTCATTGGTCTAGCCCCTGTAATCGCTAACCTCCGTATTGTAATGATTTATTATTTTTAAGCAGTATGTTGTTTTAAGTTCGCCACAAAGCTCGCTCCTACCGTGTTTGCCTACATGGTAGGAGCGAGATGATAGGCATAGACTATATCTTCACTGCTCCCGCTTGAGCGCCGGGAACAGAATTACGTCCCGGATGGTGGGGCTGTCGGTCAGCAGCATCATCAGGCGGTCGATGCCGATGCCCACGCCGCCGGTGGGAGGCATGCCGTATTCCAGCGCGCGGATGTAGTCGGCGTCGTAATACATGGCTTCGTCGTCGCCGGCTTCCTTGGCTTCCACCTGCTTGCGGAAGCGCTCGGCCTGGTCTTCGGGGTCGTTCAGCTCAGAGAAGCCGTTGGCGAATTCACGGCCGGTCATGAACAGCTCGAAGCGTTCGGTGATCTCGGGGTCATGGTCCGACGAGCGGGCCAGCGGCGAGACTTCGGCCGGGTAGTCGATGATGAAGGTCGGATCCCAGAGCTTGCTTTCGGCCACTTCCTCGAAGAGTGCCAGTTGCAAGGCGCCTACGCCGGCGTTGGCGGGAGGCTCCACGCCATGCTTGGCCAGCTCGGCACGCAGCCAGGCGGCGTCATCCAGCTTCTCGGCTGGCAGTTCCGGCGCGTGGGTGCGGATGGCTTCCACGATGGTGAGGCGTGCAAACGGCTTGGACAGGTCCACCGGACGGCCCTGGTATTCCAGCACGGTGCTGCCGCGCGCGGCCTGTGCGGCGTGGCGGATCACCTGCTCGGTGTAGTCCATCATCCAGCGGCAGTCGGTGTAGGCCGCGTAGAACTCCATCATCGTGAACTCGGGGTTGTGCCGCGG
>ERZ773010.2524-NODE-2524-length-10762-cov-18.991594_pt1 | contig 10762 bp, 10 predicted proteins | sample MGYA00580842_ERZ773010 | MGnify/ENA primary metagenome ERZ773010 (study PRJEB29015, sample SAMEA2737982) | human oral metagenome | biome: human oral; feature: human-associated habitat; material: dental | place: China | collected 2107 ...
CCTCCGCGGTGGGCATGGACAAACACTTCATGAAACTGGCCTTCGAGGCGGCGGGGCTCCCGGTAGGTCCCTACGTCGTCGCCTCGGAGCGCCGGTTGCGCCTCGAACGGGAGGCCGTGCTGGCCGAGGTGGCCGGGCTCGGGTTCCCGGTGTTCGTCAAGCCTGCGAGGGGGGGCTCCTCCATTGGAATCACCCGGGTCACCGATCCGTCCGGGCTGGAGGCCGCCATAGCGGAGGCGCAGCGCCATGATCCCAAGGTGATCTTCGAGCAGGGATTCGTTGGAACTCGGGAACTGGAGGTGGCGGTGCTGGGTGATCCTGGGTCCCCTGAGGGGTGCCGGGCCTCGGTGGTCGGTGAGATCCGTGTCCAGGACGGGAATGGTTTCTACGACTTCGCCACCAAGTACCTGGATGATGACGGGGCCGCTCTCGACGCCCCTGCCAGGACCACCCCGGAACTGGCTGCCACACTCCAGAGGTTGGCCTGCCGGGCCTTCAATGCACTTGGCGCCGAGGGCCTCGTGCGTGCTGATTTCTTCGCCACCGAGGACCAGGCGTGGATCAACGAGGTGAACACCATGCCAGGGTTTACCCGCATCTCGATGTATCCGGCCTTGTGGCAGGCAACTGGTATTCCGTATCCCGAGTTGGTCACCAGGCTTATTGAGCTCGCCCTCGAGCGCCCGGTGGGGTTGCGTTGATGAGCGCCGAGTTCGAGATGATCGCCGAACTCACCGACGGCCTGGCATTCGGCTCCGACGTGCGGCTGGGCCCCGGCGACGACGCGGCAGTGCTGGTGCCGCGCGGCGACATCGTCATCACCACCGATGTGCTGATCGAGAACGTCCACTTCAAACGCGCCTGGTCGTCCGCCTTCCAAACCGGCAGGAAAGCGGTGGCGGTCAACGTCTCGGACATCGAGGCCATGGGGGCCGAACCCAGCGCGGTGGTGATCGGGCTGGCCTTCCCGAGAGACCTGGACCGACGCTGGGTCAGCGACTTCCAGGAGGGTGTGGTGGAAGAGTGTTCCCGGGCCGGGGTCAGTCTTGTCGGTGGTGATCTGTCCTCGTCGCCGCACATCGCGCTCGGGGTGACCGCTCTGGGAAACTTGTCCGGGCGTCCCGCGATCACCCGGGCGGGTGCGAGGATTGGCGACCAGGTTGCGGTGTGCGGTCGGCTCGGCTGTTCGGCGGGCGGCCTGCTGGTCCTGCAACGGGGCTTCGGTTCTCCCAAGGACCTGGTTCTGGAACAGCAGTGCCCAACAGTCCCCTACGGGCAGGGAAAGGCTGCCGCGGAAGCCGGGGCCACCGCGATGATCGACGTCTCCGATGGCCTGTTGCAGGACCTCGGGCACATCTGCGAGCTCTCCGGGGTAGGCATCGATGTGAGAACCGCGGCGTTGAAGATACACGACAGTCTGGCGCGTCTCGCGGCAGCCACAGGCAAGGATCCGCTGGGTTTCGTTCTTGCCGGCGGCGAGGACCATGCTCTTGCGGCGACCTTCCCCGCACAGGTGGAGCTTCCGCAGGGCTGGCTACGAATCGGCACGGTGACCTCAGGTGCGGAAGTGATTGTGGACGGCATGCCCTGGGCGGGTAGCGTCGGCTGGGATCACTTCGCTTGAAAGGAAAATCGATGAGAATCAGCGCTCGCAACCAGCTCGGGGGAACCGTTGTCTCCATCGAACAGGGAGCCGTCAACGGTATCGTCCAAATTGAGGTCGCGCCGGGACTAGTTATCAGCTCCTCGATCACGAACGAGGCCATCCGTGATCTCGGGCTCACGGTCGGTGGGAAAGCGGTCGCCGTGATTAAATCGTCCTCCGTGATGGTAGGTGTGCAGGACTGAGAAGTTCCTCCCTCCGATCCCTGGGAATCCGCGTGATGGGGAGCTGAGCGGGTGGGTCATCGGAGTGGGTTTCGCATCTGATACGCCCTCTGGACTAGGTTGGAATCATGGCGACACGCGGCTCTTCCTCTGCCAGGAGTTCTTCCAGCAAGTCGGGTGCCGGGCAACGGACCAAGAAAGCGAGCACTGCATCCCGCGGTGGTTCGAAGAAATCCGACACCCGAAAACCGGCTGCCAATTCATCCGATACCCGAGGGGCCACGGAACCGAATCCTGTGTTGCAGTTTGTGGGGAGGATGCTTCGAGGGCTTGCCCACGGAGTGGGTGCGCTCGCCAGGAGCTTTGGGGGAGTGGAGAAGGACGTCGAGCCCGAGCGACGCCGGGATGGCACGGGTTTGTTCATCCTGGTGCTCGCTCTCGTATTCGCCTCACGAGCCTGGTTCATGTTGCCGGGGCCTGTGGGAGAGAGCATAGGGGCTATCACCTCGACCCTGTTCGGAATGACTGCCCCACTGATACCAGCGGTTCTGTTCTACGGTGCCTGGCGGGTTCTGCGACACCCGAGGGATCTGGACGGGGCTTCCCGCAGGGGCTTGGGCTGGTTCCTTCTCACCATGGGTGCGCTCGGGCTCATCAATCTTTCACGTGGGCTGCCCCGCCCGGACCAGATGGCGGAGCTGCAACGTGCAGGCGGGGTGCTCGGTTTCCTGGCGAGTAGTTTCATAGCCGACCTGACCTCGGCATGGGTCGCGGTTCCTGTGCTTCTCGTCGTCACTCTTCTGGGTGTTTTCTTCGTGATCGGTAAACCCTTGCGAGTGGTCCTTGCCGGGATCCGGGCGGCCTTCTCATCGTTGGTGGAACGCCCGGAGGCGCCACAGGAGAAGCTGAAACTCGGCGTCGACGTGCCCTACGACACCCCGCTGATCACCGAGAAGGACGATCCTTCCCATGAGGATTCGGTGTACGACTACGAGGCGGACGAGGACTACTCCTTGGAGTCCGGTACGGAACTGGATGACTCGCAGGTCCATGTCCCCACTGTTCCCCGTGCGGAGGAGAAACCCGACCTGCCCCCGCCGGTGCACACCCCCATGGCAGGGCGGGCCGAGCAGCTACAGCTCAGCGGTGACATCATGTATCAGCTCCCGGATGAATCGCTGCTCGCACCCGGAACCCGTCCGAAGGCTCGGACTGAAGCCTCCGACCGGATCGTGCGGCAGCTCGCTGCCACTCTCGAGGAGTTCACTATCGATGCCCGGGTCACCGGGTACACACGAGGTCCCACGGTCACCCGTTATGAGGTCGAACTCGGCAATGCCATCAAGGTTTCGAAGGTCACGGGACTGGCCGACAACATTGCCTACGCCGTCGGCAGCAATGAGATCCGTATCCTCACACCGATCCCCGGGAAGTCCGCCATCGGGATCGAGATCCCGAACCTCGACAAGGAGGTGGTCAGTCTCGGGGATGTGCTGCGTTCCCCGAAGGCACGTTCTGATCATCACCCCCTCACCGTCGGACTGGGCAAGGATGTCGAGGGCGGGTTCGTTCTGGCCAACATGGCCAAGATGCCGCATCTGCTGGTGGCGGGCGCCACCGGGTCTGGTAAATCCAGTTTCATTAACTCGCTGATCACCTCGATCATGATGCGAGCCACCCCGGAGGAGGTGCGGTTGTTGCTGGTGGATCCCAAACGGGTGGAACTCAACCAGTACGAGGGTATTCCGCACCTAGTCACCCCCATCATCACAAACCCGAAAAAAGCTGCGGAAGCCCTGGCCTGGGTGGTTCGCGAGATGGATATGCGCTACGACGACCTGGCTGCTTTCGGGTTCCGACACGTTGACGACTTCAACAAGGCTGTCAGGGCCGGACAGGTGAAACTTCCCGAGGGATCCCAGCGGATGCTGGCTCCCTACCCATACCTGCTGGTCGTGGTGGATGAGCTCGCCGACCTGATGATGGTCGCCCCACGGGACGTGGAAGAGTCGGTGGTGCGGATCACGCAGTTGGCGCGAGCTGCGGGTATTCACCTTGTCCTGGCCACACAGCGGCCCTCCACAGACGTCGTGACCGGGCTGATCAAGGCGAATGTGCCCTCACGCCTGGCCTTCGCCACATCCTCCATGACCGATTCGCGGGTGATTCTTGACCAGCCGGGTGCAGAGAAACTGGTTGGCAAGGGTGACGGGTTGTTCCTGCCCATGGGGGCTGGCAAACCAATTCGTGTGCAGGGCGCGTGGGTGAACGAATCCGAGATTCGCGAGATCGTTTCCCACATCTCGGGGCAGTTGCAGCCCACTTATCGGGAGGACGTGACCACGGCAGCAGCTGAGAAGAAGGTCGTGGATGACATCGGTGACGATCTCGAGTTGGTGCTGGACGCGGCCCGTCTCGTGGTGGAGCTCCAACTCGGTTCCACATCGATGCTGCAACGCAAGCTGCGCGTCGGTTTCGCCAAGGCGGGACGTCTGATGGATATCCTCGAATCCCGCGGAGTGGTGGGCCCCTCGGAGGGGTCCAAGGCGCGCGAGGTGCTAGTGAAACCTGACGATCTTGATGACCTGCTCGCTTCCCTCGGAGCCGGGTGAGTGATACTGGGAAGATCATGAACAAGGTCCACATCCAGACGTTGGGCTGCGCCCGCAACGACGTTGATTCTGAGGAACTCGCGGGCCGGCTGGCGGCGGGGGGATTCGTCCTGGTGGATGACCCGGCGGAGGCAGAGACCGTGGTGGTCAACACCTGCGGTTTCATCGAACAGGCCAAGAAGGATTCCGTTGACACGCTGCTGGCGGCCGCCGACCTCAAGGAAACCGGCACGACGAAGGTGGTAGTGGCGGTGGGATGCATGGCTGAGCGCTACGGCGCACAGCTTGCGGGGGCCCTTCCCGAGGCTGATGCGGTGTTCGGGTTCGATGACTACGCGGATATCGCTGATCGGCTCCGAGTGATCCTCTCCGGAGGCAGCCACGAGGCCCACATTCCGAGAGATCGGCGGGAACTGCTGCCGCTCACGCCAGTGGACCGTCCGCAGGTCGCCGGTCAGATTGTGACACCGGGACACACCCCCTTACCTGAGGGACTGGCCCCTGCAACGGGGCCGCGCGTGACCCGTCGCCGCCTGGGATCAGGGCCTACGGCTCCCTTGAAGATAGCCTCCGGATGCGACCGACGCTGCGCCTTCTGTGCCATCCCTGCTTTCAGAGGCGCCTACCTCTCGCGTCCCGTCGCCGACATCGTCGCCGAGGCACGCTGGCTCGTGGAACAGGGAGTCAAAGAGGTGTTGCTGGTTTCCGAAAACACATCCAGCTACGGCAAGGATCTCCCCGGCGCAAGCCTAGAGACCCTGCTGCCCCAGTTGTCCCGGGTGGACGGGCTGGAGTGGATTCGGGTCTCCTATCTACAACCCGCCGAGATCCGCCCCGGAATGCTGGAGGTCATGCTCGACACCGACAAAGTGGTGCCCTATTTCGATCTCTCCTTCCAGCATGCAGCGCCCGGAGTGCTGCGGCGTATGCGACGTTTTGGTGACCCGGATACTTTTCTCGGACTGATCGAACGGATCAGGGAGGCCGAACCAGCAGCCGGTATTCGCAGCAACGTGATCGCAGGGTTCCCTGGGGAGACCGAGTCGGACGTCGAGACTCTCCGGGAGTTCATCATCGAAGCCAATCTGGATGTTCTTGGAGTTTTCGGTTACTCCGACGAGGATGGTACGGAGGCAGAGGGCCTGGACTCCCACCTGGACCAGGCAGAAGTGGAAGCGCGGCGGGAGATGCTGGCAGATGTCGCCAACATGGTGTGCGAGTCCCGAGCCGCGGAGAGGGTGGGGGAGCGGAGCGTGGTTCTGGTTGAGGAAACCGATGCCGACGGGGCGTCGGGGCGTGCACCGCATCAAGGCCCCGATACTGATGGGGTGGTGGAGCTTCCCGGAACCGATCTCCGGATTGGGCAGTTCATCGAAGTTGAGTTCATAGATGCCACAGGAATCGACATGGTGGGAGAACCCTGATGACCGAAAAACGGTCCAGCAATCTGAACGTGCCCAACGTGCTCACGGTGCTCCGCATCATCATGGTGCCGTTGTTCGTCGCGGTGTTGTTCTGGCAGCCGGCGAACCAGGGGTGGCGTCTCACCGCTTCCGGAATCTTCGTGGCCGCGATGCTGACCGACCTGGCGGACGGCTACATCGCCAGGCGCTACGACCTGATCACGGATTTCGGAAAGCTCTGGGACCCAATAGCTGACAAGGCCCTGACCGGCGCGGCCTTCATTTCCTTGAGCCTGTTGGGCGAGCTTCCATGGTATTTCACGGTGCTGATCCTGGTCCGCGAATGGGGAATCACGTGGCTGCGGGCAGCCATTGCGAAATACGGGATCATGGCGGCCAATCGTGGTGGCAAGCTGAAGACCGTCACGCAGTCGTTGGCCCTGATCGTTTTTCTCGCGTGGCTGCCAAGCCTGCCGGGAGCGGTGCAGTTTCTGGCCTGGGTACTGATGTGGGCGGCTCTGATCCTGACGCTGGTGACCGGTGCAGACTACATTCGCGAGGCCATCCGAATCCGTGCCCGGGGGAAGCAACCACGGCGCTCCGCCGAGTGAACACGGGAGAGATCAGCTGCCGGTAGTGGCCTTTGGGTCAGCGGGAACTGGGACGACTACCACTTCGACGCCCAACTCTCGGATGTGAGCCAGCTCCTCTTCCGGGGCGTTGGAGTCGGTGACGAGAATATCGATCTCGCTTAGATCGGCCATCTTTGCCAGGGTAACGTGCCCGATCTTGGAGGCATCGGCTACAGCGATCACCCGTTGTGCCCGTTCGATCATCGTGTGGTTGGTGCGAGCCTCGATGTCGTCATGGGTGGTCAGCCCTCCGGACGAACTGAGTCCGTCGACCCCCACCAGGGCGGTGCCGACATTCACGAGCCGGAGTGTCGCCTCGGCCAAGGAACCCACGAGTTCCAAGGAGTTGGAACGCAGCACCCCGCCAGCGATGAGGACGCGACCTTGCCCCTGCTCGGCTGCTTCCAAGCCGATGCTCAGCGAGTTGGTGATGATTGTCAAATCTGTTCGATGGTGCAGGGCCCGAAGTACCTCGGCGGCTGTGGTTCCACCGCTGAGACCGATGGCGTGTTTGCCCTCGGGGACGAGCTTGGCTGCTGCTGCTGCAATACGAGACTTGGCGGCTTGATTGCGCCCATCCCGCAGTCGTACAGGAAGCTCACGACTGCCCTGGATTGGGCGGGCGCCACCATGGGTGCGATCCAGCAGTCCCTGAGAAGCGAGTACGGCCACATCGCGCCGGATGGTGGCCTCAGAGGTTCCCAGCTCGGTGGCGAGACTGGACAACGACATCTGTCCATTTTCCTGTAGCAACGCGAGCATCGCGAGCATTCGATCGGAGCGCTTGTGGGAATGCGTACCCGCAGCGTTCATGTCGACTCCTTCGTGCGCTTTCTCAGCATTTGGTGATCGTGTTCGTGGGTCAGTGTAACGAGAAACTTCCTCGGTTTGCTGTAAGCCACTTGGGATAAGAGGTTTCTTGATTGCTGGATGTTCGGATTTCCTATCCTGCGGAGGTGTTTCGCAAACGGGGTGTCGCTGTCACTGATGTTAAAATGCGCAGCTGTTCATGATGGGGTATTTAACAGCACTCTGAAACAAGGGGTGTGGAACGGGATGGTGTTCGTGGTCCGGGAGTTGCAGGCTGCGTAAGGTTGCCTACATGCGCGAAGTGGAATTGTGGTCGAGACTCGTGGCTGCGCTTGGTGGAGAGTATGCCCAGAGCTGGGCGTCGACGGTTGCTTTACAAGAACTTGAGAGCCGCACTGTGGACGAGGCCTTAGCTGCCGGTGTTTCATGCAAAGAGATCTGGAGGGCTGTGTGGGTTGCGCTTGAGCTGCCGGCAACGATGCGTTGAAGACAGGATGCGTTGGCAGGTATGTGTCGCGCACTCTGCCGCGAGCAGTTTCACAGGCGACTCGGAGCGCACCTTTCGGGAAATGTGTGATTGGGCTGGCGTGTCGAGTCCGCAGGACGCAGGAGGTCGGCGGAACATCCCCTGGGGCTTTGTGACGTGTCAGCACGACACGTCGCGATGCAATCGAACACATGTTCGGCTACACTGTGTATGTCTTCGGGTTTTCCACAGCCTGGAGGTGAGCCGAATTTTTGTCACCCCCGATTCCTACAGTGAGGGTGAAGGTTGAGCTGGGCCTGAAGGAAGGCTCGGGGAATCGAAAGGAATCACACCATGGCTGTTGCGGACCGCGCCAAGGCGCTTGAAGCCGCCCTCGCTCAGATCGAGAAGGTGCACGGGAAGGGATCGGTGATGCGTCTGGGGGAGGACACCCGGTTGCCCATCGACGTCATCCCCACCGGAAGTGTCGCCTTGGATGTGGCTTTGGGGATCGGTGGTCTGCCGCGAGGTCGGATCATCGAGATCTATGGTCCCGAATCTTCGGGAAAAACCACCGTTGCTCTCCATGCCATTGCGAATGCGCAGGCCGAGGGTGGGATCTGCGCCTTCATCGACGCGGAGCACGCGTTGGATCCAGATTATGCGGGAAAGCTCGGCGTCAACACCGATGAGCTCTTGGTCTCCCAACCGGACAATGGAGAGCAGGCCCTTGAGATCGCAGACACCTTGGTGCGTTCAGGCGCCTTGGCGCTCATCGTCATCGACTCGGTGGCCGCGCTGACTCCGCGCGCTGAAATTGAGGGCGAGATGGGAGATTCGCACGTCGGTCTTCAGGCGCGTTTGATGAGCCAAGCCCTCAGGAAGATGACCGGAGCCCTGAAATCTGCCAACACCACTGCTATTTTCATCAATCAGCTGCGTGAGAAGATCGGTGTGATGTTCGGATCTCCCGAGACCACCACGGGGGGGCGTGCGCTCAAGTTTTACTCCTCTGTGCGCCTCGATGTCAGGAGGATCGAAACGCTGAAAGACGGCTCGGAGATGGTTGGTAACCGGACCCGAGTGAAAGTGGTTAAGAACAAGGTCGCCCCACCTTTCAAGCAGGCTGAATTCGACATCATCTACGGAGAGGGGATCTCGCGGGAGGGGAGCCTGATCGACATGGGTGTCACCAATGGAATCATCCGCAAGGCAGGTGCTTGGTTCACCTATGAAGCCGACCAGTTGGGGCAGGGCAAGGAGAATGCCCGGAACTTCTTGAAGAACAATCCAAAAATTGCGGAGGAGATCGAACGCCGGATCCGGGCCGCTCTTGGCGTAGCGGAAGAGACTCCGGAAGGTGCGATTAATCCTGAAACAGGCGAGGTCAAGGTTGTGTCCTGAAACCAGCCGTGCGGAGCAGATCGAGTTCGCCAGACGAATAGCGCTCAAACTTTTGGATCTCAGGAGCCGCTCGGAGGCAGAACTCCGGGAGCGACTGGATGCTCGAGGCGTGCCGGAGGATATCTCCGAAGAACTGATCGGGCGTTTCCGTGAAGTCGGGTTGCTGGACGATGCCGTTTTCGCGGATGCGCTCACGCGGACCCGGCTTCAGGTAGACAAGCACGGCCTCGCCCGGATTCGGACGGAGTTGCGACGTCGCGGGGTGGGTGAGGATGCGGCGACGGAGGCTTTATCCAAGGTGGGGCATGAGGAGGAGCTGGAGGCAGCGCGAGCCTTTGCGCAACGTCGTGCCCACACCTTGGTCGAACTGGATTCCCGGGTCGCGCGCCGGCGTCTGTTCGGGGCGCTCGGGCGCAGAGGATTCAGGGGATCCGTGGTGTCGTCAATCCTCGACGAGGTGCTTGGGGAAACAGACCCCGACACGGATGACATGGCCTTGTGAACTAGCCTTGGCGGTCGTAAGGTCATTGACTCACGGTTCGAGACATCTTGGTTGGTCCCATGGGCTCGTGTGCGGCCCGGTATGGCGTGGTCACGTCCGCTACTCAGCAGCCCTGGGTGCCCTGAACCTCCAGGTCACTTCGTCAGGTGCAAAGGGGTAGCCATGGAATGGCTGGGCTGGCTCATCGCCGGGCTGCTGGGCGTCATCTTGGGGATTCTCGCTTGGCGACAGAGGAGGGTTGCTCTTTCATTTATTCAGGAGAGAGCCCGCATCGAGCGTCGGAGCCGTTCAGACGCTGCATCGATTCGCAAGCAGGCAATCGAGGCGGCCGAGCAGCTCAGGGCGGATGCAGCACGCACACTTGAGCAGGCGAAGGAATGGGTTCAGGAAGCGGGGGCGGACATCGACAGGCGCCGAGAGGAACTAGACGCGTCAATCGCAGCGCAAAGGGCCGAGCTTCGCGAGCAACGCAGCGCGCAGGAGCGACAGGAAGAGCGCCTCAACGAGAAGGAGGACCGGCTCGCAGCAGAAGCAGAGGGACTCGCCACGCGGTCGGAGCTCCTCGAACGGCAGCGTGCGGACCTCAGGAAACAACGTGAGGAACTTGTAGCGGAGCAGAAACGAGCGACCACAGAGCTTGAACGAGTGGCCGGGCTGACGGCGAGCGCTGCTCAGGCTGAACTCATGGCCGACGTCGAAAGACAGGCTCGTTTGGCAGCAGCCACCTTGGCGCGTGACATCGAGGAAACAGCGAAGAAGGAAGCCGATCAGCGGGCCCGTGCGATAGTCGTGACCGCTATTCAGCGATGTGCTGCTGAACAGACGAGTGAATCCGTGGTCTCGAGCGTCGATCTTCCCAGTGACGAGATGAAGGGGCGAGTCATTGGGCGTGAGGGTCGTAACATCAGAGCTTTCGAGCAGATCACCGGTGTCAATGTGATGGTGGATGACACTCCGGAAACCGTGTTGCTTAGTTGTTTCGATCCAGTGAGGCGTGAAGCTGCACGATTGACCCTCATGGATCTGGTGGCTGATGGGCGTATCCATCCGGCACGCATCGAGGAGGTGCACGCCCGTAGCATCCGGGTCCTGGACGAGCGCATCAG
>ERZ773010.2526-NODE-2526-length-10761-cov-3.130114_pt1 | contig 10761 bp, 11 predicted proteins | sample MGYA00580842_ERZ773010 | MGnify/ENA primary metagenome ERZ773010 (study PRJEB29015, sample SAMEA2737982) | human oral metagenome | biome: human oral; feature: human-associated habitat; material: dental | place: China | collected 2107 ...
GCCGTTTTCCAGCGGTTCGCGCAGCATTTCGAGGACGCGGCGGTCGAATTCGGGCAGTTCGTCGAGGAAGAGGACGCCGTGATGGGCAAGGCTGATTTCGCCCGGTTTGGGGTAGGAGCCGCCGCCAACCAGCGCGGTGGCAGAGCTGCTGTGGTGCGGCGCGCGGTAGGGACGCTGGCGCCAGTCGGCAGGGTTGAAGCCGCTACCGGCGAGCGAGCGGATGGCGGCGCTTTCGATGGCCTCTTGTTCGGTCATGGCGGGGAGGATGCCGGGGAAGCGCTGCGCCAGCATGGATTTGCCGGTGCCGGGCGGGCCGCTCATCAGCACGTGATGGCCGCCGGCGGCGGCGATGAGCAGCGCGCGTTTTGCCTGGTGCTGGCCGATGACGTCGCTGTAGTCGGGGTAGGGGCGCGGTGGGCGCATCGCGGCGACAGGCGGCGGCGGCCAGTCGCGCTGGCCGTGGAGGATGGCGGCGAGTTCGGCGAGGCTGCCCGCGCTGTGGACGTTGTCCGGGGCGACCAGCGCCGCTTCGTGGTAGTTTTCCGGCGCGGTGATGATGTCGCGCCGCGCGTCAGTAGCAGCAAGGGCGCAGGGGAGGATGCCGCTCACCGGGCGCAGTTGGCCGCCAAGCGCCAGTTCGCCGTGGTATTCGTGGGCGGCGGTGGCCTCCGCCGGGATTTGTCCGGAGGCGGCGAGGATGCCGAGCGCGATGGCGAGGTCGTAGCGCGCGCCGTCTTTCGGCAGCTCCGCCGGGGCGAGGTTGATGGTGATGTGTTTCGCCGGAAATTCAAAGCCGCTGTTCAAGATGGCGGCGCGGACGCGGTCTTTGCTCTCCTTGACGGCTTTTTCCGGCAGGCCGACCAGGGTCATCGCGGGCAGACCGCTGGCGAGATGCACTTCGACCCGCACCAGCGGCGCGTGCATACTCAGGGGGGCGCGGGTGTGGATGGTGGCGAGGTCGTTCATGCGGGCTGGCGGTGGGAAGGGGGCGCTATTGTACGGGAGGGGCAGGGGCAGGGCGCATAAAATTCCCCGCCGGAGCGGGGTGCGGGCGGAGATATTCAGGGCGTTGTGTATTCCAGTCCGCCTTGGTTTTGCAGCAGGGTCGGGGTGATTTCGGTGAATGTTTTGTCTTGCAGCAGGTCGGCGGTTTCTTTCAGGTATTTTTGGAAATGCGGGCTGTCGCGGTGGCTTTGGTAAGCGGCGTCATTGTCGTAGATCTCAAAGAAATACCATTTGTTCGGCTGGTCTTTGTCGGTGGCGGCGTAAATGGCGCGCACGCCGTTTTCTTTGGCGATGGATTCGCTCATTTCTGCCTTGACGATTTTGGCGAATGGTTCGTTGGCTTCCGGTTTGACGGTGACGCTGACGAAGTTGGTGCGGGTGTTTTCGCTTTGTTCGACTTTTTTGTCGCCGAGGTATTGCGGCTCGATGTTGTATTTGTGTTTGTGCTCGGTGAGGATTTGCGGCGAGGCTTCGCGGAATTTTTGGTATTGCGGCGACTGGATATGCGCCTGGTAGGCGGCGTCATCGGCATAGATTTCGATCATGTACGCCATTTGCGGGTTGGCTTTTTGTTTGACGGAATACATGGCGAGGGTTCCCGGCTCATTTGCGAGCGAGGTGCGGATATTTTCGTCGCCAATGTGGTTGTAGGCGGCGCTTTGGCCGTCTTTTATGCCGAGTTCAAAGATGTTGAAGACGGGCGCGGCGTGGGCGCTGGCGGCGGTGAGAGCAGTCATGAGGATGGCGGTTTTTTTCATGGGTTATCCGTGGGTTTTGTGACGGGTGCAGTGTAGGCGGTTTGCGTGGGGTTTTTGTGAACAGCGGGCGTTCCGCCAGTAACCCCACCCCGGGTTCCCATGAAAAAGGCGGACGCCTTTTTCATGGGGAGCCTCGTCCCCTCCCCCACAGGGGGAGGGTGTGGATCGGCGGGATTTTGTGCATTCGTTCCCGCAATCGTGTCGCTCGCGGTGGGGCAAGCCCCACCCTACGTTTACAGCCGCAGCAGCCGTTCGGCGTTGCCGTGGGCGATTTGTGCTTTTTCGGCGTCGGTAACGGGCAGCGCGTTGATAAATTCATGTGCACCGTCAAGGCTTTGGTAGGGGTAGTCGAGTGAATAGAGGATGCGCTCCGCGCCGAGCAGTTCGTAGATGAAGTTGAAATGCGGGCGGGTGAGCATTCCGCTGGGGCTGACGTACACCTGCGCCTTGAAGGTGTCGGTGATGCTGCGCGCGAGGCCGGAGGCGGCGGGCGGGATGCTGTCGTCGAGGCGTTGCAGCCAGAACGGCAGCATTTCGCCCCAGTGGCCGCTGATGATTTGTAACTGCGGGTTGCGGTCGAGTGCGCCGGAGAGGATGAGGCGCAGCAGGTGGATGCCCGCCTCATTGTGCCAGCCCCAGGCGAACATGGACAGGCGCGCGGCGAGTTCGGGGGCAAAGTCGCTGTAGTACGCGGCCTGCACGGCGGGGACGGGGATGCCGGGGTGGAGGTAGAGCGGTACTTGCAGTTCGTTGAAGACGGCGAGGAGGTTGCCGTATTCCGGCGCGTCAAGGAAGGTGTCGCCGGGGCGACCGTTGAGCAGCGCGCCCTTGAGGCCGAGTTCGCGCACGGCGCGTTCCAGCTCTTTGACGGCGGCATCGGGGCGCGACCACGGCAGGGTAGCGAAGGCGGCGAAGCGGTCGGGATGGGCGGCAACGGTGGCAGCGAGGCGGTCGTTCACCGCCTGACTGAGCGCGGGCTGGTCGGCGGGCGGCGCGTATTGGGGGAAGCCGCCGAGCGACAGCACTTGCATGGTGATGCCGGCGGCGTCCATGTCGGCAAGGCGCTCGCCTTCCCAGTCCATGCCCTTGCGGGTGGAGTCGGTATTGGCGATGACTTGTGGGCGGCTACGGTCGGGGTTGTTGCCGTCGCGGACGGTTTTGCCCCAGTCGGGCAGGTACGGTGCGGTGGCCAGCGCGGCAGGCATAGAGGCCTGGGCGGTCGTGGGGTCGAGGACGTGTTCTTCGAGACAGATGAGTTTCATGGTTTTGCGGTGTTATGCCGCCAGCGCGTTGAGTGCGGCAATCAGTTTTTCGGCGTGCGCTTTGGCACGTTCTTTTTGCGCGTTGATGGCCGCTTCATTGGCGCGGTCGGTATAGTTGATGCCGGTGGTATATATCGGCGGCTGGTATTCGAGATTGCATAGCGTCGCAATGGTTTCAAAGGGCGGCAGGTATTCTTCAATGATATGGCGGAAGAAGCCGTCTTTTTGGTAAATGCTTTCCGGTGCGCCGGTAGTGAAGGAGAGCAGCAGTTTTTTGCCACCGAGTTTGCCTTGTGCGCCGTGGGCGAAGCCGTGCAGAAAGACTTTGTCCAGCCAGAGTTTCATCACGCCGGGGATGCTGTACCAGGAAAAGGGAAATTGCCAGACGATAATATCGGCTTTGAGCAGGGCGGCCTGTTCGGCTGTTATATCAAAGCGGTAATCGGGATAGAGGATATCGAGGCGGCGGATTTCCGCTTGTGGCAATGCCTGTTCGAGAGTTTCAATGATGGTTTTATTGGCGACGGATTGTTGCAAATCGGGATGGCCGGAGATAATCAGGATGTTTTTCATGGATGCTCCTTTGGGTTTGCGATTTATTTGCCCACAAATTCGGGCAGGTTGGCGGCGATGAGTTTCGGCGCAAATTCGCGAATTTCGTATTGCGCTTTGTCCGGGTAATAGACGTCTTCTTCGAGGATTTTTTGCAGGGTGTCGCGGTCGGTGTGGGCGAAAATGACCCCGGCGGGTTTGTCGCTGTTGATATAGGGGCCGAGCATGAGGAAGACGCCCGCGTCGAAATGTTTTTTGAACCAGGCGGTATGCTGCGCGAACAGGGTTTCGTGTTCTGCGGCGGAAAGGTCGGGATTGACGGTGATGTTGATGAGGTACATGGGGTTTCCTTTTTTGGGGATGGGGCGATTTGTTGCAAGCTACGCCAATAATCTTGAAAACGTAGGGGCGGTTAGAGCCTGTTCAAAATCTTGTGGAATCGCATTTTTCCGTGCGCTTGCGTAGGGAACTGAAAACCGGGAAAACAGCCAATATGCCCCCTCTCCCTGTGGGACAAGCATTGCTCGCGTAGCGACAAGTATTGCTTGCGAAGCAAGAGAGAGGGCTGGGGTGAGGGCAGCAAATAATTGAAAAAGCAGAATTTCGGTTCATGAGCAATATCGCTCACCCCCACCCCGACCCTCCCCCGCTGCGGGCGCTGCGCGCCCTGCAGGGGAGGGGAATTCGGCGTAGCAATTCAAATTTGTGTGTATAACCGGGATTTTGAACAGGCTCTCAGAGTTGCGCCAGCAGCGGTTTCAGCGCTTCGCGCAACGCGGTTTGGGTGTCGGCGTCGGTCTTGCCGTTGGCGTCAAAGTGGTCGCCGTAGCTGCCCCGGCTGTATTGGCCGACGATTTTCGCGCCCTGGAATGGCAGCAGTTGGGCGAGCAGGGCGAGGTTGCTTGCGCCGCCGTTCGGGCCGGGCGAGGTGGAGAGCAGCAGCACGGGTTTGTCGGCAAGGAGTTTGTGGCTTTGCGTGTTGGCGTAGCGGCTGCCCCAGTCGATGAGGTTTTTGAAGGCGGCGGGCATGGCGCCGTTGTGTTCGGGGCAGGCGATGATAACGGCGTCGTGCGCTTCGACCAGTTCATAGAAGGCTTGGGCTTCTTCGGGATAGCCTTCTTCGCTTTCAAGGTCAATGCTGTAGAGCGGCAGGTCAATGTCGCGCAGGGCGGCGTAGGTTTTGTCGTGGCCGTCGGCGAGGTCGCAGGCGGCGGCGAGCAGGTTGTGGTTGAGGGATTTCTGGCTGTTGCTGGCGCAGAAGCAGAGGATTTTTGCCATGTGGGTTCTCCGGTTGGTTTAGTTAATGTGCCAGTGTCCCCGGTGTTTGTCCGGGTTGGCGGTGAGGCGGGCGAGGTAGTCGCGGCGCGGGATGTTCACCGCACCCATGCTGATAAGGTGCGGCGTGAGGAACTGGGTGTCCAGGGTGTCGATGCCTTGCGCGGCAAGCCAGGCGCAGAGGCGGACAAGGACGATTTTTGAGGCGGACGGGCGCAGGCTGAACATGGATTCGCCGCAGTAGATGCGTTCGAGGGCGACGCCGTAGAGGCCGCCGATGAGTTCGTCGTCCTGCCACAGTTCGCAGCTGTGCGCCCGCCCCTGTTCGTGCAGGGCGAGGTAGGTTTGCCGCATTTCGCCGGTAATCCAGGTCGCGCCGTGGCAATTGGCGCAGTAGTCGATGACGGCGGTGAAGGCGGTGTCCAGCGTCAGGCGGTAATTCGTGCGCCGCATCAGTTTGCGCAGGGAGCGGCTGGTATGCACGGCGGCGGTGGGGATGATGGCGCGCGGGTCGGGACTCCACCAGAGGATGGGTTCGCCGGGGTTGTACCAGGGAAAGATGCCCTGGCTGTGCGCGGCAAAGGCCATTTCGGCGTCGATGAAGTTGCTGCGGGCGACGAGGCCGTGTTCGTCGGCGCTGTCGGCGGGCGGGAAGCGGTAGCGGGGGTCACGCATCGGGCAGGCTCCAGACCCAGAGCATGACGGCGAGGGCAATCAGCGCGGCGGGTAATATGAGGTAAAGGTAGCGGTCGCCGTACAGGGCAAGGAGGACGGCAAAGGAGAGGGTGAGCATCGCGCTGGCGGCGATTTTGCCGCTGCGCGGCACGGCGCGGTTTTTGTTCCAGGCGGCGATGGCAGGGCCGAAATGGTGGTGTTCGGTGAGCCAGCGGTGGAAGCGCGGGCTGCCCCGCGCCCAGCACCAGGCGGCAACGATGAGAAACGGCACGGTTGGCACGACCGGCAGCAGCAGGCCGATAAGGCCGAGGAGGAAGGCGAGGAACCCGGCAAGGTTCCAGAGGTGTCGGTGCATGGGCGACTCGGTTGGGGGTGGGCGGGACGGTGCGGCGTTGCCAGTCTTCGCGTCCCTTTGCTATTATGCCGCCTTTCTTTTCCATGTGGTTTTTTCTATGCGCAACACGCTGATGATGCGGGTTTTCCCTTGTGCCGCCGCCCTGTTTTTTTCTGCTTCGGCCCTCGCCGAATCGTTCCAGGTTTCTGATATTCGTATTGAAGGTTTGCAGCGGATTTCCGCCGGGACGGTCTTCACCTATCTGCCGGTAGCGCCGGGCGACCGCTTCGACATGAACAACAGCGCGCAGGCGATTGACGCCTTGTACAAGGCCAACCTCTTCTCGCAGGTGCGCCTTGCCCGCGAAGGCAACGTGCTGGTGGTGCAGGTGGAAGAATTTCCGGTCATCGCCGAGGTCAAGCTCAAGGGCAACCGCGACCTCAAATCCGAAGACCTGCAAAAGGCACTCTCTGTCGCAGGCATTACCGAAGGGCAGGCGTACAACCCGCAGATGTTGCAACAACTGGTACAGGAACTGACCCAACAATACCAGGCGCGCAGCAAATACGCGGTAAAAATCGATCCGCAGGTGCGACAACTGCCGCGTGGCCGCGTCGCCATTGACCTCAACATCAGCGAAGGCCGCTCCAGTCGCATCAAAAACATCGACATCGTCGGCAACAAAATCTACCCGGACAGCCAACTGCTCAGCCTGTTTGACACCTCCACCCCGCGCTGGAACTCCTGGCTGACCAAATCCGACCAGTACGACCGCGACAAACTGCAAGCCGACATCGACCGCCTCGAATCCTTCTACCAGGACCGCGGCTTCATGGACTTCAAAGTCACCTCGACCCAGGTCTCGCTCTCGCCCGACCGCCAATGGATCTACCTCACCATCAACGTCGATGAAGGCAAGGTTTACCGCGTCAAAGGCCATCAGTTCAAAGGCGACCTCATCGTGCCGCAGTCCGAACTCGAATCCCTCGTCACCTTCAAAAACGGCGACCGCTATAACCGCAGCGAAATCCGCAAAACCACCGACGCGCTGCGGATGCGCCTTTCCGACGAAGGCTACGCGCAGGCACAAGTCAACGTTGAGCCCGACGTGGACAAACTCAGCGGCGAAGTGAACCTCGACATCCTCGTCACCCCCGGCACCAAAACCTACGTCCGCCAAATCGGCTTCACCGGCAACAACAAAACCTACGACCGCGTACTGCGTCGCGAACTCCGCCAACAAGAAGCCAGCCCCTTCTCCGGCTCGGACGTCGCCCGCTCCGAAGAACGCCTGCGCCGCCTGCCGCAAGTCGAATCGCTGGAGCAGGAAATCCACCCCGTCCCCGGCTCGCCCGACCAGGTTGACCTCGAATACAAAATCAAAGAACGCAGCACCAGCAGCATCGAAGGCGGCGTCGGCTATGGCCAGAGCAGCGGCGCACTCTTCAACATCAAATACAACGACGACAACTTCCTCGGCACCGGCAACAGCCTCGGCATCAACTTCGGCAAAAGCTCCTCCGAAGAAAGCTACGGCTTCAACTTCACCGACCCCTACTTCACCGCCGACGGCGTCAGCATCAACTACGCCTTCGACTACACCAAAACCAACTACCGCCGCGAACGCCTCTCCGACTGGGCGGCGGACACCATGGACGCCACCGTCACCTTCGGCTACCCGCTCACCGAATACCAAAACATCTACTTCGGCGGCGGTTTCCGTAACCTCAAAATCAACACCGGCAAAGACGTCGCCTCCGAAATCACCGACTACCTCAACAAAAACGGTCGCCGCTACAACGAAGGCGTCGTCACCCTCTCCTGGAGCAAAGACACCCAGGACAACACCTACCTGCCGACCAAAGGCAGCCTGAACCGCATCAGCGGCGAAGCCACCCTGCCCGGCAGCGGCGACACCTACTACAAACTCGGCTACCGCAACCGTACCTACTTCCCGCTCAACAGCGACAACACCCTGCTCGTCGGCCTGCGCGGCGACATCAGCTACGGCGGCGGCTACGGCAAAACCGACGGCCTGCCGTTTTACCGCCACTACTACGCCGGTGGCCTCAACACCCTGCGCGGCTACGAATACGGCTCGCTCGGTCCCAAATACAAAAACGGCGACAATAGCGGCGGCGACTTCCGTACCACCGGCGGCATAGAAATCATGACCCCGTGGAAAACCAGCGAAAAATCCAACAACGTCCGTGTCGGTACCTTCCTCGACTTCGGCAACGTTTACAACAAGGTGGGCGACTTTGACGCGGGCGAATTCCGCTACTCCACCGGCCTCTTCCTGCAATGGATGTCGCCCATCGGCCCGCTCAACCTCAGCTACGGCGTCCCGCTCAACAAAAAAAGCGGTGACAAAACCGAAGCCTTCCAGTTCAGCTTTGGCATGGGCTTCTAACACATCCAGCAGAACTGCCCCTCCCCCCTGTGGGGGAGGGCTGGGGTGGGGTTAGCCCGCAAACCACCGATGACAAAGCGCCCACCAGCAACAAGCCCCGCCAAAACCACGCGGAAACCCGCACCATGAACCGCAAACCTCTCGCCCTCCTCCTCGCCATCGTCCTCCCCCTGCACGCACAAAACAACGCGGCAGACCCCGCCCTCACCATCCCCGAACCGCCCGCCACCGCGACCCTGGACAACACCACCGTCAGCCCGGCAACTGCGAACCCGCCTGCCGCCGACAAAACTGCTGCCGTGGATCCGGCCGATCTGCGCATCGGCTTTGTCAACTTCCGCCGCATCATGGCCGCTGCGCCACAGCGCGAAGAAATCAACGAACGGCTTGAGCGCGAATTTGGCGTCGAACGCGACGCGCTGCTACAAGCGCAAAGCGAACTGCGCAGCATGGAGCGCCAGCTCGAAACCCTGCAACACGGCGACAACTACAACGACTACGAACGCCAAGTCATCAACAAACGGCGCGACGTTGCCCGCCGCGACAGCGACTACCGCGACAACATCAACGTTCGCCGCAACGAAGAAATGGCGAAACTGCAAAAAATGATCGGCGACGAAATCATCAGCCTCGCCAAAGAAGCCAACTACGACATCATCCTGAACGACATCGGCGTCTTCTACGTCAGCGAACGCGCCGACCTCAGTCAACAAGTCATCACCCGCTTACAGCGCAAGGCAGAAAAACCATGAGCCAAACCACCGGCGACATCGCCGCCCGCCTCGGCGGCACCCTCATCGGCGACCCCGCCATCCCCATCCACGGCGCAGGCACCCTGCAAGACGGCCAATCCGGCGAAATCGGCTTCCTCGCCGAAAATCATTACCGCAAATACCTCGCCACTACCACTCTCTCCGCCGTCCTCGTCGCGGAAGCCGCACCCGACACCCGCGCCGCGCAAATCATCGTCGCCGACGTCAAACGCGCCTGGCGCGAACTCGCCGAGAGCTTCGCCCCGCCCCCGCCGCCGCCAATCCTCTCGCAGCAGGCACACATTGACCCCAGCGCACAAATCGGCGCGAACACAGCCATCGGCGCGGGCGCGGTCATCGGCGCGAACGCCGTTATTGGCGACGGTTGCCGCATCGAACCACTCGCCTACATCGCCACCGGCGTGCGCGTCGGCGCCAACAGCCACATTGGCGCGGGCGCACGCCTGCTTGAAGGCACGACCACCGGCGCGCGCGCGCGCATCCTCGCCAACGCCGTCATCGGCGAACGCGGCTTCGGCAACAACTTTGAAAACGGCCAATGGCTGCCCGTCGCCCAACTGGGCGGCGTCCATATCGGTGATGACGTCGAAATCGGCGCCTGCACCACCATCGACCGGGGCGCGGTGCGCGACACCGTGATTGGCAACGGCGTCAAACTCGACAACCACATCCAGATTGGACACAACGTCATCATCGGCGACCACACCGTCATCGCCGGTTCCGCCGTCATCGCCGGCTCCGTCACCTTCGGCAAATATTGCGTCGTCGGTGGCGCCTGCGTCTTCACCGGCCATATCACCATCTGCGACGGCGCCCAATTCACCGGCCACAGCTCCATCAGCAAAAGCGTGACCGCGCCCGGCGTGTACTCCTCCGGCATCCCCGCCATGCCCGCGCGCCAATGGAAAAAATTCTTTGCCACCCTCAAACTGCTCGCCAAGGACAAACCATGAACCCCAGCACCACCGCCATGGACATCGAAGAAATCCGCCGCTACCTGCCGCACCGCTACCCCTTCCTGTTGATTGACCGCATTACCGAAGTCGAAATCGGCAGCCACATCAAGGCAATCAAAAACGTCACCGCCAACGAACCCTTCTTCCAGGGCCACTTCCCCGGCAAAGCGGTCATGCCCGGCGTGCTGGTCATCGAAGCCATGGCACAGGCAGCGGGCATCCTCGGCGTGAAAAGCGGGCGACGCGAACTGGGACTGCCGGACGAACCCGAAGAAGACGGCATCTACTTCTTCGTCGGCATCGACAAGGCACGCTTCCGCCGCACCGTCGTCCCCGGCGACCAGCTCCATCTGGACATCAAAATCATCCGCTCCCGCCGTGGTATCTGGTCGTTCACTGCCGAAGCGCGCGTTGAAGGCACCCTCGTCTGCGAAGCAGAAATTATGTGCACCACCGCCGGCCGCGGCGGCAGTTGACCCATATAGCCATCCACCGAAAGCTTCATACGGTGTTGCGCCGCTTCGCCGTACAACCGCGTACTGCCTTCAGCGACGCGCCTTGTCTGAAACTTTCGGTGGATGGCTATATTTCTTGAACAAAAAACCGCCGAAGGTTTTATCCTCCAGCGGTTTTTTGCACTCTGGAACAATCAGCCTTTCAGCGCGGCAGCGCGGTCGGTTTTTTCCCAGGTGAAGTCCGGCAATTCGCGGCCAAAGTGGCCGTAGGCGGCGGTTTGGCGGTAAATCGGACGGATGAGG
>ERZ773010.2529-NODE-2529-length-10757-cov-16.226873_pt1 | contig 10757 bp, 8 predicted proteins | sample MGYA00580842_ERZ773010 | MGnify/ENA primary metagenome ERZ773010 (study PRJEB29015, sample SAMEA2737982) | human oral metagenome | biome: human oral; feature: human-associated habitat; material: dental | place: China | collected 2107 ...
CAGCCGCCAACCCGTCGCTCCAGGCGGGTGACCAGGTCGTGCTCCTGCAGCCGCGCCAGGTGGCGCAGCGTCTGCCGGATGGCAGAGGACAGCGAGCCATAAGCCTCAGCCGTCAGGCGGGCCAGTTGTGTCGTCGTCGCGAAGCGGTAGGTGGCCAGCAGCGCCAGGAGCCGATGCGCCGCGGGGTGATCGCAGGCATGGGGAAGATGCTGTCTCATGGTGTCCTCCTCCATGGTTCGTCCTTCTCCCCCACGGGCCAGTGGTGACGCCAGAACATGGGGTCAGTCACCGCCACTGCTTGGCCGTATTGCGCACTATGGCGGGCGTTGGCGGCTTGGCTCAGGCCAGCGATCCGTCTGCCGAACCGTCGTGCCAGGCGTCCTGCGAAGGCGGTGCGAAGCAGCGGCATCATCGCTGCCTCCGGCCGATTGGGCTGTCGTTATCCGTCGCTGATGTAGGTGCGCTGGTAGACGTCGATGAGGTGAGGGCGAGCAGCGCCTGCTCGGTCTGCTCTGCCGGTACGCCGTAGCGTGCGTGGCTGGCGGCATAGAGGGTGGCTGGGTCACGGCGCCGTGCGACCGCCGGCTGAGTGGTGAGCGAGAACCAGTCGCTGCGCTGGCCGCGCTGCATCAGCTGGGCGTAGGCGTGGAAGGCGGGCAGCAGCTGGAAGTCGACCGCCTCCAGCTCCGGTGCCAGGCGGGCGGCCGCCGCGGCGTCGGGCGCGCCGGCGCTTCGGGTGGCTTCGTCGTCTGTCATGCGTCCTCCGTGAACAAGTCTGACCCCGCGGCGGCCGCCGCGCCCGCGACGTCCATGGGATAGTCACCCGTGAAGCAGGCGGTGCACAGGGTCGAACGGGGCTGGGCGGTGGCGCGCACCATCCCGTCCAAGGAAATGTAGCCGAGGGAGTCGGCTCCGATGGCACGGCGGATCTCCTCGACGTCCATGCCGTTGGCGACGAGCTCGCCCCGGGTCGGGAAGTCGATGCCGAAGAAACACGGCCAGGTCACAGGCGGCGAGGAGATGCGGACGTGGACTTCGGCCGCCCCCGCCTCGCGCAGCATAGCGATCAGTGCGCGCTGCGTGTTCCCCCGGACGATCGAATCGTCGACGACGACGAGCCGCTTGCCGTCGACTACCTCGCGCATCGGGTTGAGCTTGAGGCGGATCCCGCGCTGGCGCGACAGCTGGGTCGGCTGGATGAAAGTGCGCCCGACGTAGGCGTTCTTGACCAGTCCCTGCCCGTAGGGTATGCCCGAGGCTTGGGCGTAGCCGATGGCCGCGGGAGTGCCCGAGTCGGGGGTCGCGATGACCAGATCGGCGTCCACCGGACGCTCCGCGGCGAGGATGCGCCCCATCTCCAGGCGGGCCGAATTGACCGAGCGCCCGCGGATCGCCGTGTCGGGCCGGGCGAGGTAGACGTACTCGAAGACGCATCCCGAGGGGCTGGGCTCGGCCCACCTCAAGGAGCGCACGCCGCCGGCGTCGACGACCAGGAGCTCGCCGGGGGCGACTTCGCGCACGAAGTCCGCACCGACGATGTCCAGGGCCGCCGTCTCCGAGGCGACGGCCCATCCCCCCTCCAATCGGCCGAGGACGAGAGGGCGGAAGCCGTGGCGGTCGCGGGCGGCGTAGAGCGTCGTCTCGTCCATGAAGGCCAGAGAGAACGCCCCTTTCAAGCGCGGCAGGAACGAGAGGGCGGCGTCTTGGAGACTGGGGGCGTCCACGGCGCCCAAGAGCGCCGTCATGACGGCAGTGTCGGTCGACGAGCCGCGGCCGAGCTCCCCGCGCAGGTCGTTCCCCGATGAGGCGAGGATCTCGGCCATGAGCTCGGTCGTGTTGGTGAGGTTTCCGTTGTGGGCGATGGCGACGGTGCCGACGCCGTCGCGGCCCCCCACGGCGCCGGAGGCGGGCCGGCCATCCCCCGGCGCGGGGAACCGAGTGGGGCCGAGCGTGGGCTGGGCGTTCTCCCAGGCCGACCGTCCCGTGGTCGCGTAGCGTACGTGCCCCACTCCCAGGTGGCCGTCGAGGATCGACAGGGATTTGTCGTCGAACACCTGGGAGACCAGGCCCATATCCTTGTAAACGAGGATCGCGCTCCCGTTGGAGACGGCGATTCCGGCGGACTCCTGGCCGCGATGCTGGAGCGCGTAGAGCCCGTAGAAGGCGAGCTGGGCGACCGGCTGGCCCGGCGCGAATACGCCGAACACGCCGCATTCGTCCTGCGGCTTCTCCCCGGGGAAGAGATCGCCTGTCAGCCGCCCGTCAGCCTTCACCCGCCAATGGTCTCACAATACGGGCCGCGGCGCGCATTCGCCGTCCGCGATCCGGACAGCGGCTGCGCCCGGCCGGACCGGCCGCTCAGGCGGGCTGGTCTACGCGAACGGGCTCGAACTCGACCGTCGACGTGGAGAGGTCGACTCGCCGGAGGACGGCCGTGATCTCCCGGCCGCGCTCCAGGCCGTCTCCCACGACGGGAGCCAGGACGGCCGGCTCGCCGAGCATGACGGTGCCGGATCCGCGAAGCGGAACCACGGTCTGCTCAGACGAGCCTCCCGGGGCTTCTCCCGCCCCGCCCCTCCCGTCGCGCCGCCTTTTCCGGCCTTCGCGCCGGCGCCGGTGGAACACGTCGACGACGACGCCCTCGAACTCCTCCCCCTCCCGTCCGGCCAGGACGAGGGCCTCGACGGCGTCCAGGGCTCCGTTCTCGTACTGGCAGACCACGCGCGCTCCGGCCGTCATGAGCGTGGGAAGCCGGTACAGCCCCTCGTAGACCCACTGCGGGATGCCCTCGCCCGCGCAGACGCAGCGGCAGATCTCCAGCCCGTACCGATCGACGAGCCTGCGAAGCGGCGCCGTGACGTGGGCGTAGCGCGACGCCAAGGCGGCATGCTCGGGAGCAGGGACGCCGCGGTGGCGCCCTTGCTCCTGCGACCATCCGAACAGAGGGAGGGTATGGTAGCCGGCGCCGCGGAACAGACTGGCAGCCTCGGTGAGGAACGCGGCCCCGGCGGGGGTGTCCCCGCCGACGGAGCGCACGAATTCCCTGTAGTCCACGTCGTCCGGCCAGTCGAGGCGGAGGGCGCGGGCGACGGAGCGCAGGCGGTCGACGTCGCGCGGCATGGCGGGCGGCATCGTGCGGAGGACGCCGACCGCGGCCCGGCTCATGATGTCGGCGGCGGCCATGCCGGTGACCAAGGAGATCTGGGCGTTCCACTTCTCGACGTCCGTCAGGGCCCGGAAGGCGAGTCTGTAGCCGCCATCGCCTTTTTCGACGACCTGTTCGGGAAGCGCCAGGGACACGCCTCCGCGCGCGATCTCGCGTTCGACGCGCAGTGAGCCCACGCGCCGGAGGAGCTCGGGGAAGTCCCCCGGGACGCCGGAGTCGAGGGCGGTGCGTCCATCCACAGCGTCCTGGACCTGCTCGTAGCTGAGCTTGGCGACGGAGCGGACGAGCGCCAGCTCGACCCACTTGTGGCGGAGTTCCCCGTCGGGGTTGAGGTGGAGGTACCACAGGTAAGCGGGACGGTCCTCGTTGGGGAGCAGCGAGGCCGCGCCGTGGGACAGCGCGTGCGGGTGCAGGGGAATGGAGCCGTCCGGGCCGTAGACGGTCTGGGTGCGCCGATGCGTCTCCCTCTCGAGCGCTCCCCCGGGCCGGATGAAGAGCCCGACGGCCGAGATCGCGTAGCGGACGAGGTAGCCCTCCCCCTCTCGCTCGATGTGCACGGCCTGGTCGAGGTCCATCGAATCGGGCGGGTCGATCGTCACGAAGGGGTATTCGCGGCGGTCCGCCAGCGCCATGTCGGCCAGGCCCGCCTCGGCGCTGGCCGCCGCCTCGTCGAGGACGTCGTCGGGGAAGTCCTCCGCGATCTCCAGGCGCTCGCGAAGCGCACGCAGAACCGCGCTCACCGTCTCGGAGCCGGCTGTGTTCGTCGTCATCGGGCGCTTGGGCACGTCACCCAGACTATCGGCTTGATATCGCCAAACGCCACCGTAGGTGACCTCTCCCGCCGCGCCCCGGTCAGGCGCCGATCATCGCCATCTCGCCAGGATCGCGTCGCCGTAGAGGGGGACCAGTCCGGAAAGGCTCGCGCGCACGCCCGACGCGCTGACCTCCCCCGCGGCCACGGCCTCGTCCCATGTGGATCTCCCCACACACAGGTCGACGAAGACGCCGATCGCCATCTCGACGACGTTGGGGGGAGTCCCCCGGCGATGGCTCGGACCGGGAAGGATCTGCACGGCGCCGGCGAAGGGGACGCGCACTTCGACGCTGCGTCCGGGGTGGCGCTGCGCGAGCTCCCGGAGGGCGAAGCGAGCGGCGGTGCGGGCCTGGTCCGCTTCCAGGGTCTCTCCAGCCGCCGCCCTGGCCAGGAGCGGCATGGCCTGATGCGATTCGATCGTTCCCGGCATGCTCCCCAGGCTATACCCGCGCGAGGCGGCTGGGCTGCGGGCCGCGGGATTCGACGCCCAAGAGGCGAGCGGCGTCCAAGGCGCATGCAGGCCGGCCATGCCCGGGACCGTCCGGTCGGTTAGGCGGCGGCCACCACGGCCCCGGCCACGCCCGAGGTTCCGACCCGCGGGCCGTCGAGCCGGCCCCGGGCACTCAAGTGCCATGTATTCAAGACATCAAAGACAACGCGAACAGGCGTAAACTGACAGGCGGACGAGCGTTCAAGTCGACATCATCGATTCGAGCGGGCATACGAGTGAGCGTGCCCCGGCGAGGAGGCGACGACGCACGCCAAGGGACGCCAGCAGGCCATCGTCCAAAACGTTGGCCTCGCCATCATCGGCACCGATGGCATCGGCACGCGCTACAGCTTGCCCGCCTCACTTGCCACACATGTTCTCCGAAGTTGAACAAAGGTTCTGATTATATGATCGTCACCCTCACCCCAAACCCGTCTCTCGATCGCACCGTCACGCTGCCGGGTCCGCTGCTGCGCGGGGCCGTCAACCGTCTGGACTCCGTCACGGTGGAGCCCGGCGGGAAGGGCGTCAACGTCGCCCGCGTGCTGGCGGCCTCCGGCCAGCAGGCCACCGCCCTGGTGCCCGCCGCCCCGGGCGACCCGCTTCTCAAGGCGATCGAGTCCCTCGGCCTGGCGGGCCTGACCTGTCGGGCCGTTCCCGTGGCCGGGGCGGCCCGAGTCAACACCGCCGTCACCGAGCCCGACGGGACGACGACGAAGCTCAACGAGTCCGGCGCCGGCCTGAGCGAGGCCGAGATCGCCGCCATAGAGGGCGCGCTGTCCGAGGAGCTGCGACTCGCCTCCGACGGGCGCAGCTGGGCTGTGCTCTCCGGGTCGCTGCCGCCGGGTGCCCCCGTCGACTGGTACGTCCGCCTCGTCGGCCTGCTGCGCCCGCTGGGCGTGCGCATCGCCGTCGACACCTCGGACGCCCCGCTCGCGGCCCTCGCGGCCGGGCTTCCGGACTGTGCACCGGACCTAGTCAAGCCCAACGGGGAGGAGCTCGCCCAGCTGGCCGGCCGGGGCGCGACGGACTTGGAGGACGCCGCCGTCGCCGGCGACTTCGGCCCGGTGGCCGAGGCCGCGCAGGTCCTCGTCGGGCTCGGGATCGGCACCGTCCTGGCGACCCTGGGGCCCGCGGGGGGCGTTCTGGTCACCGGCGAGGGCGCCTGGCACGCCACGGCTCCTTCGGTTCCGGTGGTCTCCACGGTCGGCGCGGGGGATTCCTCCATCGCGGGCTACATCCTGGCCGACGTCCGCGGCGGCGGGCAGGCCGAGTGCCTGCGCACCGCCATGGCGTACGGTTCGGCCGCCGCGAACCTGCCCGGCACCACTCTGCCCACGCCGCGCGATCTGCCCGCGCAGGCCGCTGCGATCACCCCGCTCGCCTGAACGCGCCGATCGCACATCGACGAGATCCCGCTGCGCTCCGCCTGAACACCGCCGAGCATACGCCTCAATCCGTAAGCAAGAAAAGGAAGTAGCAAAGGAAACACTGTGACCGAACAACCACCCAGCGAGCAGACGCCGCTCATCATTCCCGAACTCGTCGCCCTGGACGCGGCGGTGGGACCCCACAAGAGGGACGTCATCAAGTTCCTCGCGCGCAAGATCGGAGACTCCGGGCGAGCCGACGACGCCAACGGCCTGGCCGGAGACGCCCTCGCACGCGAGGCGACCGCCCCCACCGGCATTCCCGGAGGCATCGCGATCCCGCACTGCCGCAGTTCCCACGTGCTCACCGCGAGCCTCGGCTTCGCCCGGCTGGCCGAGCCGGTGGACTTCGGAGCGGACGACGATCAGGCGGCCGACATAGTCTTCATGATCGCGGCCCCCGACGGCGCCGACGACGTCCATCTTCAACTCCTGGCCAAGCTGGCGCGCGGACTGATGAACGACGCGTTCACCGACGCGCTGCGCGCGGCCGCGAGCGCCGAGGAGGTCACCCGCATCGTCACCGGGCAAGTCCAGCCCGAGCTGCTCGAGGCGGCGACGGAGCAGGTCGCAGGCTCGCCAGCTGCAGGCTCACCAGCCGAAGAGGGGAAGGCGTCGGCCTCGCAGGAGGCCTCGGCTCGGCAGGCCGCCGCGCCGGAGGCGGAGGCGCCGGCCCATACGCCCGCCGGGGAGGAGCCCGCCGGGGGCGGGGGATCCGCTCCGTCCGGCAAGAAGGTGATCGTGGGCGTCACCTCCTGCCCTACCGGTATCGCGCACACGTTCATGGCAGCCGAGGCGTTGGAGCGGGCGGGCCACGAGCGCGGCATCACCGTCGCGGTCGAAGGCCAGGGGTCGGGGAAGATCGACATTCTCGACCCCGAGCTCGTCAAACGGGCCAGCGCCGTGATCTTCGCCCATTCCCTTCCTGTCAAGGGAATCGAACGCTTCGCGGGCAAGCCCGTGGTCGACGTGGACGTCAAGGCCGCCGTCGACGACGCCGGAACGCTGGTCGACCAGGCCCTGGCCGCCGCCGGAGACCCGCACGCCAAGCGAGTCCAGGCCGACGCGGGCGACGCGCAGGAGGCGGACGAGGAGGAGAACGTCCACTGGGCTCGCAGGCTCCAGCAGGCCGTGATGACGGGCGTGTCCTACATGATCCCCTTCGTCGCCGCGGGCGGTCTGCTCATCGCCCTGGGCTATCTCTTCGGCGGCTACGACATAAGCGGCTTCGAGCACAACGGCGCCAAGGTCGAGGTGGCCAAGAACATCGTCTCCCATTCGTCCCTGTGGAACCTGCCCGACATCGCCGAGACCGTGAACGGGAAGGCCAACACGATGTGGGCGCCCCACGCCCTGTTCGGCTCTCCCTTCTTCGCCTATCTGGGAGCGGTCTTCTACATGATCGGCACGGCCGCGATGGGCTTCCTGGTGCCCGCCCTGGCCGGCTACATCTCCTTCGGGCTGGCCGGACGCCCGGGTATCGCCCCCGGATTCGCCATGGGCGCGGTGGCCGTCGCCGTCGACTCGGGATTCATCGGCGGCCTCATCGGCGGAATACTCGCCGGGTACGTCGCCGCCTGGTTCGCCAGGCTGCACACCGCGCGCTGGCTGCGCGGGCTCATGCCGGTGGTCGTCATTCCGCTCGTAACGACGCTGCTGGTCGGCTCGATCATGTACATGCTGCTCGGCCGGCCCCTGGAAGCGCTCATGCACAACCTCGACCACGGCTTGAAGTCGATGAGCGAGGGCGGCGGCTCCGTCTTCCTGGGGATCATCCTGGGCCTCATGATGTGCTTCGATCTGGGCGGCCCGATCAACAAGTCCGCCTATCTCTTCGCCACTGCCGGCCTGGCGGCGGAGTCCACCGCATCCTACGAGATCATGGCGGCGGTCATGGCCGCGGGCATGGTGCCTCCGCTGGCCCTCGCCCTGGCCACGGCGGTGCGCCCGCGCCTCTTCACGAGCGGCGAGCAGGAGAACGGCAGGGCCGCCTGGCTGCTGGGGGCCTCGTTCATCTCCGAGGGGGCGATTCCCTTCGCCGCGGCCGCCCCGTTGCGGATCATCCCGGCGACCATGGTCGGCGGCGCCGTCACCGGCGCGTTGACGATGCTGCTGCACGTGGGGTCCCGCGCCCCGCACGGCGGTATCTTCGTCGCTTTCGCGATCGACGGATTCGCCAAATTCGCCCTGGCGATCCTGGCCGGCATGGCCGTCACGGCGGCCCTCGTCATCCTCTTGAAGAGCCTGAACAGGGAAAAGAGCCCCGGCAAGGTTCAGGCAGCCGCCTGAACCCGACGGGCGGCTTCAACAGTTTGCGGGCGGCCGCTTCCCCCGGCCGCCCGCAAACAAATTGGGCTCTTCGACAAGGCCTTGCCGCAAGATCAGGCCGAGCCCGAGAGCTTGTTCGACACGCTCCAAACCCTTGGTCGGGTGCTGGTGATCGTTGATGGGATGCTCGCGGGAGTGGAAAGCTCAGCGGGCACGCAGCGACTGGTTGCGTGACGTGCTGCCCGGTGTACCGAGTCAAGGCTCCGAAGAGGCTTAGAATCTGACGGCAACGACGAGAGGGGGGCGACGTTGATCGAGGTTTCCGCCGAACAAGTGCTCGCATGGCGGCTGCGCAGGCAGTACCTGGAACCGTTGACGGACGCAGGCCCTGTTGAGATCGTCGGACGGCTCTGCGGTGTGCAGGCGCAGGTGGCTTCCGCTGCTGAGACCGCTATCGCCTTACGGCAACGCAATCCGCGACCTGAAGGGGTCAAGCGCGCGTACTCCGACCGTTCGCTTGTCAAGACTTGGGCGATGCGCGGAACGCTGCACGCGATGCGGTCTGCGGACGTAGCGGAGTACCTATCGCTGCTAGCCGGCGCTCGTACGTGGACCAAGCCCGCCTGGTCGCGGCACTTCGGCGCTACGCCAGAGGATGTCGAGCAACTGACGGAGTCTGTCGCCGACCTCCTCGACGGTCAGGTGCTGTCTCGCGATGAGCTGGTGAGCGAACTGGTTCAGGACAAACGGTTCAAGGGGATGGAAGAACAACTGCGCTCCGGGTGGGGTGCTCTGCTCAAGCCTCTCGCATGGCAGGGTGCCCTGTGCTACGGCCCGAGCCCGTCTTCGAAGGCGACATTCACTCACCCCGCCAGCCTTCTGAAGAACTGGAATGGGCTGCCGGATCCTGCGGAGGCAGCACCAGCGGTCATTAAGCGATACCTCTCCGCCTACGGCCCGGCGACCCCTGAGACCTTTGATGCGTGGCTTTCGCGTAACAGCAACAAGAAGTCAACGCTCAGGAGCTGGTTCGCCAGTCTTGGCGAACAGATCGTCGAGGTGAGGGTGGAGGGTGAGACACGGTATCTGCTCGCCGAGCATGAGGACGAGCTCGCGGCCACCCGGCCCAGCCGCGCAACCCACCTCCTCGGAGCATTCGACCAGTTCGTCCTTGGTCCCGGAACGAAGGACACTCACATGCTGGCGCATGAGCATCGCCCGCTGGTGAGCAAGGCTGCGGGCTGGATCGCTCCCGTCCTGACCCAGGGAGGGCGGATCACCGGCGTCTGGGAGATGGATGATGGGAATCTTGTCGTTACCCCGTTTCCAGGTGAGCAGGCGCCGCCGTCCCAGGTGCTGGAGGATGCGGCTGCGCGGCTTACAGCGGTGCATGGTTCGGTGAAGGTGACGCCGCGGGTGGACTGACCCCGGACCTTTCCCAGTAGCCCCGCTTCTCGGGCAGTACGCGGCGGACACCGTTACGACTGCGAGTGACCGCTCTTGGGAGGCAGCCTCAGGGAGTGTCGACGCAGGCGGTCTTGGCCGGGGACGCCTTACCGTCCGCGCGCACCGCGGTGACCTCGAGGCAGGTGCGTGCCGGCTGGGCGTCGACGACGACCTCATTGGTGCGCACGGAGTCCAGCTCGGTCTCCTCATCGGGCAGCTTGACCCGGTAGAGGTAGCTGCCGGACCAGTTCGTCTCCGGCTCACCCCAGCTGAACTTCACCGTGCCGTCGCCCTGCGCCTCACCGACGATATCGCCGACCATGGGCACTGAGGCCTGCAGGGGGTTGGCGTCGGGCTGCGGGGCGATCGTGGCAATGGGATTGTTGGGCTTCTTCTGCTTGTCCTGGTTCTGGGAGACCACGATCGCGGCGACGACGGCCGCCACCATGGCCACGACCAGCAGACCGGTCAGCACGCCCCGCATGCGGTTCGGGCGGCCCGTCTCACCAGCCTCCGAGTCCGACGACGAGCCCTTGTCCTCGCCGTCGGGCTCCACCCGCATGGCGATGTGCTCGCTGGTGACATCGACCTGGTTGAACACCCCCATCTTCGTGGCGGTATCGGTCTCGTCGTGACTGGGGCGCCGAGCCGACTTCGCGGCCTTGTCCGGCTCCTGGAACAGGTCGACGGTCGTGATCGGCAGGTCGAGCTCGGCCTGGACCTGCTGAAGCGCGCGGGCGAAGGCCAGCGCCGTCGGGTAGCGCGAGTCCGGGTTCTTGTCCATCGCCACCGACAGCACGCGGTGCAACGACGGCGGGGCGTCCTGGCGCCCCAGCGGAGGCAGGGGGTCCTTGACGATACGGCGGGAGAGCTCGTAGACATCCGGGATTCCGTCGGTCTCGAAGGGGCTGCGCCCCGTGAGCATCGCGAAGGTGGTCGCCCCCAAGGAGTAGATGTCGGAGGCGGGATTGGCCGAGCGCATCCCGACCAGCTGCTCGGGCGGGGCCCAGGGCACACTCATCCCCCGCAGCTCCTCGGTCCCCTCCGGGCCGCTCATGGCGGAGATGCCGAAGTCCGAGAGCACCGGACGACGGTACGTGGTGAACAGGATGTTGGCGGGCTTGATGTCCCGGTGGACGATGC
>ERZ773010.2532-NODE-2532-length-10751-cov-3.143979_pt1 | contig 10751 bp, 10 predicted proteins | sample MGYA00580842_ERZ773010 | MGnify/ENA primary metagenome ERZ773010 (study PRJEB29015, sample SAMEA2737982) | human oral metagenome | biome: human oral; feature: human-associated habitat; material: dental | place: China | collected 2107 ...
AATATAATCAATTTTCCAAACTACACCGCGCTCTTTCAAAATTTTGGCAAGTGGCTTATTAAACTCCCACACATCTTCGCCCGCAAATTCACCGTCAATATATTTTCCATATTCATCTAACACATGAAAAACTGGAATTCCATATTTTTTACCAAAGTTGAAGTCTTCTTCACCATAAGCTGGCGCCGAGTGAACAATTCCCGTTCCGCTTTCAAGAGAAACATAATCTGCACCCCAAACTTTATAAGCATTCTCTTCACCTTCGCCAGAATATTTCGAATCTTCAAAAAGCGGTTCGTAACTCAAACCAATCAAATCTGCGCCGTCAATCAAATTAACAATTTCGAAAGGAATCGATTGCTTTCTCTCATCAACAAAAACTTTTTCGAGCAAATCTTTTGCCAGAATAAAGAATTCATCACCAACTTTTACTTTTGCGTAGGTAATTTCAGGATTAACGAATAGTCCCATATTTGCCGGCAAAGTCCAAGGAGTTGTTGTCCAGGCGAGCATTGCAGTTTTATCTTTAGAACCTTCTGCATCTTCGAAATCTTTCAGCCAAAATTTCACAAAAACGCTTGGGTCGGTTACAGTTTTATAGGCATCGTTATCCATTGTAACTTCACTTTTCGAAAGTGGAGTTGCCCACGCCGTATCATACATTAGAACGCGTTCACCTTCGTAAATTTTACCCTTTTCATAAAGAGTCTTAAACGCCCACCAAACGCTTTCCATAAAATCTTTATCCATCGTTTTGTAAGCATTTTTAAATTCAACCCAGCGACCAATGCGATCAATTGTACTTTCCCAGAGTGCAGCATTAGAAACCATACTTTCACGCGCGGTTATAATATATTCAGCAAGTGAAATTTTTTCACCAACTTCGTGCCGAGAAGTAATACCAAGTTTTTTCTCGACAAAGTTTTCAGCCGGCAAACCGTGAGTATCCCAACCCCAACGGCGTTCAACTCGCTTGCCGAGCATCGTTTGGTAGCGCGGAACGACGTCTTTCACAATTGAACTAAGAAGTGTTCCGTGATGCGGCACACCAGTAATGAATGGAGGGCCGTCATAAAACACGAAAGCGTTATCTTCGCTACGGTTTTCAACTGATTGCTCAAAAGTTTTTTCTGCTTTCCACCGTGCCAAAACATCAGCTTCATATTCTTTTGCTCGTCTTCTTGAATTTGCTTGAAATTTCATTTCTCCTCCTTATTTTTATAAATATTTTCATTTGCTGTAGATATTAGTGCGATATCCATAATAAACATAATAAATACAGATATTCCACTAATTATTTTTAAAAACCATCCCATAAGATCACTTCTAGCAATAGTAGAACTAAACCAAATTATAGATAAATACGTAAGCATGCCAATAATTATAGCCAAAATTACATACGCCACAAGCGAGCCTATATCTAGCTTGCGGGTATATTTATTTCTCAACTTTCTTGTTTCGTATTTCAGTATTACTCTCATATTATCTTTAGGTTCATCACTTAAAACCCCGTAAGTCGCGACTAGTTTTGAAATATTATCAATCTGCTTGTTCTTCCTATCAAATAACCCGAGTTGCTTCAAAATAGCAACTATTGAAGTCGCGAATCCTATCGCAACAGAAATCCACTCTATAGGAATATTCATACTAAAGTTCCTTTCCTAAATTAAAAATCACCTCTTTCAAATTCGAGAACCAAGCGAGCTCGGCGATACCATCTCGATTCCAAAAGAAGTGATTCTTTTAGCTCTTAATTTTAGCTTTCACGGAGCTTTCCCGCCCAGTTCTAATCAGTTTTCGAAACCTTTCTTCTGGGAGCTTCGCGGTTGATAGCCGCTCATTTATCAAAATAAAACGCTTTTATGATTTTATTTTATCAAAATTTAAAGATATTTTCAAGCTTTTAAGTGTTTTATTTATTACTATCCTTCGGATAGCTAAGTAAAGCCAACATGACACTATTGTTTACCACTTTTAGAAATTTCCGACCAGTTTATCTGCAACTTTTTAGTGTCTTAGTTTACTAAATAAATATCCCATCTATCATTAGTCGTACACAAGTTACTTTATCACTAGTTTTTGAGTACATTAAAGTCCCTGCCACTCGTTAGCTTGCGATTGTTACCCATAAATCTTCTGAGTATCTTGTCTTCAATAAAGCTTAATTAGTTGCTACACTTCTTAACACTTTGAAATGTGATATAATCAAGTATTATAACATAATTATAGACAAACATAATAAAAAATTAATTTTATTTTACGCCAATTTTTATTCTAGTTATTTATGTAATACAGATAGAATAGTTAATAATTTGAAGTACAAAAAAGCAAGTCCTATAATAGTAAGTAAAAATTGAGTAACAACAATAAAAGTTATAACATTAACATTAGCTTGAATACTTCGTTGAATTTTGTATTGAGCTTCTAAATAGTCCTTTTCGGTAAATTCATTTTTTTCTTGCATAAACAACTCCATTAAATTTTTATATTTCTGAATCATCAGTGTAAGATTTAATTATACGTGATTTTCTGAAATAATAGTAAGGTATCTGTAGCGCAATAAAGAAAAGCCAAACAAATGAAGTACTGTTTTTTTGTGAATTATACATAAAAAACATAAGCACAAAAAAGAAAGATAGCCATAAAACATGTTTTCGCATTTTAGAAATTTCTTGGCGTATATCGTGCTTAAGTCGTTGTCTTAAAAGATTTCTTGTCTCTATCGCTAAAGCTTCTTTTTGAGTGTTTTCTTGATATACATCTGAAGCTTTTCGCTGATTTTCTCTTGAAGCAAAACTTTTATTTTCTTCAATTTCAATATTATTGTTTAATGGTTCTATTGTTTTCTTATTCATAATTTCATTATACATTAAGGATAAGCTTATTTCAATAAATGTTATAGTTCCCTAACAATTTAGAATATGATATAATGTTCAATGCTATTATATTGTTTTGTTTTTTGTTATAGTTCCCTAACAATTTAGAATATGATATAATCACGTATTTTAACGCCTTAGAGTCTAAAGAGTTATAGTTCCCTAACAATTTAGAATATGATATAATGATAACCTTTCGCACGATAGTGATACCTACGTTATAGTTCCCTAACAATTTAGAATATGATATAATAATTTTGTTGCAGTATCTGCAGGGAAAATTGTTATAGTTCCCTAACAATTTAGAATATGATATAATTGGACTGGTAGCGAGATAGTTTGGCTCACTGTTATAGTTCCCTAACAATTTAGAATATGATATAATAACGATCATCACCATTTACATTCTCACCATGTTATAGTTCCCTAACAATTTAGAATATGATATAATTACGGTAATTCGAAGAACAATTTTAGCGATGTTATAGTTCCCTAACAATTTAGAATATGATATAATTAAACACCAACCATAGAAATGGTCTTCAAGTTATAGTTCCCTAACAATTTAGAATATGATATAATCATCTGTATCTAATTCTGTCTTGGTGATATGTTATAGTTCCCTAACAATTTAGAATATGATATAATAGATTGTTTATGCAGTGAAGCAAAATCCATGTTATAGTTCCCTAACAATTTAGAATATGATATAATACTTACTAAAATTCCCATCTGTTGCGATGGGATTTTTAGTTTAAAAAAATGAAAGTTGATCGTTTGGAACACACCTTTCTTGTACGGTTTTTTTACCAGTAATCACATACATATTTGTAAATTGATGCTCTGTTAAATAAATCAGACGAATCGAACCAACATCTGGTGCATTTCGCTTAACACGGTTCATATGTTTTTCAGCAACATCCCTATTCGGGCAAAGCCTCGTGTAAACACTATACTGCAACATATTAAAACCATCTTTTAGCAAGAAGTTTCGAAAACGTGTTGCCATTCTTCTTTCTTTTTTACTGCCCGTAGGTAGATCAAAAAATACCGCTACTCTCATAAATTTGTATGCCATCTTTCCTCTTTTTGTTTTTATTTTTTGTTTTATTTTTATATTTTTGGTAGTTCTAAATTGTTTGAATCTTTCTTCGAAATGCAATCAATAAAACTTTCAACCGTAATCTCGATTGCATTTTTAATTGCAAATTTCTTACCCTTAATTTCGATCCTAAATTCCAAAACCTCAAGCAAAATCCGGCGTTCTTCTTTCGAAAGAGCCGAATCTTCTTTTTCGAACCCACTCAAACCAAATTTTTTAAGCACGAATAGATCAATTAGCGGGCGATATGCTTCAATCAGGTCATCCGCTAAATTAAAGCTATTTAGCTCATTGTGATGAAAAATACCTTGTGAAACCACCAGTCCACGAGCCGCCAAATGCCGTGCCAACCCTGTGCGAACAAGTGCATAGCTGTAATTTAACGCCGAATTATACCACATTGGCCGACGGCGAGTTGCGTCATCAAGAAGCTGTGAAAAGTAGTCGCGTGCGGATAAAGATTCACGATTAGTGGAATCTCCAGATTTAACTTCACTTGCACATTTTCGAAGATATTCATCCTTTAAGCCAAAATATTTTAAAACATCAGCCTGATTAGAAATTTTTCGAACAATATTATTCTGCCAAATCTGTTTTTTGAGTGGAATCTTCATCTCAATTTGTATGCGAGATACTTTAGCTTGCCGCGAGTGCTGAGAATATGGCAAAACTATGGCTGTAGGAAGATGTTTCTGATCACAAATTATAACGCTCACTGCTCGAGAAGAGAGCTCGTTCAACAGATTCGTGGTTAAGTTTACGCCATAATTATCAATTATTAACGAGTCGATATCTTCAATCGGAATCTCAATATCTTCCTTTTGTGAAATTTGGAGCTGATTATTTTTAACACTTAGTCGAGCGGAATTTTCAATAGAAACAATGCGCCACGCCATTAAATCCACCTATAGTTATCACCCAGAACGGAGATATCGTAGCGTTCAATTGAAGTTATTGTACCACCAGAAATTCTATCAGTATTCTTCTTATCTGCTTTATCGTGACCTATTAAAGATATTCTACCACTATCTATATCATAACCAACGTAATAACCCTCAACAATCTTATTTCCTGCATAAATCCGCACATAATCATTCGGATACAACGAAAATTGCTTAACAAATCCATTTTCTTCAGTCGCAAAAATCTTACCATTTTCATCGCGAAGTTTATTAAAATCAGCTTTTTCTGCCGCACTTCGCCCATTTGGCGTTGGTAAAATTTCAACTTTTTTAGCATTCAATAAATGCGTATAAATTGGCGAAAAATAGTATTCAAACTCACCCTTATAATTTTTGCGTTTAGATACATCTAACCGGATTGTGTCACCATTATTGACAAAAGCCTTACCTTTATTAATCAAGAAGCCACTTTTCGAATTTTGCGTGTCATAAACCTTGATTGAGCGCACAATGTTGCCCCGACCACCATTTTTTGTTGGTTTATAAACTGGGTTGCTTGGGTCGCCAAAAGCTTTTTCTGGTTTATTATCAAATTCCTTTAATCGCGCCTCTAATACCTCATATAGAACTGGATCTGTTTCACTAACTGGTGATTTTTTAAGTATTTCTAATCTTACTTTTGTCAATCGGATTCGTTGCTTCCGTGCTATATCCGGCTTTCCTTTCGAATTCACATATCCTTCAACAATTTTTGGTGAACGAATCGTTTCTTCATTAATATTGCCTTTTCCTGAGCGTTTTGGCATTCTTGAAACAAAAATAGGCGTCGTCTTGTTTAGAAATTCTTCATCATAATTTTCAAGACCAATTAATTCATTACGAAGTTCCATTGGCGATTCATAATGAGCAGTTCTTTTTCGAACTTCTTTTCCAAAATCTTTCCACGGCTCAATATCTTCAAAAGTTTGTTCGAAATCTGCTCGACTATAAATTTCACCCGTTATTTTATCAATAACTTCATCTTCCGCCGAATATTTAAAGAGTTCAAAATATTTGTTCAAGCGTGAAATTTTTTGAATAACACTTTGGTTGATTGCAGCGATTATGCAGGCATCCGTAGCGTGATGAAGGTTGCTTTCTTCGCGGTCTTTTGAGCCCACACGCCAAATACGGCGCAAATAAGAAGTTATTGAACCATTCGGCACAATCACTCGCTGAGCTGGATTTTCATTCTCAAATTTAGCAAATTTCAAATTCTTACGAAGATATTGGCTTAAGAACTTCGAAATATATCGCGTATCATTTAACGCACGACTATTCCAATCTTCTTTTGGTGGAACTTTCGCAAGCAATCGTTCTTTCTTTCGAAAAGGAAGATTCATTGAATTTATGCGTGCCTCAAAATCAGCCCATCGGCTTTCATTAGCACCCCAAGCTTCGAAAGGTGTTAAATTACCTTTTTGGCGGTTTTCTTCAGTGAAAACTAAAACTTTATTCATTAAGCTGTCATTTCCGCAGCGAGAAAATGGAATAATGTGGTCAATTTCGGCATAATGCTCATTGGAAAATAGATTCTCTATAACAAAATCTTCTCCAGAATAAGCGCATTTCCAATTTTGTTGTTCATAAAGTTTAAATTTGGTAATTTGTAGGCCGGTTGGTGAAGGAACATTAAACTCGTTTTTAAGTTGCTCTTTAATGCTTTCATTATAACTGGCATTTTCATCTTGAGCTTTTTTAATTTTCTTACGTTCTTTGAAATTTTTAGCTAAATCACCCGCAGCTTCAATTTTAATTTGATATGGTGCGCCGTATTCTCTAATAATGGCGTTTACAACCTTAATAGTCTGCGAAACCGCTCGTTTAACAACAGGATTTGTAATTTGAGCTGATTCTCCTTTCGAAAGGGGCGGAAGCTTGTTTTTATCCCCAGAAAGCTGTTGTTTTGTATCATAGCCTGCATTTTTTAACGCATCAGAGTATATATTACCTTTCAATAAAAATGGCAAGATTTTTCTAAGCGCCTTAAATGACAAATGGCCAAAACCACTAACATTAATCATCATCAATGCTTCAACTGCATCTTCACTTAAATTAAGCTTCGAGATCTCTTTTCGCAAATTTTCATCATCTTTATTGCATGAAAGAATTTCGCCAAGTTCATCTAGCATTCTATAATTATTGTCACAAACTTTTTGCCAATCTTCTGGAGTGTTTGAAAGAGCAGCTTTAACCTTATAATAAAAAGAAAGTTCACCGAATTTATTTTCTTCACCATTATTTTTGCTATCTTTTTTAATCTCGCCACGAATCATATTTGCTGGAAAGCTAAAGTTTTCTTCTTTTTTATAACCCAAAACTTCACGGATGTGTTGATATTTTAGAACTTTAATGTCCTTAGCTTTTTCAATAACTTTTGAAATTTCTTCTTCCGTTAGACCGCGCTCCTTGTTGTTTATTACAACCCTTAAGTGCGCTAAGTTTTCTGCCAAACGAAATATCTCAAAACTATAACTCGCTTTTGGCGCACGAAATTCAGATTTCTCGAAACTACATTTTCCGCGCATTTTCATAATTAATTCACTAGTCATAAATGGACGTTGTGAAAAAATTCCGTTAAAATTGCCCTCTTTTTCATTTCCAAAAAGGAGAAAATTAATCTTTTCATCTGAAAGATTCAAGCCGAATTCTTTTTGAATTCTTAAAATAAGTTTCGCTTCATCTTCGAAATTTGCCCGCACGAAAGAATTGCTGTAATCTTCAGCTTTATTTCTTTTATGAGCTATAAATTTTTCATTCGAATTTAATGCGCTAGCAACAGTTTTATATTCTTTGAGTAACTTCTCGTTTTTTGAAATCGCTGAAAGAACTTTCGAATTTTCCTTATCGTTTTCTTCGGCAGATTTTCGATTGCTTTTATATCCACGGCGTTTAGCAATGTGATATAAACCAACAAAGAGTTCATCGTTCGAGATCTTCTCATTCAACGCCTTTTCTCGAATTTTATATGGATCAAGTTTATTTTCTGGCTTTAAAAGCTCTTCAATTTGTTCTTTAGTTAATAGATTATTATCTCTGAAGAATCTTTTAATAAAATTTAACCGCTGACGACGACGTTTTAGCCTTCTTCTTGCTGAGCGAGCCGTCCGACGGGTTTCGGATAGACTTTTACCGTCTTTTGGGTTTTCTGGTTTTTCGAAAATCCGAACGCCAACTTTTTCGATTCTTTTGTTATCTTCATCGATTATAGCCCAACCAATTGAGGTCGTACCTATATCTAAACCTATTGAGTACTTCATAATCCTATTATAAGATAATAAGCTTTTTTATTCAATATAAAGATAATCCACCCTTAAGGATGGATTAGAGCTTTGCCTTAGGTTCAATAATAGAACTCTCAACCGTAGCTACACAGTCCGAAACTGCTGCCCTTAGTTGCTAAGATTATTATAGAAACCTAACGATTTAGAATATGACACAATCCTTACTTAAGGGACTGTACTCATACAGTATACATCTAAATAAAATTATTGTCAATACAAAAAACACGCTATTTTTTTTAGCTTAGCGCGCATAGTATGCAACTTCATCAATTAACGGCAAAGGTCGCCCGCGCCAAATCTGTAAAAGTCGGCCATCATCAGCGATTGCTAAGGTTGTTGGATATTCAACAATATCATAAGCTTGCAAGAAAAATTGATTTCTACCATCATCTGGGTTTATTTGCTCAATTTTGAGCCCAGTTTGCCTTTCAAAATCATCAATATATTCTCGAACTTCACGGCCATGATCGCTAGCATCTCTATAGACTACTACAATTCTCATTTTCTTCTCTAACCTTCAATAAAATCTCTTCGAAATCTTCAACTGTTTCAAAACCATTAAAAACACTTGCGAAACGAATGTACGCAACTTTATTCATCTCAAACAAGACCGAAAGAACCGTCTCACCAATCTGGTGCGAAGAAACTTTACTTGATTTTTGAAGAAGTTCATTCTCAACACGATTAATAATTTCTTCAACTTGAAGATCAGAAATAAACTTTCCAATTGAACGAATAATTGAGCTCTTAAGCTTTTCGCGGCTAAAATCCTCACGGCCACCGTGCGACTTCATCACAACAATTCGTGGTTTTTCGATCCGCTCGTAGGTGGTGAAACGAGTGCCATCTGGCGCAACTCGGCGACGGCGCACAGATTGGCCATCAACCGACATTCTACTTTCCAAAACTTTTGTTTCGTCAAGTTTAAATTCCATTAATCTTCCTTTTTATTACGTTTTCGGCGTCGCAAAAATGCAGGAATATCGCTCTCATCCTTTTCTTCTTCATCTTGAGCCCAGATATTTTTAGTTTCAATATCACTAGCAAAATCTTCGGCTGAAGTTTTTTCTTCATTATTTAATTCCATATCAATTGCGTTCGAAATTGTATGGTTGATTTCTTGCACTTCAGTATGTTCATCTTCAAGATTAAAAGTTTTCGAAACAGCACTTTCGAGCGAATTTATTACGGGTTCATTATAATCACGATCAAAACCAGTTGCAACAACTGTGATAATCAATTCATCTTCAAGCTCAGGTTTAAGTGTTGCACCAAAAATGATATTTGCATCTGGGGCAACAGCACCAGTAATAATCTCAGCCGCCTCTTGAATCTCGCTCATACTCATATCATAACCACCAGCAACATTGAATAGAACACCGCGCGCGCCATCAATAGAAACCTCAATCATTGGGCTTTCAATAGCTTGTTCGGCAGCCTTTTGAGCACGATTATCACCACTAGCACGGCCAATTCCCATCAAAGCAGAACCAGCATTGCTCATAATTGACTTAACATCTGCGAAGTCAAGGTTGATCAAGCCATGCTCAGTAATAAGCTCGGAAATACCCTGAACACCTTGTCGAAGAACATCGTCAGCAATTTTAAAAGTTTCAAGAAGTGGCAAATTCCTGTCAACAGTTTGAAGAAGACGATCATTTGGAATCGTTATTAAAGTATCAACCGCAGCAGCAAGCTTTTCAATTGCCCAATCAGCATTAGTTTTGCGTTTTGCGCCTTCGAAAGTAAATGGACGTGTTGCAACGCCGATAACTAAAATTCCCATTTCACGAGCAATTTCAGCCACAACGTGACCGGCACCAGAACCAGTTCCGCCACCGGCACCAATGGCGATAAATACCATATCGGCGCCATCAAGAGCCTCGCGAATTTCTTCTCGAGATTCAAGAGCAGCACTTTCACCAACAATCGGGTCAGCACCAGCGCCTAAACCATTTGTAGTTTCACGGCCAAGGTGGATTTTCTTATCGGCCTTTGATTTATATAAAGCTTGAGCATCTGTATTCATTGCAATAAACTCGATATTGCTCAAACCAACATCTTTCATTCGATTAACGGCGCTTCCACCGGCACCACCGATACCTACAACTTTAATTTTAGCAAAAGTTTGAACTTCATTTGGCATAATTTCTGGCATTTTCTCTCCTTAATCTACTCCCATTATATCACTTTATTGTTTTTTCTTGAATAATTTTGCAAAAAATCCAATTTTCGCTGATTCTTCATCTCTATAACTATTATATCTCGAAGTATTATCACGCATTTCAATCAATAAACCGACTACAGCAGAATACTCGAGCGCTTTAACCTTTTCAGAAACCGTATTGTCAATTCCATTTTTACTAATCTGTACTGCAAGCTGAAGATATTTTTTCGCAAATGTATCAATTCCTTTAAGAGCCGCTCCGCCCCCAGTTAGTACAGCGCCGCCAGGTAATTGATTCTCAAGGCCAGACTTTCGAAGAACCTTTCGAACCTCCTCAAAAATTTCTTCAACTCTCGCCTCAATAATTTCATCAATTTCTTG
>ERZ773010.2534-NODE-2534-length-10744-cov-12.191038_pt1 | contig 10744 bp, 11 predicted proteins | sample MGYA00580842_ERZ773010 | MGnify/ENA primary metagenome ERZ773010 (study PRJEB29015, sample SAMEA2737982) | human oral metagenome | biome: human oral; feature: human-associated habitat; material: dental | place: China | collected 2107 ...
ATATTTTAGGAAATAAATATGAATTTACAAAAAATATAATTCAAGTAAAATATAAATAATAAAATAAAAAGGAAATTGATATTATGAAAATAAGAAAAGCAACAATGGAAGACTTGAATCAAATAGTTGCAATAGCTTCTCTTTGTTTCCCATCTAATGAAATTACATCAAAAAAGATATTAAAAGAAAGACTTGAAGTTTATTCAGACTATTTTTGGCTACTAAAAGAAGATGGAAAAATAATAGGCTTTATAGATGGCTTAGTAACAGATTATACTAATTTAACAGATGAGATGTATAAAAATCCAAATCTACATAATGAAAATGGAGAATGGCAAATGATTTTTGATATATGTATTTTACCAAAGTATAGAAAAAGATGTTATGCAGAAAAATTATTAAACCAAGTAATATCAGATGTAAAACCTTATAGACATGGTTTAGTACTGACTTGTAAAGATGAATTTATACATTATTTTAAAAAATTTGGATTTAAAAATGAAGGTGTTTCAGAATCTACTTATATGGGAGAAGTTTCCTATCTTATGAGATTAGAATTTTAAAGAATATATAAAAATAAAAGATGCTATAATTCTACTCAATAAATTATAGTATCTTTTATAACGACAAAATATGACATTAGAACTTTTATAAAATTTCTTTTAAGTTTTGATATTTTCCATTATGAACATTAAAAAATTTTAAAATTTTTCCTTTATTATTTAAAAAAGTATCTAAATCTTTAATAAATTGTAATTCTTTTTCATTTAAAGAATGTATATCTGTTATTAGTTTTATTTCTTTTTCTTTTTTATGATGTAAAAAATATTCAAAAATTTCTCCATTAGCCCAAGCATCTTCATCATACCAAGACATAAGTTTTAAAAATTCATCTAAACTCATCCCTTTTGCTTCAAGTAAAATTTGTTTTAAAAGATAATCAACTCTTTCTAATTCTCCTTCAAAAATTGGAGAATAACCATATTCATCTTTTTCTAAAAGATAACTGTAAAATGTTTCTAAGAAATTTTTTCTACTTTCTTCTAAATCACCTACAATATGATGATAATAGTCACTTAAAATTTTAATATAAAGTATAGACATTAAAATTACCTCCTATAAAATTAGAATAAATTATTTCTATCTCAAATTAATATATAATGATTTTATTATATACATCTTAACACATATAATATATTTTTGATACTAATTTTTTTAAAAGTTTATAAAAAAATTAAAGATTTCAATTTCTTGTAATTTATGATACAATAATAGAGATTATGATAGTAAATAGAGGTAAAAAATGAAACAATTTTTAATAATGATTTTAATCTCAGGTGCAATAGGTTGGATAACAAATTGGGTTGCTATAAAAATGCTATTTAGACCACATAAAGAAATAAATTTTGGTTTATTTAAAATACAAGGTTTAATTCCAAAAAGAAGAGCAGAAATTGGGACTGGTATTGCAAATATTATTCAAAATGAATTAATTTCTGTAAAAGATGTTATTTCAAATATTGACAGAGAGGAATTTTCAAAAAGACTAAATAGCTTAATTGATGATGTATTAGATAAAAATTTAAAGAAGAAAGTGAAAGAGAAATTTCCACTTTTACAAGTGTTTTTTTCTGATAAAGTAGCAAAAGATGTTGGAAATACTATAAAAGATATTGTTATGGAAAATCAGGAAAAAATATTTGAGATTTTTTCTAATTATGCAGAAGAAAATATTGATTTTGAAGTTATAATATCTGATAAGATTTCAAATTTTTCTTTGGATAAACTAGAAGAAATAATTACTCTTTTAGCAAATAAAGAATTAAAACATATTGAAGTTATAGGTGCTGTATTAGGTGTCTTAATTGGAGCAATACAATATTGCATTACTCTAATAGTAAAATAATAATGTAGTTCATTGCTAACTAAATTTTTTAATAAGAAAAAATTTAGAGTGTAATTTCACTTATTTTTTTACTCACATTACAGTAGGTAAATTTTGTAAAAGTGCAAGAGGTGAATTTTGGAAAGAATTATAAGTGAACTTGAAATGCCAAATGAGGTTGAAATTCAAAAATCATTGAGGCCTAAAAGTTTTGATGAATATATAGGGCAAGAAAATTTAAAGGAAAAAATGAGTATTTCTATAAAAGCAGCCCAAAAAAGAAATATGGTGGTAGATCATATTTTACTTTATGGACCACCTGGATTAGGTAAAACTACCTTAGCAGGAGTTATTGCAAATGAAATGAAGGCTAATTTAAAAATAACATCAGGACCCATACTTGAAAAAGCAGGAGATTTAGCAGCAATTTTAACTTCATTAGAAGAAAATGATATTTTATTTATAGATGAAATACATAGACTTAATAGTACAGTTGAAGAAATTTTGTATCCTGCTATGGAAGATGGGGAACTAGATATAATTATAGGAAAAGGTCCTTCTGCAAAATCAATAAGAATTGAGTTACCACCTTTTACATTAATTGGAGCTACTACTAGAGCAGGGCTTTTAAGTGCACCTTTAAGAGATAGATTTGGTGTTAGTCATAAGATGGAATATTACAATGAAAATGAAATTAAATCTATTATTATAAGAGGTGCAAAAATTTTAGGAGTAAAAATTAATGAGGATGGGGCAATAGAAATCTCAAAAAGAAGCAGAGGTACTCCAAGAATTGCAAATAGACTCTTAAAAAGAGTAAGAGATTATTGTGAAATTAAAGGAAATGGAACAATAGATAAGTTGAGTGCTAAAAATGCCTTAGATATGCTAGGTGTTGATAGCAATGGTTTAGATGATTTAGATAGAAATATAATTAACTCCATAATTGAAAACTATGATGGAGGACCTGTTGGTATTGAAACTCTATCTCTTCTATTAGGAGAAGATAGAAGAACATTAGAAGAAGTCTATGAGCCTTATTTGGTAAAAATAGGATTTTTAAAAAGAACTAATAGAGGTAGAGTGGTAACCCCTAAAGCATACCAGCACTTTAAGAAAGATGAGGTAAAGGATGAAAATAAACACGAAAGTTAGATATGGTTTGAAAGCATTAGCATATATTGCTGAAAATTCAAGTGATAAAAAATTAGTAAGAATTAAAGAAATATCAGAAGACCAAGATATATCAGTTCAATATTTAGAACAGATACTTTTTAAATTGAAAAATGAAAATATTATTGAAGGAAAGAGAGGACCAACAGGAGGATATAAATTAGCAATAGCACCAAAAGAAATAGACTTATATATGATTTATAGAATCCTAGATGATGAAGAAAAGGTTATAGATTGTAATGAAATGGGAGAGGGTAAAACTCATAATTGTAATGAGGCTAATTGTGGAGATACTTGTATTTGGAGTAAACTTGACAATGCTATGACAAAAATTTTATCTGAAACATCATTACAAGATTTTATTAACAATGGAAAAAGAATATAGAGGTATAGAAATTGTTAAGTGTTGTTGTAACAGAAGTTTATGATGATTATATTTTAGTTATTGATATAGGTGATATAAACCATATTAAAAATGTTTTTAGAAAAGTAAAAGGGGATAAGATTAGAGCTGTTGATGGAGCTAATGAGTATCTTTGTGAAATAGAAAAAATAGAAGATAAAGAAATAAAATTAAAAATTTTAGAAAAAATAAAAGATAAATTTTCCTTAGATATAGAAATAGATGCAGGTATTTCAATATTAAAAGGAGATAAGATGGATTTGACTATTCAAAAATTAACTGAATTAGGAATAAACAAAATCATTCCAATTTCAGTCAAAAGATGTGTAGTTAAATTAGATAAGAAAAAAGATAGATGGGATATGATATCAAAAGAAGCATTAAAACAATGTCAAGGAGTTGTTCCTACAATTATTGATGAAATAAAAAAAATTGACAAATTAAATTTTAAAGAATATGATTTAATCTTGGTTCCTTATGAAAATGAGAAAGAAATATTTATAAAAGAAATTTTTAGAGATTTAAAAGTAAAACCAACAAAAATTCTATATATTATAGGAGCAGAGGGTGGTTTTGAAAAAGAAGAAATTGATTATTTAAAAGAAAAAGGAGCTAAAATAATAAGTCTTGGAAAAAGAATATTAAGGGCAGAAACAGCAGCAATAGTGACAGGAGGAGTAATAATAAATGAGTTTTTCTAAAAAAGTTGCTTTTCATACCCTAGGTTGTAAGGTCAATCAATATGAAACAGAAAGTATAAAAAATCAACTTATTAAAAGAGGATATGAAGAAGTCCCTTTTGAAGATAAATCAGATATATATATAATAAATTCTTGTACTGTTACAAGTATAGCAGATAGAAAAACTAGAAATATGCTAAGGAGAGCTAAAAAAATTAATCCAGATGCAAAGGTTATAGTAACAGGTTGTTATGCACAGACAAATAGTAGAGAAATTTTAGAGATAGAAGATGTAGATTTTGTTATAGATAATAAAAATAAAAGTAATATAGTGAACTTTGTGGGAGCTATTGAAGATATAAGTTTTGAAAGAGAAAAAAATGGAAATATTTTTCAAGAAAAAGAGTATCAAGAATATGAATTTGCTACTCTTAGAGAGATGACAAGAGCCTATGTAAAAATACAAGATGGCTGTAACCATTTTTGTTCATATTGTAAGATACCTTTTGCTAGGGGAAAAAGTAGATCAAGAAAAAAAGAAAACATCTTAAAAGAAATAGAAAAATTAGTAGAAGATGGTTTTAAGGAAGTAATATTAATAGGTATAGATTTAAGTGCTTATGGTGAGGACTTTCAGGAAAAAGATAATTTTGAGTCTTTACTAGAAGCAATTTTAAAAGTTAAAGATTTGAAAAGAGTTAGAATAGGTTCTGTTTATCCAGATAAAATAACTGATAGATTCATAGAACTATTTAAAAATAAAAATTTAATGCCTCATCTTCATATATCTTTACAATCTTGTGATGATACAGTTTTAAAGAATATGAGAAGAAATTATGGAAGTTCACTTATAAGAGAAAGTCTATTAAAACTGAAATCCAAGGTTAAAAATATGGAATTTACAGCAGATGTAATAGTAGGTTTTCCTAAAGAAGATGAAACTATGTTCCAAAATACTCATGATGTTATAAAAGAAATAGAGTTTTCTAGTTTACATATTTTCCAATATTCAGATAGAGAAGGAACTATTGCAAGTAATATGGATGGAAAAATAGATGCTAAAACTAAAAAACAAAGAGCTGATAGACTAGACAATTTAAAACAAGAAATGATGGTAGAAAGTAGAAAAAAATATTTAGAGAAAAATTTAGAAGTTTTAGTTGAAGAAGAAAAAGATGGAGAATATTTTGGTTATTCTCAAAATTATTTAAGAGTTAAATTTAAGTCAGATGAGAAAAATCTTATAAATAAACTAATAAATATAAAAATAAAAAGTATAGAAAACGATATGTTAGTTGGCGAAAAGGAGATGTAATTATGGTAACCAAAAAAAAGAAAAAGAAAAAAGGTCGTGCACCTGCACTTGTAATAGTCTTAACAATAATTTTATCAGTTCTTTTATATTTTAATTTTAGAGGAAATAACATAAAGTTATCTAAAGAAGAAAGAGTTCTAATTATAGGGAAACAAAATTTATATGCAGTTTATGAGGATAAATTAGCTATAAAAATACCTTTTGAGCTTTATATTGATAGTGATGAAACAGTGGAAGATTTAGTAGATAGCCAAAACTATGAAAATGTTTTAGAAAAGATAAATGCTATTGTTCCTGAAAAACTTACAAGATATACAGTTATAAAAAGTGGAGAAATAAAGTTAGATGTTGAAAATGCAAAAAATATCCCTGAAACAAATATAGGTGACAGAAGATATATACTAACTTCAAGTGTCTATGCTATGTTTAAAGATTTATACCATGAAAAAAATACTATTGATGAATTAAATGAAAATATCTTGGTTGATGTATTAAATGCTAATGGTGTAGGTGGTTATGCTAGAAAAACAGGAGAACTTATAAAAACTAGTTTAGGTATGAAATATAATGCTGCCAACTATGAAACTACACAAGATCAAAGTTATGTAATTCTAAATGATATATCAAAAGAAAAAGCAGCAGAAATATTAGATAAATTACCAGAAAAATATTTTAAAATTAGAACTAAATCATCAATTCCAACTTTGGCAAATATAGTTGTTATAATTGGAAGTGAAAAACAAATTAATTTTAAAATAGATGTCTATGCTAGCCAAGAAAAATTAAAAGAAGCTAGTGAAAAAATAAAAGCAGCAGGATATGGAAATATAAGTAGTTTACCTGAAAAAGAAGATATAGAGCAATCTATTATAGAATATAATAAAGAAGATTATTTTATAGCCTTAAAAATTGCAAAAGCTTTAGGAATAACAGATATGGTAGAGAATAGTGACTTAGAAAATAAAATTAGCATAACTATAAAGTAGAAGATGTAAAATGACAGTGATTATAATATCTTTAATTTTAATTTTTATAGGAAATAGTTTACCATTGGGAGGAGTTTTAATGGGAATAACTCTTCCATTTATAACTTTTATAATTGGAAAAAGAAGAAGTTTGTTTTTCGTCTTTTTAGCTTGGATACTATTTTCTTTACAAACAGATAAATATTCATTTAATCTCTTGTTAATGTCATTATTTGCGTTTTTAAATTTTTTATTATTTTGTTATGTAGAATATGATAGAAAAAGTATTTTTTATTTAGTTCCATTAGATACATGTTTTTATATATTAACAGTTTATAGAAGTCTCTATACTGGAATTGATATAAAATATTTAGTGATAAATATAGTTAGTTTTTTCATTTTGAATTATTTTTATACTAATAGAAAAAACAAAAGGAAAATAGATGAAGCTTAATAGATACAAAAATAATGATGTAATACTAGGGGATAAAAGAAATGGTAGAGAATTAATATTTAAAATAATAGTTTTCTTATGTTTTTTAATACTTTTTTTAAGATTATTATATCTTCAAGTTTTACAAGGAAATGAATTTTCATATTTAGCAGAAAGAAATCAATATAAATTAGTAAAAATTGATTCACCTAGAGGAAAAATTTTTGACTCAAAAAATAGATTAGTAGTAACAAATGGAACAGGTTATAGACTTATCTATTCATTAGGAAGAGAAGAAAATGAAGAATATATAAAAGAAATTGCAAGATTAACAGATAAGACAGAAGAAGTTGTCAGAAAAAGAATAAAATATGGAGAAATATTTCCATACACAAAAGATAATGTATTATTTGAAGATTTAGATGAAGAAAAAGCACATAAAATAATAGAAATTGTAAATAATTATCCATATTTAGAAGTACAAGTTTATTCAAAAAGAAAATATTTGTATGACACAGTAGCCTCTCATACAATAGGCTATGTTAAGAAAATTTCTGAAAAAGAGTATGAGGCTTTAAAAGAAGATGGCTATACTCCAAGAGATATGATAGGAAAATTAGGAATAGAGAAAACCTATGATGATCTTTTGAGAGGAAGAAATGGTTTTAAATATATAGAAGTAAATGCATTAAATAAAATAGAAAGAGAAGTAGAAAAAGTAAAGAGTCCTATTGTTGGTAAGAATTTATATATGGGTATAAATATGGAATTACAACAATATATGGAAGAAGAATTTGAAAAAGATGGTAGAAGTGGTTCATTCGTAGCATTGAATCCAAAAACAGGTGAAATAATAACTATTGTAAGTTATCCAACTTATTCATTAAATACTTTTAGTTCACAAATTTCACCAGAAGAATGGAATGCTATATCAAATGACCCAAGAAAGATTTTAACAAACAAGACAATTGCTGGAGAATATCCTCCTGGTTCAACATTCAAAATGTTATCTGCTATTGCCTTTTTAAAGAGTGGTATAGATCCTAGTTTGAAATACAATGACTATACAGGTTATTATCAAATAGGAAACTGGAAATGGAGAGCTTGGAAAAGAGGAGGACATGGAGCAACAGATATGAAGAAATCTCTCGTGGAATCAGCAAACACTTACTACTATAAGTTTTCAGATCAGATTGGTTATGGACCAATAGTAAAAGCAGCAAGAGATTTTGGATTAGGAGATGTATCAGGAATAGATGTTCCTGGTGAAAAGAAGGGAATTATTCCAGATCCAGATTGGAAAAAGAAAAGAACAAAGACTGTTTGGTTTAGAGGAGATACAATACTTCTTTCAATAGGACAAGGTTTTACACTTGTAACACCAATTCAATTAGCAAAGGCTTATACATTTTTAGCTAATAAGGGTTGGGCTTATGAGCCACATGTGATATCAAAAATAGAAGATTTACAAACTGGAAAAATAGAGATAGTTAGTACTAAAAAAACAACTATAGAAGATTATCCAGAGTCATATTACGACATCATAAATGATGCTTTAATAGCAACTGTTGACCAAAATAATGGTACTACAAGAATTATGAAAAACCCTTATGTTAAGGTTGCAGCAAAAAGTGGTTCAGCACAAAACCCACATTCTAAATTAACACATGCTTGGGTAGCAGGATATTTTCCAGCTGATAAAGATCCCGAAGTTGTTTTTGTGTGTTTATTAGAAGGAGCAGGTGGAGGTGGAGTAATGGCAGGTGGAATGGCAAAGAGATTCCTAGATAAATACCTAGAAGTAGAAAAAGGAATTGAAATTGTTCAAAAAACAGCACATACAGAACCTAAAACAACTAATTCTACTATTCAAACAAGTGGAAGTCAGGAGAATGAAAATTCAGGGGAAGGAATAGGAGAAGAAAGAGAAAATGAAGAAAGAGAAACAGGGGAAACAAACACAGTTGAAGGACAGCAAAACTAGTATTCATGATAAAATAATGAGTATAAAAGATGATGTTTTAAACTTAAAAAGTAAAAAAGTAAAAAATAAAGCAGAAAAGAAAGTAATAGAAAAAGTCAAAAAGAAAAAAGCTGAAGAAGCAAAGGTTGAAGTAACTAAGAATAATACAAAAAAGACAAAAGTTTCAAAAAAAGATTTAGAGAAAATGTATGTTATTCCACTAGGTGGGTTAGAAGAAGTTGGAAAAAATTGTACTATAATTCAATATAAAGATGAAATAATTATTGTAGATGCAGGTGCAATATTCCCAGATGAAAATTTACCTGGTATAGATTTAGTAATTCCAGATTATAGTTTTTTAGAAAATAATAAATCTAAGGTAAAAGGTTTATTTGTAACTCATGGACATGAAGATCATATAGGAGGGATTCCATATCTATATGAGAAAATAGAAAAAGATACTGTAATCTATGCAGGAAAATTAACAAATGCATTAATAAAATCTAAATTTGAAAATTTTGGTGTAAAAAAAGCTTTACCAAAAATGGTTGAAGTTGGTTCAAGAAGTAAAGTGAGTGTTGGGAAATATTTTACAGTTGAATTTGTCAAAGTAACACACTCAATAGCAGATTCATATTGTTTATCTGTAAAAACACCAGCAGGACATGTATTCTTAACAGGAGATTTCAAAATAGATTTAACTCCTGTTGATAATGAAAAAGTAGACTTTATGAGATTGTCAGAATTAGGAGAAGAAGGAGTGGACTTAATGTTATCTGATTCTACTAACTCTGAAGTTGAAGGCTTTACTCCATCTGAAAGAAGTGTAGGAGATGCTTTTAGACAAGAGTTTCAAAAAGCTACTGGAAGAATAGTTATAGCAGTATTTGCTTCACATGTTCATAGAATACAACAAATTATTGATAATGCAGCACATTTTAAAAGAAAAATCGCTATTGATGGAAGAAGTCTGTTAAAAGTATTTGAAATAGCACCTAGTGTTGGAAGATTAAATATACCTCAAAATTTACTTATTCCAATTTCATCAGTTGATAAATATGATGATGATGAAATTGTGATATTATGTACAGGTACGCAGGGAGAGCCTCTAGCAGCTCTTTCAAGAATAGCTAAAAATATGCATAAGCATATAGCTTTAAGAGAAGGAGATACTGTAATAATTTCATCAACTCCCATACCAGGGAATGAAAAAGCAGTTTCAACAAATATAAATAATATTTTAAAATATGATGTTGATTTAGTTTTTAAAAAGATTGCAGGTATCCATGTATCAGGACATGGTAGTAAAGAAGAACAAAAATTAATGTTAAATTTAATAAATCCAAAACATTTTATGCCAGTTCATGGCGAATATAGAATGCTTAAAGCACATATGAGATCAGCAATTGAAACAGGAGTGCCAAAAGATAAAATTCTTTTAACTCAAAATGGTGATAAAGTTGAAGTTACAAAAGAATATGCAAAAATAAATGGTAAAGTAAATTCTGGTGAAATTCTAGTTGATGGTTTAGGTGTTGGAGATATTGGAAGTAAGGTTATAAAAGATAGACAACAATTATCAGAAGATGGAATAGTTATAGTTGCATATTCTATTGATAAGGAAACAGGAAAAATAGTTTCAGGCCCTGAAATGTCAACAAAAGGTTTTGTATACTATAAAGATTCAGAAGACACTATAAAAGAAGCACAGGATTTATTAACAAAAAAAATTAATAAGAATGAAACTTATTTAGGTAGAGATTGGGCAGATTTAAAAGGAAATGTAAGAGATTTATTATCAAGATTTTTCTATGAAAAATTAAAAAGAAATCCAATAATTTTACCTATGTTATTAGAAATATAAATTAATGCTAAAAATAGTTCGTTACTAGCCAGATTTCTTAACAGATAAAAATTAAGAATTCGC
>ERZ773010.2536-NODE-2536-length-10740-cov-15.113243_pt1 | contig 10740 bp, 8 predicted proteins | sample MGYA00580842_ERZ773010 | MGnify/ENA primary metagenome ERZ773010 (study PRJEB29015, sample SAMEA2737982) | human oral metagenome | biome: human oral; feature: human-associated habitat; material: dental | place: China | collected 2107 ...
TCATATTTCTAGAAAAAAAATGAAAAAATACTTTGGAATTAAAAATAATTTTAGAGCAAAATGCCTAGAATTAAAGTAATTATGAAATAATTACAAATAAATAATAGTTTGAATAACAAAATATATACTTTTCAAACTAAATAAAAAAAGCTTCAAAGCTAATAAAACACTTGACTAGAGGGAGTTAAAATTGTATTATTGTATAGTAAATAAAGATAGTTAAAAAAATATTTTAATAATAAATTTTTAGGAGGAACAATGGCTAAAGTGATGAAAACGATGGACGGAAGTCAGGCAGCAGCTCATGCAGCATATGCATTTACTGAAGTTGCTGGAATATATCCTATTACTCCTTCATCAAATATGGCAGAATTTGTAGATCAATGGGCTGCTTACGGTAAAACAAACTTATTTGGTGCACCGGTAAAAGTAGTGGAAATGCAGTCGGAAGCAGGTGCGGCAGGAACAGTTCATGGGTCATTACAGGCAGGAGCTTTAACAACAACATTTACTGCATCACAGGGATTGTTGCTTAAAATACCAAATATGTATAAAATTGCAGGGGAATTATTACCAGGAGTTATACATGTATCTGCGAGAGCGATATCAGCACAGGCATTATCAATTTTCGGAGATCACCAGGATATTTATGCGGCAAGAATGACTGGATGGACAATGCTGGCGACAGGATCGGTACAGGAAGTAATGGATTTAGCTGGAGTTGCGCATTTGGCTGCAATCAAATCAAGAGTACCGGTATTACACTTCTTTGATGGATTCAGAACTTCACACGAAATAAACAAAGTAGAAGTAATGGATTATGAAGTATACGACAGATTATTAGACAGAAAAGCAGTTCAGGAATTCAGGGAAAGAGCAGTAAATCCTGAAAAACCTGTGACAAGAGGAACAGCACAAAATGATGATATTTACTTCCAGGCAAGAGAAGCACAAAATAAATTCTACGATGCAGTACCTGATATAGTAAATGACTACATGAAGGAAATAAACAAAGTAACTGGAAGACACTATGCACCATTTGTATATTACGGAGCAGAAGATGCTGAAAGAGTAATCGTAGCAATGGGATCAGTTACTGAAACAATTAAGGAAACAGTAGATTTCTTAGCTAAACAGGGAGTAAAAGTAGGACTTCTGTCTGTTCATCTATACAGACCGTTCTCTGAAAAATACTTCTTTGATGTGATGCCTAAAACTGTAAAGAAAATAGCAGTATTAGACAGAACAAAAGAACCTGGAGCTTTAGGAGATCCTTTATATCTTGATGTAAAATCACTTTATTATGGAAAAGAAAATGCACCTATTATAGTTGCAGGAAGATACGGACTGTCTTCGAAAGACACTACTCCTGAACAGATGATAGCTGTTTATAAAAACTTGGCTCAACCTGAACCAAAAGACCACTTTACAGTAGGTATCGTAGATGACGTTACATTTACATCATTACCTCTTGAAGATGAAATCTTTGCAGGAAATGAAGATTCAAAAGAATGTCTGTTCTTTGGACTTGGATCTGATGGAACAGTAGGGGCAAATAAAAACTCAATAAAAATAATTGGAGATAAGACAGACTTATATGCTCAGGGATATTTTGCATATGATTCAAAGAAATCAGGAGGAGTAACAAGATCACACCTTAGATTCAGTAAAGAACCGATAAGATCTACTTATCTGGTTACAAAACCTAACTTTGTGGCATGTTCAGTTCCGGCATATATGGGAAAATATGATATGATTTCTGGATTAAGGGAAGGTGGAACATTCCTTCTTAACACAATCTGGGATAAAGATAAAGTTGTTGAAACTATACCAAACGAAATAAAAAGAGAACTTGCAAGAAAGAAAGCAAAATTCTTCATTATAAATGCAACAGAGCTTGCTAAGGAAGTTGGACTTGGAAACAGAACAAATACAATAATGCAGTCAGCTTTCTTCTATCTGACACAGGTAATACCTTATGAAAAAGCTAAGGATTATATGAAAGACTATGCTGAAAAGACTTATGGAAGAAAAGGACATGATGTTGTTGAGAAAAACTGGGCTGCAGTAGATAAAGGAACTGAAGGACTTGAAGAAATCGCTGTAGATCCTTCATGGGCAGATTTACCAGTAAATGAAGAAATTGTAGAATCTAATAAACCGGAATTTGTAAAAAGAATAGCAGATCCTGTTAATGCAATAAAAGGATATGATTTACCTGTATCAGCATTTATAGGATATGAAGACGGTACATTTGAAAATGGTACAACACATTATGAAAAAAGAGGAATCGCAGTTGAAGTACCTGAATGGCAACCTGATATGTGTATTCAATGTAACCAGTGTGCTTACGTATGTCCTCATGCGGTAATAAGACCATTCCTGATTGATGAAAAGGAAATGGCTGCAGCACCTGAAGGAATGCCTACAATAAAAGCTATTGGAAAAGGATTTGAAAATCTGCAGTTTAAGATACAGGTATCACCTTTAGATTGTACAGGATGCGGATCATGTGTTAACGTGTGTCCGGCACCAAAAGGAAAAGCAATTGTAATGAAACCGATTGATTCACAATTGGAAAGAAAAGAAGATGTAAATACAGATTATCTGTTTAATAATGTTTCATATAAAGATAAGATAATGGGTAAAGGAACTGTAAAAGGATCACAGTTTGCAAAACCATTGTTTGAATTTTCTGGAGCATGTGCGGGATGTGGAGAAACTCCTTATGTTAAGCTTGTAACACAGCTATTTGGAGAAAGAATGATAATTGCGAATGCAACAGGATGTTCTTCAATTTATGGAGGTTCGGCACCATCTACACCATATACTACAAATTCATGTGGTGAAGGTCCAGCATGGGCATCTTCATTGTTTGAAGATAACGCAGAATACGGATATGGAATGTTCCAAGCTGTAAATACTGTAAGACAGAGAATAGCGAAAATAATGACTGAGTGTGAAAGTGAAGTAGCACCAGAATTAGCCGACTTATTTGTTGAATGGAGAGAAAACATTAATGACGGTGACAAAACAACTGAATTAAGAGATAAAATGATTCCATTACTTGAAAAGGAATCAGGAGCAAAAGCAAAAGAAATTCTTGAGCTGAAACAGTATCTTGTTAAAAAATCAATATGGATGTTCGGTGGAGATGGATGGGCATACGATATTGGTTATGGAGGACTTGATCACGTATTGGCATCAGGAGACGATGTAAATATACTTGTACTTGATACGGAAGTTTACTCAAATACAGGTGGACAGGCATCTAAATCTTCACCTGCAGGATCAGTTGCAAAATTTGCTTCTGCCGGAAAACCAGTTAAGAAAAAAGACTTGGCAGCAATTTCTATGACATATGGAAATATCTATGTTGCAAGAATTTCAATGGGAGCTAACCAAAACCAGGCATTGAAGGCAATAAGAGAAGCTGAAGCTTATCCAGGACCTTCAATAATAATAGCTTACTCACCATGTATAGCACATGGATTGAAAGAAGGTATGGGAAAATCTCAAACTGAAGAAAAACTTGCTACTGAAGTAGGATACTGGCCAATCTTAAGATTCGATCCAAGATTAGCTGAAAAAGGAAAAAATCCTTTACAGTTAGATTCAAAATCACCTGCATGGGATAAATATGAAGAATTCCTGAAGAGAGAAAGAAGATATACAACATTGCTTGCAGAGTTCCCTGATCATGCAAAAGTATTGTTTGAAATGAACCTTAAAAATGCAAAAGATACATGGAACTTCTATAAGAGAATGGCAGCAATGGATTACTCAACAGAAGAATAATTACATAATGTAATAAAATTTTAAGAATAATGGCCTGCATTAAAATCGTTCGTGGTTTTAATGTGGGTTTTTTACATTACAGATAGTTTTAGGAGATTGTGTATAGTTGCTGAAAAATATTATTAATATAAAATTTTTATAGATGTATGATTAAACTATATTTTACTTCTTTTAATTTAGCTTATATAATAAGAGAAAAAGGAGGAGATTGCTATTCAGGGAAAAAAGTTTGGTAAGAATGAAATATATTTAATGATTAATATAATGATGCTTCAGATTATATATTTGTTACTGACAGTTTACAGTAATAATGTTGAATTTCTCAGATTAAGGTTATTAGTTACAGCAAAGGAAATTTTTAAGCCATTTTATATTTATGGGAGAAAGTCTATGTATCTTATGATTCCTATAGCGGAAGAGATGATTTTTAGAAAATGGACATATGACTTTTTAAAGACAAGAACTAAATTTTATAATATTATTCAGGCTATTCTGTTTGCATTATTTCATATGATACTTATTGATAAAGTAAAAATTGAGGAAAATATTATAATCAGCTTTTTCTTTTCAATAATAACAGGGGTTGTTTACGGAAATATAAAGGAAAAGAAAGGGAATTTGAACTGGTGCATATTTTTTCATTCAGTATACTGTTTTACTTTTGCTTTTATTGGATTAATATATATTGAATTTTTTGCAGGTATAATTGAAAAAGTTTCCAAATTAAGAATAACGGAAATGAGAACACTTCCTTATATATTTGCTATTTCTTTGGTAATTTTTATCTGGACTTTAAAGAAAATAGGATTGAACTACTATTCATTGAAAGGTGGGGAAAAATATGAATAGAAATAAAAGAACATATTTTTATCTTGCTGTTCATGTTCTTAGTTTGTTTTTATTAGTTTCAACTGTAATATTTATTTTGAATAACATAAAATATTTTGATGAAATAACGGGGAATTATAGAACAAAATTATCAGTACTTTACTCAACATTTTCAGAAGAGATTAAGACAGTTATCATTGCTCCAATATCAGAAGAGGTATTATTTAGGGAATGGATATATAATTTTTTGAAAAAAAGAACTAAATTTTATAATATTATTCAGGCATTCCTGTTTGGTTTATTTCATTTTTTATTAGTACAGTCTATATATGCTTTTATATCTGGAATTTTTTTAGGAAATATAAAAAGAAAGACAGATAGTTTAGAGACAGTGATATTTTGTCATAGCTTTTATAATTTACTGGGGAGTCTGTATGTAAAAATCATTTATTACTATTTAGTGGCATCTGGAGTTAAGATTTTTTTACATACAGAAAATTTTATAGTCATGGCTATAGTTCTGTCAATACTTCCAATAATTGGATTTATATGGAGCCGGGAAAAACTTGGAAGAGATCTTTACAAGCTATAAAAAATCTATAAAAGACAGGTTATCAGTATTGACAAATAGCATAAATAAAGGTATCATTTGGAAAAGAGAAAATGTGGAGTAGACATATAACCTGAAATGATATAATTACTGAAATTTATTTTTATAAGTAAAATACATTATAAAATAGATATTTAATGAAGATATGGTTTACATTCCAAGAAGAAATGTAAGCCATATTTTGATTTTAGAAATATTGAAAAAAGGGAGGGAAAATATGCTTACAACATTGTGTTATCTTGAAAAGGATAATAAATATCTGATGTTACATAGAAATAAAAAGGAAATAGATATAAATAAAGGGAAATGGCTTGGTGTAGGCGGAAAGTTGGAAAATGGGGAAACTCCTGAAAAATGCCTGAGAAGGGAAGTCAGGGAAGAAACAGGCTATGAGCTAAACAGCTTTGAGTATAGGGGACTTGTAATTTTCAACTATAATGCTGATGAGCCTTTGTTTATATACCTTTATACAAGTTCTGATTTTAATGGGATACAGAAGGAATGTGATGAAGGGGATTTAAAATGGATTTCAAAAGATGAAGTTCTTAATCTTAGGCTATGGGAAGGGGATAAGATTTTCCTGAAACTGCTATTTGAAAACTCTCCATTCTTTTATCTGACTTTAGATTATGAAAATGATGATTTAATAGGGTCAAAATTGGAATTTAAGCAGGAATACAGTTCTTTTGAGGTTTTCGTACCGGAAAAATATGTAGCGAAAATTGTGGAAAATCTGCAGAGATATTCTCTATTGACAGAAGGGTTTTATGCCGATGTCTACTCTATATCTGATACGATTGGGCATTGGAAAACTCTGGAAGGTGGAAGTCCTTTTGATGGAGAAGTGGGAAAATCAAGTGTTGCAGATGAAAAAATAATGAAGTTCAGAGTAAAAAGAGAATTTGAGGAACTGGCATATTATCTGGTAAAAGAGGCTCATCCTTATGAAACTGCGGTTATTAATGTATTCAGGATGGAAGTGTAGAAAATTTTAAGAAGAGGTTTAAAAATATGAAAAAGAATTTTATTAAAATATTTTTACTGATATTTTTAATTAGCAATCTGATTTTTTCAGAAAATAAAAAATTAAATGAAAATTATGGAATAGAAGATGGAGAAGTTTATTACATAAATAGAAAAATTGAGGGAGCTGATGCAAATACTTTTGAAGTTTTTGAAGATGGTGAGTATGCAAAAGATAAGAATAATGTTTATTATGAAGAAAATGTTCTTAATGAAGCAGATCCTAAAAGTTTTAAATTATTGACAAAAATTAGTTACGGATTGAGTAAAGATAAAAATAATCTTTATTTTTGGGAGGATAAGGTAAATAATATAGATATAAAAACTCTTGAAATAATGACAGATGAATTTTCAATTTATTTAAAAGATAAAAACGGAGTGTATATTTTATTTTCATATAATGGAGGACTTCCTGTCGATTTAGATAATGTGATAATGTCTCCAAAAATTTTAAAAAATGTTGACAAACAAACTTTTCAACTAATTGGTGGAGGGTATTCAAAAGATAAAAATAGTGTTTATTATATTGGTAAAAAAATAGATGGAGTAGCTCCCCAAAACTTTAAAGTTTTAAAAGATTATATTTTTACAGATGGGAAAAATGTGTATCTTTATGGAGAAAAAAAAGAAGAAATAGATTTACAGACATTAAAATTTTTTGATGATAATTCCAGTTATTTTTTTGACAAAAATAATATCTATTTTCAAGGAGATAAACTGGAAAATGCTAATTTTAAAAGTTTTAAAATAATGGAGTTGAATTTTTCAAAAGATAAAAATAATGTTTATGCAGGAAATGAAAAAATAGATGGAGCAGATGCAAAAACTTTTCAAGTAATTGATACTTATGCAGGATTTGCGAGAGACAAAAATTATTTGTATTATTCTAATGAAAGAATAAAAAATTCTGATCCGTATACTTTTCAAAGAATTAATGAACATTTGGTAAGAGATAAAAATCAATTTTATTCTAATGACGGAACAGTTTTAAATGTGGATGGAAAAACTTTTCAAATAGTAAAAGATTATGAAAAAGATTATTTTATGTATGCAAAAGATAAAAACAAAGCATATTACATAAATTTTATGGATGGAAAAGATGAAATGGTAAAAGAGTTAAAAGGATTAAATCCTAAAAATTTTAAAGTGCTAAATCGTTATTATACAAAAGACGATAAAAAAGTTTATTTTAGTAAAGAATATGCGGATATACAAGAACTTCAAAATGTAGATGTGAAATCATTTGAAGCATTGCATTTTGAAAATATAGAGAATAAAGATGATTTTGGAAAAGATAAAAATAAAGTTTATTTGTTTGGTCTTGAATTAAAAGGTGTAAAACCTGAAAAATTTCAAGTTATGAAAGAGCCAATAACGGAAAAAATTATATATGTTCGAGATGAAAATAATTTGTTTGTAATTTTTTATGATTATTTTTCAGGATTTAATTTTGTAGAGCCTAAAAAAATTGAAAATGTAGATTTTAAAACACTCAAGTGGAAATCGGCAAGAGAACTGGAAGATAAAAATGGAAAATATATTGTGAATGGCAGCGTAATTGATGAAGATAAAATAGAAATTAAATTTATAAAAAAATAGAAAAATAGGAGAAAAAATGAAAAGAATACTTTTATTACTAACATTATTATGTATTATAAATTTAAATTTAAATGCTTTAACAATGAAAGAGAAAATTCAGCATGATTTGTCTAAAGTTGGTGTGAAGCAGGAAATTATTGATGAAACTGTGAAATTGGATAAAAAATTTGCAGAAGGATTTGTAAAAGAGGATGATAAAGATGAGAAGGCAACTGAAAGTAAGGATGAATAGGAAAAACTTTATCAGAAAGATAAAAGAAATTATGTTGCCTTGGAAAGATTAATAGAATCATATTTTTTGACTGAAATATCAAATGATTCTCAGAAGAAAAAATATGTTTCAGAATATTTGAAAATGGATATTCCTGAAGATAGAAAAAATTTCATTTTAGGAAGGGACTTCTGGTATTATTCCAAAAATAAAAATATAAAAAATAAGTATTTTGAAAAAGTTAAAAGTATTAGTAATAATCAGTATTATTTGAAAGCAATAGATTTTTTTGAGTATTTATCAAAGGAATCAAAAAATATAAATGAAGATGGAAATTCTAAGTTAATGAAACAGAAAATAGATGAAATAACACAAAAAATGGATGAAATTGATAAAATACTTGATAATAAAAATTTGAGAGAAAAATACAGAATTTCTGATGAAGAAGCCTATTCTGATCAATTAACTTTTTTTATGGTTGGCGGTATTCTAAAAACAGTAGCAGGTGACACAGAAGGAATGGTCAATGATTTTATAAATAAAATTGCGAATAAGCAGATTTCTAAAGAAGTGGCTGAGTATAATCAAAATAAAGAAATAATTACGGATTTGTTAATTAAAGTGGTACTGGCTTTTAAAGAATTTTCTGGAGAGGTACCGAAAGAAGGAAAAAACTTTGAAAAACTTATGAAAAGACTGCAAGAAACTGAAATGTATAAAAGAATTATGGAAAATTCGGAAAAAGATGAAACTATTGAAAGCGATATTCATTTAGAATATAGAAGAAAAAAATTTGAATCACTTTCAGATGATGAACAAATAAAACAAATTGTTAATTTGAAAAAATTTGATTATATTGAAGTAAGAATAGACGATAAGAGAAGATTTTTTAATTGGGGTTTTGAATGTAAAGGATTAAATTGTCAACTTACTTTTTTTGGAAAAAATAAAGATTTTGAGAAAAAAATTAAATTAAAAGATTTGAAAGAAAAAGAAAAAATCGTTAGAATGCTTATTTGGGGGAAAGAAGAAGATGAAGAAATTAAAGGAACTGACATTAAAGCCAATAAATTTTATGTGTATGATGATGAAAATGAAGACAGAGTATTAACAGTTTTTGTAGGTCAAAATGCAAATTTAGATTTTTTTAAATTCATAAATGAAATATTGGGAGAAAATTATAAAAATATCGAAGCAAAATACGGTGGAAGCGATTAAAAATATAAAAACTCAAATAAATAAGTGAAAAATTAGGAGAAAATGATGAAAAAAATATTTTTATTACTAATATTATTATGCATTATAAATTTAAATCTAAATGCCTTAACAATGAAAGAAAAAATTCAGCAGGATTTATCAAAAGTTGGTGTGAAACAGGAAATTATAGATGAAACTATTACTTTTGATAGGCTTTATGCAATGGATGATTCTGATTTACCACTTGATATAGGAGAAATAATAGGTATTTTTGAAAGAATTTATGAAAAAGATGAAAGAAATTATGTGGCTGCTAAAAAGGTTTTACAATTTTATGGGAGAGGTATAAGTTATAGTATAAGAGAAGATTATGATGAAAAAATAAAAAATGCCGAAAATAAAGAAGAAAAAAAGCTGTATGAAGAAAAAAGAGAAGCATTGAACAAAGATCTTGTTACCTACAAAAAATATTATGATGCATTTATGAAATATAATCCATATGAACACGAAAAATTATTGACTTCATACGAATATTACACGATTATAAATAATGAGAAAAAAGCTGAAGAAATCAAGAAAATTATAAAAGAAAAATATAAAAATACGATTATTGATAAAATGCTTCCTAATGATGAATTGAGAGATGGAATAACAAAATACTATAATTTAGGTAGATTGGTTGAAAAAAAGGTAAATGAGGAATTAAAATTTATCGAAAACGACACAACAAAAGAAAAATATCGAATATCAGATGAAGAAATTTATAACTTGCAGTTACAGTATTATATGGCAAAAATCTGGACTTATTTATATTCTGCTGATACAAAAAAAGGGATTGAAATAGCGATTAATGAGCTTGATGGCATAAAAGCAGATGAAAATGCTAAAGAGTATAATTTCAGGCTTGAAAATGGAATAATGCACTGGCTTTTAATTATAAGCAGTGGCGATAAAAATTACGTAAAAAAACTTTTAAGTATGAAAATAGAAAAAAGGGCAAATAAAATGTATAAATGGGCTAATAATGAAGAAGATAGACTAAGAGAAAAATATCCTGAATTATTTAAGACAGAAAAGGACGATGGATACAATGCCGAATGGGAGGATAAAATTGAAAATTAAGAAAATTTTTTTGTTAAATATTGTAACGGCATTATTTCTTTTAATAAATTTTAGTGCAAATGCCTTGACTATGAGGGAAAAAATTCAGCAGGATTTATCAAAAATAGGACTAAATGATAAAATTATTTTAGAAACAGCAGATTTGTATATTGAATATTTTGAATCAGATTTTATTATTTTAGATGAAAAAGTAAAAGATAAAATAGAAAAATTGCTAAAAAGAGATGAGAGAAATTTTTATTTATCAGAAATTTTACTTAACCATTATTCAATGTCAAAAGAACTTTCAGAAGATAAAAATAGTAAAAGAAATATTCAAAAATATTTTGATTTATATAAAAAATATAGTTTT
>ERZ773010.2550-NODE-2550-length-10695-cov-3.399906_pt1 | contig 10695 bp, 8 predicted proteins | sample MGYA00580842_ERZ773010 | MGnify/ENA primary metagenome ERZ773010 (study PRJEB29015, sample SAMEA2737982) | human oral metagenome | biome: human oral; feature: human-associated habitat; material: dental | place: China | collected 2107 ...
CTTTTTTCGCGTTTTCTTCTAAGAATTTTTTACCTTCTTCTTCAATCGCTTTAAATTGCGCTTGTTGTGCTTCAGCTGCTTGTTGTTGAAGCGCTTGAACAGAATGCATTAAATCATTAATTTCTAATGCAGGTTGATTACGATTTAACGCATCAAAAATGCCTTTTGCTACTGCTTCAACAGAAATATCCATTTGGCTATCTGCTAATTGTTGACCGATTTGTAAACCGATACCGTAGCTGCCTTTTTCAGAAATACTTTCTAATTTTACTTGTTCAAAAATTTGAGCTGTCATTGTTTTTTCCTTTGTTGTAAAACTATTTTTTCAATGCCAAGATTTCACCCATGCGAACAGGTTCATCAACACTTAAATGATCGGCAATTTGCACTTGACCGGCTTGGAATAAATTAATTACGGTAGAACCAAGTTGGAACCAACCCATTTCTTGACCTTTGCTTAATTTAACCACACTTTCACCTTCATAAGTCCAGACTTTCACTTCGTTATGGCGTGGTGGGTTAATGACACCTGCCCAAACGGTACCAATACTCGCAGTAATTGTTGCACCGACTAAGATTTGTACCATGGTGCCGAATTCAGTATCAAAGACACAAATCACACGTTCATTACGTGCAAAGAGGTTAGGTACATGTTTCGCTAAAAATGGATTGACGGAGAATAAATCACCCGGTACGTAAATCATTTTGCGAAGTGTACCATCACATGGCATATGCACACGGTGATAATCACGTGGTGATAAATAAGTGGTGACGAATTCCCCATTTTTAAAGGTCTCGGTTAAATCTTTATCTTCTGCTAATAAATCATATAAGCTGAAAAAGTGGCCTTTTGCTTGTAATAGGCGATCATCATCAATGTGTCCACATTCACTTACACGGCCATCCGCAGGGCAACAAAGTGCGGTTGGATTTTGGTTAATTGGTCGTGCATTTTCTTTTAATGGACGGATAAAGAATTCATTAAAACTGGCGTAATTACTGAATTTTTCTTTTTCAGCAATGCTCATATCAATGTTGTATTTTTTTGCAAACGCTTTAATCACAAAATGTGTCACTGCGCCCCATTTTTGTTTAGCTAACCAACCTGCTGCTTGTGTCATATAGATTTGTGGCATCACATATTGAAATGCAACTTTTAGGCGTTGCCAATAAGAAATTGGGTTCATTGATTTCTCCGATAAGATTAAAAAGTTGGGCGATTATAACAACTTATTTCACTTGCGCAATGTTAGTTGATATTTTTGCGTAAGATCAAAGCAATAAGCCGACATTTGCCGGCTTATTTTTATGTTTATAAAATCATTTTGACTAATTTATCTGCTTGAATCCGCGCAAACTTCTTCAAGAGTTTTTGCACCGGTTCAGGATATTGCGTTAATTCTTCTAATTCAGAATAATCTTGCAATACTTTGGTATGTTGGCGGATGTGTGACAATTCTTTTTCCACTTGTGGCAGAAGTTCTTCTTTCGGATCGTGGATTAATAATCCATTTTCCGCATCTAAACGCCATGCGCGAGGATTCAGGTTGTTCCCCGTTAAAAGAATATACTGGTTGTCCACCCAAACACCTTTGAGGTGATAAGTGTTATCGCCGTCTTTCCATAAACGCACCGTTAAATGGCCATTTTTAATGTAAGCATCAAATTTCTCGCAGAAACGACGAAGATTGCTTTCATATAAATAAGGCAATGCACCTGCCATTTTAAATGGCTGCTCTGGTGGAATATAGAAATCGTTCGCGACTTTATCACCCACAATAATTTCGACACGTTTTCCTTGTTCTAATAAGCGTGCTAGCTTACTTCTTAACGGGCGAGGAAAGTTGAAATAAGGCGTACAAATCACCAGTTTTTCCTGCACTTGTAAGAATAAATCTTCAATAACTTGGTTTAATTCATTGCCCGATGCACCTAAACCAAAAAGTGGTGAAATGGTTAAAACATCTGAAAAACCAACCGCACTTTCCAACTGATATTCCGCATGGGCAGATAAGTTTTTACGATAAGCTTTTATTGCACTACGAATTTCTTTGGTGCGAGGACGATTAGCCACATCTAATGGGTGTACTGCGCTGAAATCCAATAAATAATCATTGATGAAATTAACCATAGAGTCTGCCAATGCAGCATTGTGGATTTTTTGATAACGGTCGTAACGGTATTTATCTTGTTGTTGTAAATACACGTTATTAATACTTGCGCCGCTATAAAGCACGGTATCATCAAAGACAAAGCCTTTAATATGTAATACACCAAAGACTTCGCGGGTATTAATTGGCACACCGAAGAACATATTCGGTTCATCGGGAAGTTGATAGGTTTGGCGTTGTTCACAATACCAATCAGCATTAGTAGCAGATTTTTCTGCACCGAGTAAATTGCGTTGTCCGCGATGCCAATCTACTAAAATTTTCACATCTAATTCAGGATGATCTTGTTTTACGCGATAAATCTCATTGAGAATTTCTTGTCCTGCTTCATCTTTTTGCCAGTAAAGTGCGGTCACGTAAATGCGTTTTTTAGCTTGGCGAATTAATTCTATAATTTGTGCTTTGAATTCAAGCGGACTAAACAGAAACTCAACCTGTTCAGCCTGTAAAGGAAGAAAAGGCAAATTTTTTAAATTTTGTTCTGCTCGTTTAGCTTTATTGATTAACATAATCGATCTCTACACTAAAAATTAATGCTCTAGTTTACAATATTTCCTTTGAGGATTGATAGAAAAAAGGTTTTTTTTCGTTATAATGCTCACAAATTTTCGCATTTTTTGGCGAATTATTATCCAATTTTTCCTTCGAGAAGCAAATTATGAGCAATTCACGCAAACCATCATTCCAAACAAATTCCACCAAATCTTTTCAAGAGCGTAGCCCCAAACGTGCATTTAATGATAAAGAACGTCGCTTTGATGATCGTCGTAATAATGAAAAACGTGAGGGAAATCAACCGCACTTTGATAAAAAACGGGATGCTCGCAAACCTTCTCGTGGCTTCCAACAGGAAGAAGTGAGAGAACCGAAAATTGCTGAACTTTCATTAAATAAAGCCAATGGTGAAAGTGGCTCGGTAAAAGTAACGGTGAAAAGTACTGGCGTGAGTTATAAACCGAAAGAAAAGAAAACGGGCGCATTATCACCACGAGCACCGGAGAAAATTAAAAAGAACCGTGCTGAAGAAATGAAAGTGTATGGTGAAAATGCCTGCTTAGAATTGTTTGCAGAACGTCCAGAGAGCATTGTTCGAGTATGGGCAACGGTGCAAATGGCACATCGAATTGGCGAGATTTTCAGTTATTTAGCCGCGAATAAAAAAGTGTATCACGTGGTGGATAGCGAAGAGCTAAGTTTAGTAAGTGGTACCGAGCATCATAGTGGCATTTGTATGTTAGTGAAAAAACAACGTACTTTTTCTTTGCAAGGTTATTTAGATGTACCGCGTCAAGAAGACTGCTTAGTGGTGCTTGATCAAGTCAATAATGCGCAGAACCTAGGTGGCGTTGTGCGTACTTGCGCCTTCTACGGCATTAAAAATGTGGTAACAAATCAAGTTGAACAGCTTTATGCACCAGCTGCGATGCGTGTGGCTGAAGGCGGAATGGAGCATATTCGTATTTTAGAAACAGAAAGTACTGAAATCGCTTTAGAGGCTTTACGTAAAGCGGGCTATCAGATTATTCATGTATCAACCAATAAACAAGGCGTGGCATTGGAACAACTCAAATTCGCGGAGAAAGTCGCGTTGGTATTGAGCGAAGGTAGTACAGATGATATTCGTGATAAACAAGATGTAAATGTGCGCCTTTCTTTAAGTAATCCATTAAAAGCAGGATTAAATATTGCAGTAAATGCAGGGATTTTATTATCACATTGGTATGTGAAATAACCTTAAGTGCGGTCATTTTTAGGTTTGTTTTGGGGCTGACATCTGTCAGCCCTTTTTCTTTTTCAAAATTATGTAAGATTCAAATTTTAATATTTCTTTTAAAAGCCTTTGGGGGGAATCAGACAAAAGATCTATACTATTTCGAGTAGTTATTTAACAGGGAGTTTTTATGCCTGAACGTTCAGCCAATATTAGTACACATGATCCTTTCGGAAGTTTATTAGGTTATGCACCAGGTGGGATTGCGATTTATTCATCAGATTATCATACCGCAGATGAGAAAGAGTATCCGGATGATGCCGCCTTTCGCAGTTATTTAGGACGAGAATACATGGGCTATAAATGGCAGTGCGTGGAATTTGCGCGCCGTTATTTATATCTCAATCATGGCATGGTGTTTACTGATGTAGGAATGGCTTACGAGATCTTTTCTCTACGATTTTTACGTCAAGTGGTGAATGATGCCTTATTACCTTTACAAGCCTTTGCAAATGGTTGTAAACGTAAGCCTGAAGCAGGTGCATTGTTAATTTGGCAGGAGGGCGGTGAATTTAAACATACGGGGCATGTGGCAATCATTACCGAGGTATTAGAAGATAAAATTCGCATTGCCGAGCAAAACGTGATTCACTCTCGCTTACCAAGTGGACAGCAATGGACTCGTGAATTACCGATGACGGTTTCCGAAAGTGGTTATTTTCTGCATGATACCTTTGATGATACAGAAATTTTAGGTTGGATGATCCAAACAGAAGATACCGAATACAGTCTGCCGCGGCCAACACCAGAAAAAGAGAAACTTGAGATTCATGCTGAACATATAGAAAACAATGGTCAGTTTGAGCATAAATGGCTGAATGAGAAAAATGAATTTGAAGCGGCATATGTGAAAGCCATGGGTGGGCACAAAGTCAGCTATTCGGATCAATATCGCTATTTTACGATGTCTGAAACAGCACAACATGAGTTAATTCGTGCAACCAATGAATTGCATTTAATGTATTTGCATGCCACAGATAAAGTTTTAAAAGACGATAAGTTATTACAATATTTCAATATTCCTAAATTGCTTTGGCCTCGTTTACGATTGTCTTGGCAAAATCGCCGTTACCAAACCATCACGGGACGTTTAGATTTCTGCATGGATAGTCGTGGATTGAAAGTGTATGAATACAATGCTGACTCAGCCTCTTGTCACGCTGAAGCTGGTGAGTTTATGAATCGATGGACAATTCAGGGCGGATTGAAGATTGGTGATAATCCAGCTGATGGCTTACGTAATGCATTAGCGGATTGTTGGAAACACAGTGAAGCTACGCCGCTTGTTCATATTATGCAAGATCACGATGATGAGGAAGATTATCACGCATTATTTATGCGCAATGCACTAGTTCAAGCAGGATTTCAAGCTAAAATTATTCATGGGACCGAGGGATTGCATTGGGATAGCCGTGGTCGTTTGATTGATGATGAAGATAACCAGGTCAAAACCGTATGGAAAACGTGGGCCTGGGAAACCATGTTGGAGCAACTTCGTGAAGATGCAACAGGTATGGAAGTGGCTCCACCAATTCGTACGGGATATCCAGAAGACAAAGTGCGGTTGATTGATGTGTTACTTCGTCCAGAAGTTCTAGTTTATGAGCCACTGTGGACGGCTATTCCGAGTAATAAAGCGATCTTACCAGTGTTGTGGTCACTATTCCCAAACCATCGTTATCTACTAGAAGCAGGATTTGAATTGACGCCTGAGCTGATTAAAAATGGTTACGCACAAAAGCCAATTGCAGGTCGCCGTGGTGATAATGTGAAATTGATTGGTGAGTGTAAGTCGGTGCTTGATAGCAAAGATGGGCGTTTTGGTAAGCAGGAGAGTATCTACCAACAACTTTGGTGTTTACCAAAAGTGGAAGACCAATATGTTCAGGTCTGTACTTTTACTGTGGGCGGTCATTATGGTGGTAGCTGTTTACGCTCAGACCCGAGTTTGGTCATCATGGGAAATAGCGATATGCAACCGTTAAGGGTATTATCTGATAAAGACTTCCTTAAAAAATAAAAATAAAATCGGCACTCAAAATGAGTGCCGATTTATTATTTTGCTATAAGATTATTTAGCATCTTTGTTATCAGCAGGTTTTTCATTTGATTTTAACATATCCGCAGGAATAAAGCTTTGTTGTACTTTTTCCATGTGTGGAAGGTTATGCGCAATACCTTTGTGACAATCGATACAGGTTTTGTTTTGTTCCTGTGCAAGAGCATGCATTTGTTGTGCCACAGTTTTTTGTTGAGTAAAGTCCATGTCATTGAAGTTATGGCAGTTACGGCACTCTTGTGAGTTATTCGCTTTCATACGCGCCCATTCGCGTTCAGCCATTTCTAAACGATGTTTTTCGAATTTTTCTTTAGTATCGACTTTACCTGTAAAGTGAGCATAAACTTCAGTCGATGCCTGCATTTTACGAACCATTTTTGGAATGAATTCATGTGGAACGTGACAGTCTGAACAAATTGCTTTCACACCTGAACGGTTACTAAAGTGGATTGACGCTTGGTACTCAGGTACAACGTCATTAGTATGACAGTCTGAACAGAATTGCTCTGTATTAGTTGTCGCCATTCCAGCATTAAACAGGTTAGTGCCAACGATAGTACCAATGATAGTTAATAAAATAACCCCACCAATTGCCATTTTGCTCGGAGAGCGTAACCAACGGCAAACTTTCTGAATGCTTGATTTAATCATGGTTTAGCTCCTTATTTACCTTGCATTTGACGAATAGTTTCAAATTTATTTTGAATAATTGGATTCACGTCAGTTTGTTGAACGTGGCATTGTAAACAGAAATAACGACGTGGCGAAGTGCCTTCTGTTTTTTGTCCATCACGTGTTAAGAAATGGCTTTCAGGTACGCGAGGTGCACCCGTTGTCGGTGCAACATCCGGAGAGTGACAGCCTAAACATTGGTTAGCATTTTTAGTCACTTGTAAACCACGAATGCTGTGTGGAACAAGTGGTGGTTGGTGAGGGAAGGTTACAGGAATATTACCAACATCTTTATAAGGATTCGTAAATGCTGGTGCAACACTTTCTGCTGTTTTATCAATGCTGTTTGCAACTTGCGGTGCATCAGCAAATGCCAATCCACTACATAAAGCCAGCATGAAAATAAATGATTTTTTCATGAAATCCACTCCATTAAATAATTAAATATTTTTAATTTTTATTTGTTTCTCAAAACGAGAGCCAAATGTAAATACATTTTCTGCGCAAACGTCAATACAGCGTCCACAAGTAATACAATCTTTTGCCAATATAATTTGGCTATCTTCAGGTCCACCATGTAAAGGAAGTCTTAATACTTGCGGCTCTGGGCAAACATTATAACAGTCCATACAGCGGTCACAGCGATCGCGATCGACTACATTAATTTTTATCAGGCTTTTAGCACCAATGACACCATATATCGCACCAATTGGACAAAGGTGACCACACCAGCCATGCTCAGCAACAAGTAAGTCAAATAAAAAGATGACTGTAACCAACCAAAGGGTTGCGCCTGTTCCAAAGACAAAGATACGTCCAAGTGCCGCGACAGGATTTATCCACTCCCATAAGAGCGTACCCGTTATTGCACTACCAACTAAAATGACGGCTAAAATCACATAGCGAAGTTGACGTGAAATTTTTAATGATTGTCGAATACCTAATTTTCTACGTAACCAAGCTGCAGCATCAGTCACAATATTCATTGGGCAAACCCAACTACAAAAGGCTTTGCTCGCAACAATGGCGTAGAATATGACAATCACTAAGGCACCAATAATCGTTGTGATTTCTGGTAGGTAACCTGTCACTAAACTTTCAGCGGTAATCAATGGATCTGTCAATGGTACAGTATCCAAAAGCATGCTTGAGCTGTAATTGCCTTTTAGAATCCAAACTTGCCAAATCGGGCCGCTTAAGAACATTAAAATAATACTTAATTGACTGATTCGACGTAGAATTAAAAAGCGATAAGCATGCCACCAACCAAGTTTTTGACGTGCTTCTAAGCCAGCATCTTTTGGCTTATTCGGGGTATATTTTTCAGCCATTATTTAACCCCCTTAATGTTTAAATCCAAATTCGGGAACTGTTCAGCTTCCGGTACCGTAGTTGGACTTGGTACATAATCCATTGTCGCACGACTCGGTGTTGCCACTTTTTGATTCGGTAGGACCTGCATTGGTTGATAAACAGGTTCATGCTGTCCTTCTGGCATACGAACGTCTAATGATGGACGTAAACCATCTGGATGTTGCTCCTCAATTAAGGATTTTCCAGCGTTTTGTTTTTCTTTCCAACCTAAGCGATAGTGACGACCGAGTAGACCTTTAGCAAGATCCATTGGCAATACTTTAATTGCAGCTTCCTCTAATACACAAGCTTGTTCACATTTTCCACATCCAGTGCAAGCATCGGAATGGACGGTTGGAATAAGCTTCGCATGAATACCTGTACGATCATTATGAACGCGCTCAAGTGTAATCGCTTTATCCACTAATGGACAAACACGATAACAAACGTCACAACGTAAACCTTGCCAGTTAAGACAAGTTTCATGGTCTAGCAATACGGCTAATCCCATTCTTGCATCATTGATGTCTTTGAGCTCTTCACTTAATGCGCCACTTGGGCAAGCATTCATACAAGGAATATCAGGACACATTTCGCAAGGTTTGTCCCGAGCGATAAAGTAAGGTGTGCCAGCTTCCATTGGGGAAATGAGCGAAGCTAAATACAACATATCGTATGGACATGCTTGGACACACTGTCCGCAGCGGGTACAAGCTGCCAAGAAATCCTTCTCCGGTAAAGCACCAGGTGGGCGTAAGGCAACCCCTTCTTTGGCTTTAGCTTGTTGTTGCTGTAAGCCAAGAATCACTCCAACTCCACATACTCCAGCTGCCGTTCTTGTCACGTTTTTTAGAAACTGACGACGGTTAGGATCAAGTTTCATCTGCGTTTCCTTTTATAAGCGGTCTGATTTTGTAAAAACGTTGCAAAATTTGACCGCTCTTGTTTTTTAAATTCCTCCCTTTGTTTAAAGAGAGGAGAGACTAGAAACGAAAGGGAAAACCTACGCTTTCACCACTTTAACCGCACATTTTTTGAAGTCGGTTTCGCCAGAGATTGGGTCGGTTGCATCCAATGTTAATTTGTTAGCAAGCTGACCTGCATCAAAGAAGGTGGTGTAAATTAAGCCTGGAGGACATTTGTTACGACCACGAGTATCTAAGTAAGTAATCATTTCACCACGACGAGTGATTAATTTCACTTTATCCCCATGGCGTAAGCCATATTTTTTCGCATCTGCTGGGTGCATCCACACTAAGTTGTTCGGGAATGCACGGTGTAATTCAGGTACACGACGTGTCATGGTACCAGTATGCCAGTGTTCAAGCACACGTCCAGTACATAACCATAATGGATATTCTTCATCTGGCGATTCTGCTGGCGCTTCATAAGGTACACCTAGAATAATCGCTTTTTTATCTGGATAGCCATAGAATGCGATATCTTCACCTGGTTTGACATACGGGTCAAAGCCTTCACGGTAACGCCATAAGGTTTCTTTACCATCCACAACCGGCCAACGTAAACCACGTACTTGGTGATAAGTATCGAATGGTGCTAAGTCATGACCATGTCCACGACCGAAGTCAGCGTATTCTTCGAATAAACCTTTTTGTAAGTAGTAACCGAAGTAATCAGCTTCATCGTTGATATAGCCAGGAATGTCGGTTGGTACTTTAAATTTGTTTACTTCACCATTTTCGTAAAGCACTTCGTATAAGGTTTTGCCACGATATTCAGGTATTTGAGCTAATAACTCTTCACCCCATACTTCATCAGTTTTGAAGTATTTAGCGAATTCAACAATTTGCCATAAGTCAGAACGAGACTCACCTGGGCCTTTCACTTGTTGACGCCATAATTGAGTACGACGTTCAGCGTTACCGTAACCACCTTCTTTTTCTACCCACATACAAGTTGGAAGAATTAAGTCAGCTGCAACCGCAGAAACGGATGGGTAAGGGTCTGAAACAACGATAAAGTTCTCTGGGTTACGCCAACCAGGGAAAATTTCGTCATTGATATTCGGGCCACCTTGCATGTTGTTGGTGGACATTTGCCATAAGAAATTTAGTTTACCGTCTTTTAAGGCACGGCTTTGTTGTACTGCTGGATAGCCTGGTACGGTTGGAATAGTGCCTTTTGGTAATTTCCATTTTTTCTCTGTAATTTCAACGTGTTTCGGATTGGTTACTACCATGTCCGCAGGTAAACGGTGAACGAAAGTACCTACTTCACGCGCTGTACCACAAGCTGAAGGTTGACCAGTTAATGAGAACGGACCACAACCTGGTTTAGAAATTTTACCGGTTAATAAGTGTACGTTATAGATCATGTGGTTAACCCATACACCACGAGTGTGTTGGTTAAAGCCCATTGTCCAGTAAGATACTAAGTTTTGTTCTGGATCGGCGTACATCTTCGCAAGAGTTTCAAGCTGATCTTTTGGTACACCAGAAATACGATGTGCTTCATCTAATGTATAAGGTGCAACGATTTTCTTGAATTCTTCAAAGTCAGAATCGTGCATTTTACCTGCAGTTTTACGGTTTTTCGCTGCAACTTCAAGTGGGTGTTCTGGACGTAAACCATAACCGATATCGGTTTCACCACGTTTGAATTTAGTGTGTTTATTAACGAAATCCCAGTTTACTTTATCGTTTTGGATA
>ERZ773010.2554-NODE-2554-length-10686-cov-3.309849_pt1 | contig 10686 bp, 6 predicted proteins | sample MGYA00580842_ERZ773010 | MGnify/ENA primary metagenome ERZ773010 (study PRJEB29015, sample SAMEA2737982) | human oral metagenome | biome: human oral; feature: human-associated habitat; material: dental | place: China | collected 2107 ...
TTTACTTTAAATTTCTTAAAAAGCTCTTCAAATAAATGAAAATCAGCTTCTTTTATTTCTACTCTTTCTAATACTACAGTACTCATAATAATTCATTTTATGAGGGCAAAAATACAAAATAATAATGAATTGTATAGCTATTTTTTAAAAAAATACATATCTTTGCTCGCTAATCATCATTATAAGTTCGATAATAAAAATCAAAATCAAAAACAAAAATGAATCAAGCACTCATCACCGCCATTGCCGAGGGAGATTTCTCAGCAATCCTAAACATTACAAGCCAGCTCACCGATAGTGAGCGTTATAGCACCATCACTGCTATTAGGGTATTAGACCCCTATTCAGAAAAAGATTTTCCACAAAAGAACGTTGATAAAAAGGATACTTATCGCTATAAAGATAAAATTTTTCAAGCGCTTAACTATGCCCTGATCACTATGGTGCGTGAAGAAAGCGATATTGCCAAAGCGATGATTGATAAGGAGAATTATTATGGTGAAACTTATCAAGTAACTCCTTATGCTATCTTGGCTTCTTATTATTTTGAACCTGTAATCAACTACTTTACACAATTTCCTCCTGATAAGTATATCAAAAAAATACTCAAAGAACGTTACAACAAAGAAATTAATGGACTTTCTTTTGGATTCCAATGGTATTTCTATAAAAAAGGCTGGATTCCTTTTGATGAGGAACGCTTTGTAAAAAACCTTCTTGAGGTCTCTATGTTCAACCGCTATGTAACCGCTGATGTAAACTTCCTCTTGCAAAATCCCGAAGCTATTGAAAAAGTGCTTCTACAGCTGTATCGTATTGAAACCAAAGTACTTGATCTTTCCAAGTGGAAAAGTGATAACCCCTCAAGCAAAATGAGTACCTCTGGTGTTGCCAAAGTAACTACCTATTGGGACGATGTATTTGAATTATTGGTGCATTATGGCTACCAAATCCCTCGTAGTTTTGTAGGGCAGCTTTTAGAATCATTGCTCAACCAATGGAAGAAACCCCACCTCGATTGGCATTGTCGTTTGCTTAAATGGCTTGCCCCTACGCAAGAGGAACTTTTGGCTCATCAACAAACGCTCTTTGCCGTTTTAGGCACTGGGGTAGGCAGTGTAGTGAAAACTGTTATGGAATACATCGTGTCTATTGCTAATGCGCCACAGTTTGATTTTGAGGGCTTCCGCGTGCAATTCCCACTCGCCTTTACCGTAGAGAAACAACCTAAAGCACTTCTTCAAGGAGTAGAGATTTTGGCTAAAGAGTTCAAAAAACATCCCCCTACCGATGTCAGCTACCGCGAACAATTAGCTGTACTCTTCACCCAACCCGATGTAAAACTACAAGAAGCTGTAGCTGAACTACTCACCACCTATTTCAACCAAGAAGGTCTCCCCGAAGTCATCGCACCTTACCGCGATTACCTAAAAGGCAAAGCCCAAAACCTCCTTGCAACCCTAAGTCTATCGGAATCATCCGCCCCGTCCGACAGCTCAGCCTCGTCCGAGAACTCCCAAACTGCCTGTGCGGTTCGCACCCCCCGACCCCTCTACCAAGGAGAAGTCCGTGAGAGCGGAGTATGTGAGTCGGGGGAGAGGATTCTCTTCCTCCTTGGTGATTGTATCCGCGAGAAATCAGCCGCTACTATTGATGTTTTCTTTGATGCTCTCGTGCGCTTGCAAGACCAAATCCCCGCGGATTATGCTGAGCAGATAAAACCTTACCTCAAACAGCTTCTCGCTCGGGAGTGGTTTGTAGGGACGATGCCTCTACTATACTTATTTTTAGACTCTTGGAGCAACCAAAGCCCTACCCCCCTTGTATATGATACCGACAAGGAATGGAAAGAAATTCAAAAACTCTACAAAGAAGATAAATATACACAAGCCGACAAACTCGACAAACCAAGAGTGATGCACATAGCTGCCAATCAAGCACAGCAGACTTTCCCTTATCTGTTTAATAAAATAGCACGTACACTCCAAAAGATCAAAGAGAAAGACACCTTGCCTTTCCTTTCTACCCCTACACACGAACCTTTCTATATAGAGGCAGAAGTGTTGGTAGATAAACTCTTGCAATACGAAGCCCAAGGCAAAACCCCTGACCTCGACGACCTGATTGTCGCCTGCAACCGTCTGCTCTTTTGGGAGGTTTCGGCAGCAGCCAAAGAGAAAGCCCAACAGCTCAAAGGTGACTATGCCCCTGCTATTCAGTATTATTTAGGTCTTACTGATAAAATACAATTAAACGAAGCACTTCTACCGCTATGGACACAAATCACCCGCCTAAAACACCCCGATGAGGAGTTCAAAGTATTTGAAAGTACTCAGGCAAAGAATATCCTTAGCGTGGTGAAGCCTTTCTATATCCGTTATGGTTGGGAGAAAAGAACTTATGCCAATGGTGAAGTAGGCGAAGAGTTCATCTATCACTGCAATCATTATTACAAATATGGCAAAGATAAAAGCCATCCTGCCCTTTACAACTATTACAATGCCAATGAAGGGAAATGCACTTCGGCTCAAGAGGCAGAATACAAACTAAGCCTCAACCCACACTATCCTGATGCGATATTATGTGCTCACATAGCGCTCTGGGCAACAATGAATGAGGCTGACCAAGTGCGCGATATGACCTTACCTTTGGAAGCCGTATTGCGCTACGACCTCAGGGTACGCCATAGCGGTTGGCTGTATATAGGGGCATGTTTGCTCTTTGAAAAACGCCCCTCACGTGATTTGGCGTATGAGTATATTTGTCAGGCGATTGCTCGTGGGGAAGACCTCAGCTACCTAAAGACCTATCTCGCTCAAGTACTGGCTTGGGACTACCTGCCTATTCCTCGTTTTATAGAGTTCCTAGACCGTCCTAATCCACCAGCAGTGAAAGCCTTTGGTAAGGAAGTAGTACAGCTCTATTTAGAAGAAGTGAAGAAACAAGATAAATTGCCGAGAAACCATAAGAAATTGAGTCAATTTACCAATTAGACAATGAGACAATTTGCCAATGAGGCAATGAGGCAATGAGGCAATTTGCCAATAAGTCAATGGATAATTGACAAATTGGCAAATTGGCAAATCGGCTAATCGACAAATCAGCTAATTGATTACTCGTTTTGTACCATATTACGATTGGATTCCATTTCTGCTTTAGGGATTTGATAAGTCCATTTTTCACTTCCTGCAGGTACTTCTACTTTAAGGACATGGTTGGAACCAGTTTCATATCGGTTAATACCTGTCTTCCAGCGTTTCCAGTCGAAGAAAGAAGTACCCTCTCCCCATAGCTCTATACGGCGTTGGATACGTACCTCCTCTCGGAGTTGCTCCTGAGTGGTAAGGGCTGAAAGGTTATAGGCGGTATCTTCGCGGTTGTCCCTTACCAAATATTCCAAAGCTGCTCTTGCTCCTGAGAGATTGCCTTGTTCTACCAAAGCCTCTACATAGAGTAGGTAAGGATCTTCCCTACGAAGGTAGCAATAGTCGCTGGTAAAGTCTGAATTGGTTACATACTTCACATTGGCATACTCTGGCAAGTTAGGATTCATACCACGATATTTAGCGGCTATAGTAGGAAACAAGGCAGTGTTGATATACAACTTTTTACGTACATCTTGGTTTCCTATTTTTGCATAGAGATTGCTATAGATGAGCTTGAAAGCCCCCCCACCTGCATAACTTTCAGGCATACTGTTGTCCATGTGTGCATAGAAAGAATTCCAGTAGGTTCTTGTTTCTTGGGTAATATCAAATCCCCAAAGCCAAGAGTTCATACTAATATCCCATTTTCCTGCCTGTACATCTCCGCTGGGGGTAAGTAAAGGTCTATCTCCTTCTGTAGCAATCAGGGCATAGCGCTGTACCTCAGCCCATTGCTCTTGGCAGGCATAGATCTTTGCCAAGTAAGCCGCTGCCACCGCCTTATCTGCATCAGTCTTGTTATCAGGAGTAATCTGGAAGCGAGCATCATCCACCACTATCTTGAGATCGCTGAGCATTTGGTCATAGACCTGTTGCACCGTAGCGCGAGGGAGCTTGTCGTCCCCTGGATTAAGCATAAGGGGCACCCCTAGGCTTCCCTGATTCCCTACATAGGTCTTGGCAAAGGTATTTACCAAATAGTAATAAAAGATAGCGCGCATGGTCTTAAGCTCTGCATACTTTTGGAACACCTCCTGATTGGTTTGGGACGTAGGAGCCGTTGGAAAATAATCCGCCAATACGGTATTGATAGAACTAATCTGCTTGTACAAGAAATTCCATACAAAAGCAGGACGACGGAAATTGGCTTTCTTATTATCAAAGTTATAGTCAAAGATAAACCAGCTACGAGAGGCTTGTACAAGGTCTAAGCCAGTATGGTCAAAGCCTGCATCTACCGCCTTGAGACCGAAACCATCGTGGTTGGAATTCTGGGTAGCAGCATTGTTATTATAGATTCCTCTGAGTTCTATATCCAAGAGCTGTTTTTTGTTTTCTGCATTGCCTTGGAGTTCTTTTTTCCTTTGGTCGGTCAAATATTCATTCACCTCTGGGTCAAAAAAATCCTTAGCACACCCCACAAGTAAAACAGAAAGTAGGGCAACAGAAGCTATTTTCTTTATTTCTTTTTTCATAGGTCAAAATTTTAAAAACTTACAGATAATCCCATAGAAACAGTACGAATAGGGCTATATACCGCATAGGTATTGGTTCCTCCTATACTTGCACGAGGATCTAAGCCTTGGCGCTTGCTCCACAAATACACATTATCGGCAGTGATATAGTAGCGCAATCTGCTTAATTTGAGTTTTTCAGTCACCTCAGGACCAAAATTATAGCCCAAACTCAAGTTTCTTAAAGAGAGATAAGAAGCATCTATAAGGAAACGATCGGAAGTTGCTACTATATTTTGGCTATTGAATTGTAGGCGAGGCACATCCGTATTACGGTTCTCTGGTGTCCAACGATTGCGAATATCGGTATGCCAACCTCTTCCATTTCCTCCTGTATGCATAAGTCCCATATACTGAGAGTCTAGGAACTTACCACCTAACTGATAAGAGAACTGCAATGCCAAATCAAAGTTATAGAAATGCAAAGTAGTACCAAAACCTCCTTGCAAATCAGGAATAGCACTTCCTGCATACTGCAAGCTATTGACAGACTCATAATCAGCACTTTGCTTTAATTCAAATTGTCCTGTTGCTTGATTTTTTATCCAATATTGAGCATCTCCATTATCAGGATTTACCCCTGCCCATTTGACCATATAGAAGTCGTAGATACTTCCTCCCTCTTTCATAATCTGGTTGCCACGAGTAAAGCCCTTTTCTCTGAGTTCCTCTGGAAGTCTTGTAACTGTATTTTTATAATGCAAACCGTTGAAATTGATGCTCCAAGTAACCCTATCGGTCTTCACAGGAGTTACCCCTATGGAGAACTCAACCCCTTGGTTCTTCATATCGGCCACATTGCGAGGTTCAGAGGTAAAACCAGTGGAGGCAGGTACGGGCATATTGAATAACAAGTTATTGGTTTTCTTATAGAAGAAATCAGCCTCTACTGTTAGTCGGTTATCCCATAAAGCAGCTTCTACCCCTGTATTGAAGTTACCACTCTCTTCCCAAGTAATATTTCTGTTACCTTTGTAGAGTGCCTTAAGTCCTGGATTTTTACCATCAGAGCTCACACTATACAAGGACATATAAGGGGTATAAGAACGCACACGGGACGAATTGGTAGAAGGCAAATAGATATAGTCATTACCCTGCACCCCGTAGCTAGCTTTGAGTTTCAAGCTATTGATAAAACTTAGCTTCTCTAAGAATTTTTCGTTGCTCAAGAGCCATGATCCACCCACTGACCAGAAAGTACCCCAACGGTTTTCAGGAGCAAATACAGAAGAAGCATCGCGGCGCAAGCTAGCAGAGAGGAAATACTTCTGCTTGTAGTTACCATTGAGCTGTCCAAAATAACCTTCCACTGCATAAGTACGGTCATAGGATGAAAGACCTGTAGTTACTGCTGCATTGTCAAAGGCAGAATTACTTGGATCCACGAAATTATTCTTGGTTCCTGACATAGTACCTAAGCGTTTTTTATAACTTTCATGTCCTAAAAGAGCTTCCAAGGCGTAGTTATCCCAATCCTTGCTATACTTTAGGAGTTGGTTGAAGGTCATCACTATATCATTGGTGCTATACTTGGTAGAAGACCCGTTATAAGTCTTTCCTGCTCCCCCTATGGGAGTGGTATATTCGTTAGAGTTATAGAAATCCCCATAGAAATTCCCCGTAGTGGAAAGCCTCAAGCCCTCTACTATATCCATATCCAAGGAAAGTGCTTGGTTGAAATAGTAGTCCTTATATAGGTCAATGTCCTCATTCTGGGTAGCCACAGGGTTGGTATTTTCGTTATACTTACGTGATTCCCCAAAGTCATACGATTGTGTAGGGTTGCCTTTAGCATCATGCTTATATACAGGATAGATAGGAGCTATATTACGTGTCCAAGAGAAAGGGTTGGAATAAGAATTTTGCTTCTCTGTTCCTTGCTTTTGTGTATGAGAAAGCATAGAGGACGTATTAACCTTAAGCCATGGAGCTATTTCTCCTTTGTAAGAGAAGCGCATGGTATAGCGGTTAAAGTAAGAATTGAGGTTATACCCCTCATCACCCAAGTAACCAAGTGAGAAATAGAAGCTGTTGAACTCTGTTCCTTTGGTAAGGCTTAGGTTATGTTCCTTACGTACACGGGTGTTGAACAAGGCCTTTTCCCAATTGTTAAAGTCCTTATCCTTAAAGCGGATCTTTGCCTGTGGATTGATTCTTCCATCAGCCCCTACCACTTGGTCATCTGCTACATTATAAATATTGTAGCCTATTCCCACATTGGGGATAAGACTTTTGGAAGCGAAAGCCGCTGCTGCCGCTGCATCTCCTCCCCCTCTGGCTTGGAAATAATTCTGATTATAGAGGGCATTCCAAAGGGTTTCGTAGTACTCAGCAGGGGATTTTACGATATCATACTCAGGGATACCACGATAGTTGAACCCTACACGTGTATCCACTTGTATAGAGAGCTTTCCACGTGCTCCTGACTTGGTCGTGATGATCACCACCCCATTGGCACCACGTGCCCCATATAGGGCGGAGGAAGCCGCATCCTTAAGTACGTTTACCGACTCAATATCATTATTGTTAATAGCACTCAAGCTCCCTGCAAAAGGTACCCCATCCACAATTATGAGTGGGTTACTATTAGCATTGATAGAGCCTATCCCACGGATACGGATACTACTACTCTCCCCTGGTTGTCCCGTAGAAGTAGAAATCTGTACCCCAGAGACACTTCCTTCGAGCGCCTTAGCCACGTCGGTAGTTTGTTTGTTCTGTATCTCTTCAGCTTTCACGGTAGCCATAGAACCTGTAAAGGATTTTTTATCGGCCGTACCATAAGCTACGGCTACCTTCTCTATCCCTACAAGCTCCTCTACATCAGGATATAATACCACTTTCAGATGCGTATTTTTACCCATTTTCATCTCTTGTGTCACATAACCCACACTTGAGAACACAAGCACATCGTTTCGGTTCACTTTTAGCTCAAAGTTACCGTCATTGTCTGTGGCTACTCCTTTTGTAGTACCTTTTACCACAACAGAAACACCCAACATGCCTAAGCCTTCATCGTCCTTCACATTCCCTTTTACTTTTACCTCTTGAGCTAAAAGCCACAAAGGGAAGAAGACAAAAATCAATAGTAATCCTTTTTTGTTGTTCATATTCCAATCGTTTAACAGTTAAAAAATGCTATTAGCAATGTTTTTTAAATAGCTTATTAGCAATTTTTTGATTATTATTAAGTAGTTATAAATTTTTCAAAAAAAAGCAAAAAAGCTATTCAGTAGATAAAAATACGTATTTATGCCACAAAAATACGTTTTTTCTTGAATAAAACAAACAAAAGAGTATTTTTTCTCATTATTTTTATGTAAATATTTTTGTCTAACATATTAACTTATTGATTTTCTTATGTATATCTTGTTGTGTTAATAATACAATAAACCTATTTATCTACTTACTAATTTGCTAGTTTGCCAATTATATTCTATATTTGCACTCAAAAACACACCATGCTTTTACTCTCTTTTCTCTTATCTTGGATAACACCCTTACTGCCTGGGGAATATGTCCTGCCCTCCGAGCAGATCAATGTGATTGCCTTGGACACTACCAATGGGAAAACCTCTTTCTATCAGCAGAAAGGGACATCTTTTATTGCTTATGATTTGGCGTTTAAAACCGAAAAAACCTACCCAGAACGCAATGCGTTTAACCGACCTTATAAGACCTATAGTGCTTTTTGGAAACCACAGAACAAACCTCTCTCCTTAAAAACAATTTCAAAGCATCAAATTCTTATCTATACCAAAGCTATTCGCCCTACCCTATATAGTGATTTTCAAGGAAAGGTATGGACTATCAAAACCGAGAAATCAGACCTTACAGATATTTTTCGCTTCTTAAACCCCTCTATCATTGCCTGGCAAGCACTAAGAGAAGGTAAGAAAAAAAGTTCTTTTAACTATGAGATACCAACAACTCAGGGTACAAAACACTTCTTCAGTAATCCCTCTATAAGTGTAAGAAAACGCGAATACTTGTATGACTTTGGCGTACTTACCATGGATTTTGGCGCTGGCAAAAAAGCCTATTTCTATTGTCCCCTAATAGAAAACCCTGATGTGGAGGAAGACCCACCTATCTATAGCTTTATTCCTCTTAAGGGGCAAACCCTCACTTTCCCCTATTATGGTCGTTTGGAGGCGGTCGCTACGGAGGTTAATTATTGCATTGATTTAGACAATAATCGCATCAATTCCTTCCTGGAAGTCTGTGAGGGAGGTAGGTGCAACCTCATCAATCACTTTGGACAAAAGTTACTCCCTAAGTCCTACCCTTATATATCTACAAATGACTATATCATCATAGCTGAGGATGGCAAAGATATCGATATCTATAACGGGTATCATCAAAAAATGAACGTAGGAACCGTGAAAGAGGCTCACTTCTATGACAAAGGGGTGGAAGTGCTTAACGAACATGGGGTTAATTATTACAATGTCTTTAGTCAAGTGGTAAAAGAATTCCCCGATACAAGTATACCCATGTGCGGTACTGGAGAGTGGGGCTATTCTCTTATAAAGTATAAAGATATAGGATATAGCCTTCAAAGAACTTTTGGAGCTTATAAGCAGCACCTGCTTACTGACCGCTCCCCCGATGAGGAGGTACAAAAATTAAAAGCTATCAAAGGGAATGACAATACGGTTCAAGTCTATCTTTCTGTTGAGAAAAATAGCTGTAAAGGCCTTTATATGTACAACTTCACTGAAGGGAAAGATGAAAAAATTACAGGCCGTGAGCTACTCCCTATGGCTTATGATGTGATATACTACCATGCTACTTTTAACCATCAGCCTTTCTTTTACATAGAGAAAGAGGGTAAAAAGGGTTTCTATCCTACCCAAGAAGACCCTATCTATGATCGTTTAGAGCAAGTAAGCGCTTCTTTCTACCGCTTTGAAAGAGACGGAATAAAAGGCTACTTAGACGGCATTTCTTTTAAAGAATTTGTGAATGAGACAATAAGAAAATGAGACAATTTGTCAATGTTTAGGAGAACTAACAACTAAAAATTAAAAACTCGAAATTGTATGAACGATTTTCAATATGCTTATCCTTTTTCTTCTGTGATAGAAGAGGGGGCGGCACACCAAAAGAACTTTATCTTTTCACATTGCTCTGAACTCAAAGAAGACAATGCGGTGCCTTGCTTTTTTTGGGGTAATATCACTCAACCCTTTGTCGTGGCTAAGTGCTTGGCTACCCTGGCCAAGACGGTAGCCTCCCAGTTTGCTATTGCCCCAGGGGTGTTGGCCAAACTGCGTGATCCTATCATATCAGTAGGTAACCAACAGCTGCTTTTTGAGGCCTTTTCCTCCTGCAATAGCGTGTATGCACGTGTATCACTCCATAATGAGGTACTCGATGGAGAATTTATCAAAAGTGGCTGTACTAATATTGACTTCAATGATGCTACTGTGCGTGCTTTCAATGCGGTAACCGCCTCGGAGCAAATGATCTTGGGCGTGGGACAGAAACAAACCCATTTTATCACTGATAAGCATAAGACAGTAGAAAAGAAAGTAACCCTCCCCAACCGATGGATTAAGGGGTTAGGCAACGTACAGGTATATTTGGCTGAAATGGAACTAGCTTACCGCCTGAACAAAGCCGAGGCTATACAGCTCTTCCGTTCCCTCCCCAAGCAAGCTGTAAAAACTGATTATTACTTGGTTAAGCGAGGCATTTCTTATACCTTTGCTCCTAGCCCCTCAGGCGATGCCATCAAGATAGGAGGCGCTCACCGCCTTAACCTTCTACAAGGCTTGCTCTTGCTCTGCGACAGCCTTTTTATCTACCGTAATCCGAGCGAGCAAACAGTTGCCTTTGTACTTAATTTCAAGGGAGTAGAGATGCTATTTTTGCTCTCAGACAATGTATATCGCGGTTTCTCTGGGGACGGTCGTTATCTAGAAAATATGATAGAGGAGGTTCCTATGGAGTGGCTAGTAGGAATCAATAACTTCTTCAAAACCAATGAGGTATTCTCTCCTACTATGGTTTCTATTGAG
>ERZ773010.2557-NODE-2557-length-10682-cov-19.797967_pt1 | contig 10682 bp, 10 predicted proteins | sample MGYA00580842_ERZ773010 | MGnify/ENA primary metagenome ERZ773010 (study PRJEB29015, sample SAMEA2737982) | human oral metagenome | biome: human oral; feature: human-associated habitat; material: dental | place: China | collected 2107 ...
AACCAGCCACGAAACTACCCTCCGCCGCTTGACACACCACATAGGGGCACCCCCCTCGGCGACCATGGGAGCACAACAACAGATTGTGACGATCGGGAAGAAACCGCAGAATATCAACAAAAAATAAGATTCGCTCTGCGAAGGTCCCGGCCTCCCATGTGCGGCTCGCCCGGGCGCTTCGGAATCAGGCGTCGAGAAGGCGAGTTCTGGGGCGCGGCCGGGGCGTTGTCCCCATTGGGAACGAGCCCGGCCGTGTGCCTACCCTGACGACGACCGCGACCATACGTCTAGGAGCCGCCCCATGTCGCAGCCGACCTTTCCCAACCAGCCACAGCCATCCGGGCACATGCACCCGCCCGCTCCCGGGCAGCCTCAGACGGGGTACGGGCAGGCGACCCCGGCCGGATACGGGCAGGCGACCCCGGCCGGATACGGGCAGGCGACCCCGGCCGGTCAGGGCCGGCCGCAGGCCGTGTACGGGCAGCCGCAGGGGGCGTACGGGCAGCCGCAGGCCGGTTATGGACAGACGGCGGGGCGCGTCGGTCCTGCGGCCCCCGACTCCGGGCCCGTGGGTCTGCCCCCTCGGGGCGTGCCCATCCCCGTGACGCAGGACGTCGTGGTCTTCCGCGCCTCCGCCACCAGGTCGGCGCGCACGGTCATGCTCGTCACCGGGGGGTTCGGTCTCGTCGTCCTCGCCGGCGCCATCTACAACTTTGTCGACGGGAAGTTCGGCACCGGCATCCTCCTGGTCCTCCTCGGCCTGCTCCTGCTCGCCGCCGTGGCGCTCATGGTGACTGTGCGCACCACGCTGGATGCCACCGGGATCCACACCGGGTCGGCCCTCGGGTCCAAGGACTTCCCCTGGCCGACCTCGCGCACCGGTCTGTTCGTGCGGGTCAAGATCGCCGGGGGCAAGGCGGCACTCGTCGCCAATGACGCGCAGGCCATGCTCGTCACTCCCGAGGGCAGGGTGGTGCAGCTCACCGGCCTGACCTGGATGGGTCCCTCGCTCAGCTCGATCGAGGCCAAGGGCATGGCCGAGCTTGACCGCATCTGGGGCTGGGCCCTCGCCCGCGGGTACGCCCGCGAGACCGGTCAGTACACAGAGATCCGCGGCGTTCAGAAGCTGATGCAGTTCCAGCGCCGCGATCAGGAGGAGCGCTACGGGCTCGTGTGAGTCCCTGTGAGCCCATTGAGCCGATGCGGGCCCATGCCGCACGCATCCCCGCTGCCGCCTGTGGCACGACCCGAGAGGTAGACTCCACGGCAGGTTCTGGGGAGAGGACGTTATGAGCGCCAGCAGCGCCGCACGGTGGTCGGTCACGGGCCCGCGCTCCACCAGCTGGGCGGAGGTCGTGCGCCTGCGCACCCTGCCCGCTGCCGTCGCCCCGGTGATTCTCGGGGGCGGTGCGGCCCTGGCGCTCGGGACATTCTCAGCGCTGCGCACCCTTCTGGCCGCGAGCGTCGCCCTCGCGCTCCAGGTCGGCTGCAACCTCGCCAACGACTACTCCGACGGCGTGCGCGGCACCGACGACGAGCGCACCGGCCCGCCGCGCCTGACCGCCTCCGGGGCCGTGCCGCCCAGGGCCGTCAAGCTGGCCGCCTTCGGCTGCTTCGGGGTCGGCGGACTCCTCGGGCTGGCGCTCCTGGCCCTGTCCGGCCAGTGGTGGATGCTGGCGCTCGGCGCCGCGGCGATCGCCGCCGCCTGGTTCTACACCGGCGGCCCCCGCCCCTACGGCTACGCGGGCCTGGGCGAGGCGTTCGTGTTCGTGTTCTTCGGGCTCATGGCCACCGCCGGGACCACCTACGTCCAGGCCGGGCGCGTACCCGCCTGGGTGTGGCTGGCGGCGTGCGGGATCGGGCTCATCGCCTGCTCCCTGCTCATGGTCAACAACCTGCGCGACATCGCCACCGACCCCGCCCACGGCAAGCGCACCCTGGCCGTGCGCCTGGGGTCGGGGCGGGCCCGGACCGCCTACCTGCTCATGCTGAACCTGCCGGTCGTCCTGGGCGGGGCTGCCCTGGTGCTGGCCCGCTACGACCTGACCGACGGCGCCCAGATCATCGGGGGCTGGACCGGGCCCAGCCTCCTGGTGCTGCTGCTGTGCTGCTCGGCGATGGCGGAGCGGGCGGCCCGCCCGGTCCTGGCCGGGGCCACAGGGCGTGCGCTCATCCCGGCCCTGCGTAACGCCGGGCTCTACGAGCTGGTCTACGGCCTGCTCCTGGCGGTGGGACTGGTCCTGGTGGACCCGGCCCTGGGGGCGGACCCGTGGGCCCCCTGGTGGTGAGGCCGGCAGGCGCTGCCCTGGGACGTGAGGTGAAGGCGGGCGGTGAGGCCGGCGGCCTGGTGGGGCCTGGGGCGAGGCGGGCCGGGACGCCTCGCCGGGCGCCGGGCTGTCGGGGCCGGGCCTACCGGGCGGCCGCACCCAGCGGGACCTCGGCGTCGGGCTCGTGGGTGATGCGGTTGCGCAGATCGCGGCGCACGATCTCAATCGACCACAGCCACACGATGTGACCGAAGAACTCCGAGAAGTGCTCCGACCAGGTCTGGGCGCCCTCCACCCACGGGAAGGGATTCGGAGCCCAGCCCAGCAGCGGCATGACGATGACGTGCGCCCCGACGTACACCGCAATGCCGAAGACGGCGCCCTGCCACATCTTGATCCGCGGGAAGTACTCGGCTGCGATGCAGTAGATGAGGCCGAAGGCGATCGCGAAGCTGAAGTGGACGATGAAGGACATGATCGGCAGCTGGTTGTTGCTGAAGGTCACCATCATGTGCGAGGTGTCGTGGGACATCCCGAACCACTCCAGCATGGACTGGGGCGGGTTCGTCTCCGAGCGCAGGCCGGGCGTGCGGGGAGGGAAGGGGACCTCCCAGCCGAACTTCACGAGCGCGGAGAACGCGCCGCCGATGAGTCCCACGATCGTGGCGGCCTTGAGACGACGGCGAGTGGGGTCGGTGCTGCCGAGCAGCGAGGTGATCCAGGTGGGCATGAGAACTCCGGGGTGAGGATGAGGCCGCCGGCAGTGCACCGGTAGAGCACCGGTACTGGTTGCGCACCGGCCAGTGCGCGACTAGTACCGGCCAGCACCGACCGGGCCGGCGGAGAATGCAGGGGCGCCCGTCAGGGCCCGCCCAGGCCCATCACACTGTCATGGTGCTGTCACGGTGTCCAGGTGTCGCCTTCATCGTCGCCCCCGGGCCCGGAGGCCGGTTCCGATCGGGGCGGGGCCGGTGCGAGAGGCGCCTGGGAGCGTCACTCTCCGGGTGGCGGCGCCGGACGGGCGCCTTGAAGCGATCTCGGCGAAGGGGAGGAGAAGAGAGGCGGCCCGCACCCGATCATCTCGGGGCGGGCCGCCGCGGAGCCGCTTGTCGGGCTCTTACTTGTCGCCCATTCCGTCGGTCATCTTGTCGTCCGGCATTGCGGAGCCGGTGCCGTCGCCCATCTTGCCATCATCCATCTTGCCGTCGGTCATCTTGTCATCGGGCATTGCAGTGCCGTCATTCATCTTGTCGCCGTCGCCCATCTTGCCGTCGTCCATCTTGTCGCTCGGCGTCGACGTCTCCTGCATGCCCGGCTTGTCCTTTCCGGCGTCCGTCGAGCCGCAGGCCGCGGTGCCGACCGCGAGGGCCGCGACGAGCAGGGAGGCGGACAGGGCGGTGCGAATACGCATGGGATCTCCTTCAAGAGAAAAAGAAATGTTGGTGTGGAGTAGCGCGCCGGTGAGCGCGCCGTCATCACGGGTTCGGAGCAGCGAGGGGTACGGATGGAGACAGGTCGAGTATTTTAAGTGGCCTTCGTCACTCCGCATGAGGGCATCCGGGGAGTCCCCCGCGACGAACTGACGGTGACACGATCGCAAAGGAGGAACGACATGGTCAGTCTCGTTCTCATCGGCCTGCTCGGTGGCCTCATCACCGGCATCTCTCCCTGCATTCTGCCGGTCCTACCGGTCATCTTCCTCTCCGGCGGGGCCCAGGGCGCACGAGCGCAGGGCGAGGACGGAGCGCCGGCCGCCTCCAGGTGGCGGCCGTATCTCGTGGTGGCCGGACTGGTCATCAGCTTCACCACCTTCACGCTGCTGGGATCCACGCTCCTCAATCTTCTGCACCTGCCGCAGGACATCATCCGCTGGACCGGAATCGTCCTGCTGGCCCTCATCGGCATCGGAATGATCGTCCCCAAGGTCATGGAGATCATGGAGCGGCCCTTCGCCCGCTTCCAGCGATCCGGCTCATCCAACCCGACCAACGGCTTCCTCCTGGGGGTCGTTCTCGGGGCCGCGTACGTGCCCTGCGCCGGCCCGGTGCTCGCGGCGGTGTCGGTCGCCGGCTCCACCGGCCGGATCGGTGCCGACACCGTCACCCTCGCTCTCTCGTTCGGGCTGGGAACGGCCGTTCCGCTGCTCGGCTTCGCACTCGCCGGCCGCGGGCTCACTGAGCGGCTCAAGGCCTTCCGCCGCCGTCAGAGGACGGTGCGGGTGACCGCCGGAGCGGTCATGCTGGCTCTGTCCGTGGCGCTCGTCCTCGACCTGCCGGCCGCCCTCCAGCGCGCTCTGCCGGACTACACCTCCTCGCTCCAGGCCCGCACAGACAGCGTGCTGCGCGGCAAGGCGGGAGTCGGTGAAGGGGGCAAGTGCGTCGACGGCGCCGACGAGCTCGCCCACTGCGGGCAGCTGCCCCGTATCGACGGCGTCAACGCCTGGCTCAACACTCCCGGCGAGCGGCCCCTGTCCGACGGCGACCGCGCGGGCAAGGTGAACCTGGTCGACTTCTGGGCGTACTCCTGCATCAACTGCCAGCGCTCCATCCCGGGCATTCAGAGGCTCCACGAGACCTACGGGGACCTGGGCCTGCAGGTGATCGGCGTCCACTCCCCGGAGTACGCCTTCGAGAAGGAGGTCGACAACGTCCGCGGCGGCGCCGCCGACCTCGGCATCACCTACCCGGTGGCCGTCGACTCCGACCTGGTGACCTGGCGCAACTTCGACAACCACTACTGGCCCGCGCACTACCTCGCCGACTCCAGCGGCGAATTGCGCCAGGTCAAGTTCGGCGAGGGCGGCGAGGCCACCACCGAGAGGCTCGTGCGCGAGCTCCTGCGCCAGGCCAACCCCGGCGTGCAGCTGCCCGCCCCGGTGTTCACCGACGACGAGCCCGACGTCAGCGGCCCGCGCACTCCCGAGACCTATCTCGGCTCCGCCCGCGCCACCGGATTCGCCGGCGGATGGCTGGACGATGGGACGTCGTCGTACGAGTTCCCCGCCGAGCAGGCGGCGGACACCTTCTCCCTGGACGGGCGGTGGAGGGCGGCCGCGCAGGCCATCTCGCCCGACGGCGGTCCCGCTCGCCTGCGCCTGCGCTACCAGGGCCGGCAGGTCAACCTGGTCGTCTCCGGGGAGGGGGACATCACGTACACGACGGGCGGCGAAAGGCGCACGGTCCGCGTCTCGGGAATCCCCAACTCGATCGAGCTCGTGAGCACTCAGGACACCCGGGAGGGCACGCTCGAACTCGAGGCGGACGAGGGCCTGTCCCTGTACTCCTTCACCTTCGGGTGAACGGGCCGGGGCGCATCGCCGAGAGCGGGGCTGCGTCCTCACCGTCCCTCGTCTTCGGGTGAGCGGCTGGGGGACCGGTGGGACCGGCCGGACACGCACCCCCGTACCATGCGACCGTGCACGACGAGGATCCGGATCGCGACCGCGACAACACCCTTATTGTCAGGGTCGCCGCCGGAGACCGCGACGCCTTCGCCGAGTTCTACGACCGTTGGTCGGGCCGGCTGCTCGCCCTCATCGTCCGGATCCTGGTGGACCGCGCCCAGAGCGAGGAGGTGCTCCAGGAGGTCTTCCTGGAGATATGGCGCAGCGCCGCCTCCTTCTCGCCGGAGAGGGGCAGCGCCCGGGCCTGGGCCGTGACCATGGCGCGGCGACGGGCGGTCGACAGGGTCCGCTCCTCCCAGGCGGCCAGGGACCGCGAGGAGCAGTGGCGCGACTACATGCCCGACGTCGATCTCACCGTCCAGGCCGTGGAGGACTCCCTCGCCGGTGAGGACGTGCGCCGGGCCCTGGACGCCGTCGGCGAGCCGCAGCGCTCCACCCTGGTCATGGCCTACTTCACGGGCCTGACCCATACCGAGATCGCCCGGCGCACCGGCGTGCCGCTCGGCACGGTCAAGACCAGGATCAGGAACGGAATCGCACGACTTCGCAAGGAGATGGGGGCGGAATCATGACGGATCTCGAGCGGCGCCACCGGCCGGGGGAGACCCCCGACGCCGTCCCGGCGGACAGCGGCCCGGCGGACGGCGGTTCGGCTGAGGACGCTCTCGACGAGACCCTCGCCCGGCTCGGGGCGTCGCTGGAGCCGATCGATCCGCCCGCCTCGCTGCGCTCCGAACTGCTCGAGCGTATCGCGCACGAGCCGCAGATGAGGGAACCAGCGGGGACCGGGAGCTCCCGACCTGGGCTGGTCGCAGTCGTGCCGGTTGATCCTGAGCTGACCGAAGCCGGGTCGGCCGAAACCGCGATTGCCGAGGACGCGCCGGATGAGGCCGCGGCCGCTGACCCTGAGCCAACTGATTCCGAGCCAGCCGGAGCCGCGACCGCCGAACCCGGAACTTGGGGCGGGACCGTTGACGGCCGGTCGGGCGCCGTCGTCCCCCTGCGTCCGCGCCGGCATCGGTGGTCTGCGATCGGACTGCGGGTCGCCGCGGCCGCGGCCATTTTGTGCGTCGGCATCGGGGTGGGCCGGTGGACGGCGATGAGCTCCATGGCCCCCACCGAGCACTACGCCCACCTCAACCGGGCCCAGGACGTCCAGCGCGTGACCGACACCATGCCCGACGGTCACATCGCGACTCTCACCTGGTCGCGGGGCATGAGTATGACGGCGCTGAGCCTGCCGGACGAGATGATGGACGCCGCCCGCGGCGGCAGCCTCCAGGTTTGGCTGCGCAAGGGCGAGACAGTGAGTTCTCTGGGCCTGTACGACCCGCAGTCGGGGACCGGCTTCACCTTCCTCGACCTCATGCCCGAGGCCGGGGAACAGGTCTTCATCACTCTGGAGCCCGCCGGCGGGTCCGACCAGCCGACGGACGAGCCCCTGGTCGCCTTCGACGTCCACGCCGACGGCACGACCACCCGCCACTCCCCAGCGTCGGACGACAGCAGCACCGACACCTGACCCCTTTCGCCCACTGCACGGCGTCCGGGCCCGGGCGCCTGGTACTCGGGCTCCGGACATCGATTATTCGGGCCGGTGAACCCTGATAAGGCGACCCGCTGGCGGGGCGTCGCTGTTCCTTGCTGGGATTCGTTGCTGCGGGGCGTTGGAATGATGGGGCGGGTGCGGCTCCTGTGGTGACCCGGGGCGGGGGCGTGTCCGAATCTGCCACAAAGGCGCCCTGCGGCGGGATCGACGGTGAGCGGAGGCGCGGAATATCAACGTTTCTTCTGGCGCGTTCCGGCTCGGTCGGGGTCTTTGTGGCAGATTTTGACAGCCAGCGTCCTCGGGTCGGCCGGGGAGGGCGTCCGCGGGTCGGGCGGCGGGTCCGGCGCCCGCCTGGATAACCTCGCCGGGCCTGGCGCTCGCCCCGATGACCCCTCCGGGCCCGTGGGAGCGCACGCACCACCATGTCCGTGCCCGTATCGATCCCCATGACCCCTCCGGGCCCGCGGGAGCGCAGCCTGGGGAGGATCTCGGCGCCCGGGCCGGTCCCGGGGGTCTCGCCCGTCCCCGGGTCCCGCCGGGACTCCCCTGATTCTCCGCGAGCGCGCAGATGGGAGGTGCGCGTTCGACTGGAATACGCGCTCGCGAAGGACGACGGGCCGGAGTCCGGCGAACCGGCCACAGAATGAGTCTTTCTCATCAGGATGTGGTTCAGGGGCGGGGGATCGGCGCGGAGGGGATGGTGCGGCGTGAGGTCGGAGGCGATGCCAGAAGTGCGTCCGGGGCGAGCGGGGCCGGGGCGATGCCAGAAGTGCGTCCGGGGCGAGCAGGGCCGGGGCGATGCCAGAAGTGCGTCCGGGGCGAGCGGGGCCAGACTTGGATGTGCGGGGTCGGGCCGGGCCGGGCGGTGTTGCACATTCGAGCGGGACCGGCTGGCGGCGGATTGGCGTAATCATGCGGAAACGCCCCGGCGCTCAACGCTGTTGAAGCTCTCCCATGTGCAGAGCGGTCCCCTCTGCACATGGGAGCCTCTCCACTGAGAACCGACATTCTAGAGCGAACCGCGGAATCATGCGGAAAACCCGCCATCGAGTCTCGAGGGTGCCCCTCTCCAATGTGCAACACCCCCGCAGCCGGCCCGAGAGGACCCCGGCTCGCCCGGCAGAGACCCCGCCGTCCAGGAATCCGATCCTGCCCGATCCCCGCCCCCGAGCTGGCACACCTGGCGATAACGGCGTCATTGCGCCACTTCGGGGTGGGAGGGGCGGGGCAGGAGGTCAAGAGCACGCGCCAGCCATCTTTTTGAGTCGTCGGTCCGCTCGTCACCGGTCCGTCCGCCGGGGAGTTCTCCGGTTTCGATCCGAAGAAGGCGTATCCCCGGCCCGCCCGCGCCCGTCGGGAGGGGGCCGCGGGAATCAACACCACGCTAAGGGGCTAACCCCGGAGGAACGCACTGAAAGGGTACGAGGAGATGCTGTCGAGGAATCGGAGGCGCCGCCGCGGGACGGTGACGCGCGAGAGGATGAAGGGCACGCAAAGGGACCAGATCTGGCAGACGCTGCTGGAGCAGCTTCCGTCGTTGATCCGGGCTCTCGCAGCTCTGATCAGAGCCCTGACAGGTTGTTGATTCAACATCTTGTTTCCTGGGGAGCCGTCCGGATGCGCCGGGCGGCTCCCCGTCATCATAGCTCTCCGGACCCGCACGTGTCCGCAGCGCATCGCGGCCCCGCAGCGCTCGGAACCTGCGGCGCCCAGAAGCAGCGCTCAGAAGTAGTAGGGGAACGGCGACCAGTCGGGGGCACGGCACCCTGCCCGCCGCCCAGTCGGGCACGACCGCGATGACCACCTTGGGCATGGTGCGGATGAGGCGCTGGACCTCCAGGATGTGCAGGCGCTTGGCCCGAGCGGCGTTGATGCGCGCTCGAGCATCGGCCACGTCCGTCGTGTGGTCGTGGCCGGATGCGGCGGTGGCGGTCTGCAGATGGTGGACTCCGGTGGCGGCGCATCGGGCGCTGTTCCCGGGTCGGGTGGATCCCTGTCCGCCAGGTTGCCGGTGTGCTCCTGGATCGCCACCGAGGTCGCGGCCAGCCATCACCGCCACGACTGGGGCCGGGACGGCGGGCAGGGCGCCGTGCCCCCGCCCATCACGCCAACAACCCCGGACATTAGACTACTCCGCCGACTTCGCCGACTCCTGAGGACGGGGCTAGGCTGCTTCCCCCTCGCATGAGAGAATCGTAACGAAGGAATGAAAAAGGTATCGTGATTATAACCGACGACGAGAACAGGGACGAGTCCGAGGACGAACTTCGCCGCCGGGCAGAAGAGTCGTTCAATACAGGTGTGGAGGCGTATGAACATGGTGATTCGCGGTGTGCGTTGGAGCGCTTCAAGCTGGCTCTGACCCTACTTGATCAGTATACTCCTGAAGCGGACCGTATTGAAGCCGGGCGAACCGGCGCCCGCTGCGTGCTAGGTATCGGCGCCTGTCTGATCAATCTGGACGAGGCCGTATTCCCCGACCATTTCACTCGCGCCCTGGAGGTGTTCCGGCGCCCCGAACACGTAGACCACACGAAAGCTGATCAAGCCTCCTGTTTGACCTCGATCGGGGGATGTCGATCTGCAACCGGCGATCTCAACGGCGCAGTGGACGCCTATCAGCAGGCGCAGGATCTCCACAGAGAGGCGGGACACCCCGAAAAGGCGACGAAGATCAACGTTCCCCTCGCCCGAGTACTCAAACGCAAAGCCGCCGCAATCGACTCAATCTTCGAACGCTGCGCCCTGCTGGAGGAGTCCCTCAATCTCACAATCGAGGCGGCACTGGCCCTGGACAGATCACGGTTCCGCCTTGATCGTCTCGACGATCGTCAACGGTGGTTCCGGGCCCACGCCCAATCGACCATGGACCTGGCGCTGGAGGTCGCCGCCGAACTCGACCGCCCTCATCTCATCTCCGACCTGATCGCCACCTGGCGCACCGTCGGCACCCTCGACATCCCGCGAACAGGACCACACCGCACCACCGGCCGGAAGAACCCGGCCAATGATCAACCCATCACCGCAGCCGAACACTTCACCAGCGCCCATAGCGCACCGGCGGAGGGCGAACAGTCGTCTCTCGCCGCCGGTCCCGCCGTCGGCTCCCAAACCGCCATTATCGCCCATCTTCCACGCCGACCCGGCCCCGGCCTCCTCATGCCCCACCACCGCACCGCCCTCGCCGGCTACAACCAGACTCCCACCCACACCGCCACCTACCGATAACTCACGTCGAATCCCATCGGTCCGGAATGGGGAACCCACGGCCTCACCATGACGGAACTCACAGATGGAGCGAACTGCTTCCCGCCAGAGCGATGTCTACGGCGGTCGCGGCCGCAGGGTCGCGGGCCCGGCGTGGATATTCAAAACTCTCTTTCGAGCGTCTCCGGGATTGTTCGGCAATGAATTCGTCGGGTGCGGGCGTGCGCCGGAGCCGTCTCCGCTGCCCGAGTGATCC
>ERZ773010.2560-NODE-2560-length-10681-cov-3.003106_pt1 | contig 10681 bp, 8 predicted proteins | sample MGYA00580842_ERZ773010 | MGnify/ENA primary metagenome ERZ773010 (study PRJEB29015, sample SAMEA2737982) | human oral metagenome | biome: human oral; feature: human-associated habitat; material: dental | place: China | collected 2107 ...
CAGTTTTCCCGCGCTGCCAACGATGCCCTCAGTAGGCAATATCTGAATGCTGCTACCTTACAAAAGCTAGGGATAGTAGTCCCACCAAACAAATCTGTATTTTGGATTATCTTTATCCTGCTCGCTATTTTCTTTTCCGTGATCACACAAACCGTTATTCCCGGCATCATTGCCAGCATTTATGCTATATTCAAATTTGTCGGGGAATTGTCAAAACAAGAAAAAGCTCTTGCCAATTATTTTTTTGGATTTCTCTTGATTCAGGGAGAAAGCAATGACGACAGATACCCCATAAAACTTATCTGCTCCTATAACTTGTATAAACGGGAAGGGTTGTATTTCGGTTCATACAATAGTGCCAATATTAACAACACCCAGTATGGCGACATCATCTTTGCCATCAATCAAAGCGTAAACGACGACAGTGACAAAATAGGGGATGAACTGTGCTATATCGTCATGCGCAAGGAAGGGCCAATGCCCATGATGGTGTGGGACGGTTCATCATATGTATATAAAGGCGAAATCGCTCCCGCCAATCGGCACATTAAAGAACTCGCGCTGCAATTTGCCCAAAAAATAGACCTCTGGCGTGAATGCTGTCGGGAAACGGAGGCCTATGACGAACGGCGACGTACCGAAGACGCTTTCAATATCCACCGCGACTTGCCGCAACCTTCGCCTGCTAGCGCACGGCAAGAAGCACAACGCGCCGCCGAACAGGAAGCTGCCCGGCTGGCACGTGAAGCCGAGGAAGAAGCGGCGCGCCAGGCAAAAGAAGCTGAAATTGCCGCCCGCTGGGAAAAAGTCTATCTGCCGGAACACCTCAAACAAAACATCCGCCAACTGGGTAATGCCTTTGCCGCGGGCGAAAACAGCGCGGCGCAGGGCATCCTCCTTTACGGCGCGCCGGGAACGGGCAAATCACTTATCGCCCGCACCCTCGCCGATACCCTCGATTGCGGCTTTATTGCCATTAACCTGCACGATTTGAAAGGGCGCTATATCGGCGAAAGCGGACAGAAAGTCAAAGAAATGTGGGACAAAGCCAAAGGGTATCCGCGTTGCATCATGTTTATTGACGAATGCGAAAGTATTTTCGTCAAACGCGGCAGCATGAGCAGCGACAGTTTTACCGATGACATCGTGCAAGCATTCATTGCCGAATGGGATGGTTTCAACAAACAGCAAACCGTATTGGTACTCGGCGCGACCAACCGCCGCGATATTATGGATGAAGCGGTATTGTCGCGCTTCGCCGAACAAATCGAAATTCCCCTGCCCGATACCGCCATGCGGCAATCCATTTTTGCCGCCGAACTCGCTGCGCTCACATGGCAGGGCGAATTGCCGGAAAATAGCGGCGATTATCTGCAAGGCTTCTCCGGGCGGGAAATAGCCAATCTCGCCCGGCAAATGGTGCGCAATGGCGACGACATCAATGAAGCATCCCTTGCGGCGGCCACCCGCGACAAACGTACCGGCAACAACAGTGCTGTCGATAAAGATGCAACCTGGGACAAACTGGTGCTAAATGATGCCAACAAAAAAGTGCTGCATTCTGCCTGCGCCGTTTTTGCTAATGCCGATGCCCTGCGCGCCAAAGGCATCAGCATTCCGCGCGGCATACTCCTTTATGGTCCGCCCGGCACCGGCAAAACTAAAATTGCGCGCACGATGGCAAACGAAAGCGGCCTGTCATTCATCAGTGCCTCCACCGCTGACCTGAAAGCGGCTTATATCGGGCAAAGCGGGCAGTTGGTGAAAAACCTGTTTGAGCGGGCGCGCAGCCAGTCGCCGTGCATCCTCTTTCTTGACGAGATAGACATCATCGCCCCAGCACGCGGCGGTGCGGATGATGCCTTTACCCGGGAAATCGTCGGCCAGTTGTTGCAGGAACTGGACGGCATCAAGCATCAAAGCGGCGATGTTTTCGTGTTGGCGGCGACCAACCGCGTGGAAGACATCGACAGCGCCGTCCTTTCCCGCTTTAACCGCCGCATTGAAATCAGCCTGCCGGACGAGGCCGCGCGTGCCGCCATCCTGCGCGTACTGCTCGCCGACAAACCCGTTGCCTTTGAGCTGGATGCGGGCTGCACCCACCTCGCCGCCCGCAGCGACGGTCAAAGCGGTCGCGACCTGCGCAACCGGGTTGAGCGCGCCGAGCAAGCCGCCATCGTCCGCCATTTTGAGACGGGCGACATTGACGGGCTGCAACTGGAGCTGGCGGATTTTGACTGAATGCGGCGCCGTCCTTGCCCCACCGTCATTTTTCTGTTACCTTCGCCGCTCCTTCATCCCACCGGAATAACCCCATGATTTTTGTCCTCTCTGCCCTGCATCATCACCACCCCGGCTGATTCTTTCGGGTGCTGGTGCTATTCGGAAGAAATGCAAGACTTCCGAAGGCGCGCAGGCAGCGATGTATTCCAAAACCTTTCGGAAGTCCGCTTCCGAAAGGTTTTTTTTCGTCTTCATTTCAAGGAAATTTTTATGTCTCTATCCTCAAAACGGCTGCGCATCGCCCTGCAGAAATCGGGGCGCCTCAGCGCGGAATCGCATGATTTGCTCAAACAATGCGGGGTGCGCCTCAATCTGCAGCCCGACCGTCTGCTCGCCTGTGCGGAGAATTTGCCCATCGACATCCTGCGCGTGCGCGATGACGACATCCCCGGCCTCGTCTTTGACGGCGTGGTGGACTGGGGCATCCTCGGCGAGAATGTGCTGGAGGAGGCGGAGCTGGCGCGGCAGGCGGAGGGCGAGGCGGCGGCTTATGCGCTGCTGCGCCGTCTGGATTTTGGCGACTGCCGCCTGTCACTCGCCCTGCCGCGCGATACGCCTTACCGTGGTGTCGCCTCGCTGCGCGGGCGGCGCATTGCCACTTCGTACCCGCATTTGTTGCGCCGCTTCATGAATGCGCACGGTGTGGATTACCGGGGCTGTCTGCTCAATGGCTCGGTGGAGGTGGCGCCGCGCGCCGGGCTGGCCGATGCGATTTGTGATTTGGTTTCGTCCGGGGCGACGCTGGAGGCGAACGGCCTGCGCGAGGCGGAGGTGATTTACCGCTCGAAAGCGGTACTCATCCAGCGCGCCGCCCCGCTCGATGCGGCGCAGTCGGCGCTGGCGGAGCGGCTGCTGACCCGCATTCAGGGGGTGTCGCAGGCGCGCGAGTCCAAGTACATCATGCTGCACGCGCCGAAGGACAAGATTGAGGCCATCGTCGCGCTCTTGCCCGGCGTGGAGCACCCGACCATTCTGCCGCTCACCCACGATACCCGCCACGTCGCGCTGCACATGGTCAGCCAGGAAAACCTGTTCTGGGAGACGATGGAGCAGCTCAAGGCGGCGGGCGCCAGCGCCATTCTCGTCCTGCCGATTGAAAAGATGCTTGCCTAAGGAGAACCCCATGCAAACCTGTAACTGGAACACCCTCGACGCCGCCGAACGCCGCCGCGTCCTCACCCGCCCGGCACAACAGCAAAGCGCGGCCATCCGCGATGCCGTCGCCGCCATTTATGCCGCCGTGCTTGCCGATGGCGACGCCGCCCTGCGCCGCTTCACCGCGCAATTTGACGGGGTAACACCTGATGCGCTCACCATCACCCCCGCCGCCCGCGATGCCGCCGCGGCGCGCGTCCCCGCCACCCTGCAAGCGGCAATGCGCCTCGCCAAAGACAACATCGAAACCTTCCACCGCGCGCAACAGCCGCCGGTCATTGACCTCGAAACCCGCCCCGGCGTGCGCTGCCAGGTCATCACCCGCCCGATTGAGCGTGTCGGCCTCTATATTCCCGGCGGCAGCGCGCCGCTGTTTTCCACCGTGCTGATGCTCGCCGTACCTGCCCGCCTCGCCGGTTGCCGCCACATCGCGCTCTGTACCCCGCCGCCGGTCGCCGATGAAATCCTCTGCGCCGCCGCCCTCTGCGGCATTGACACCATTCACCCGGTAGGCGGCGCGCAGGCCATCATCGCCCTCGCCCACGGCACGGCAAGCATCGCCGCCGTCGATAAAATCTTCGGCCCCGGCAACGCCTACGTCACCGAAGCCAAGCGGCAGGTGCAGCAGCACGGCACCGCCATCGACATGCCCGCAGGCCCCTCCGAAGTGCTGGTCATCGCCGATGAGTCCGCCAACCCTGCCTGGGTCGCCGCCGACCTGCTATCGCAGGCCGAACACGGCGCCGATTCCCAGGTCATCCTCGTCAGCGACAGCGCCGCGCTTATCGCCGCGGCAGAAGGCGAACTGGCGCGACAATTGGCCGCCCTGCCGCGCGCCGACACGGCTGCCAAAGCACTCGCGCACAGCCGCAGCATCCACGCCGCCGACCTCAACCAAGCGGTTGCCATCAGCAACGCCTACGCGCCGGAACACCTCATCATCCACACCGCCGCGCCGCGCGCGCTGTTGCCGCAGATTGCCCACGCCGGCTCCATTTTCCTCGGCGCATACTCGCCGGAAAGCGTCGGCGACTACGCCAGCGGCACCAACCACGTCCTGCCCACCTACGGCTACGCGCGCACCACCTCCAGCCTCGGTCTCGCCGACTACCAAAAACGCATGACCGTGCAGGAGCTGAGCCCGGCGGGCTTTGCCGCCCTCGCCCCCGCCATCGCCGCCCTCGCCGCCGCCGAACAGCTCGACGCGCACAAAAACGCCATCACCATCCGCCTCGGAGAACAACCATGAGCCTGCCCGAAGACCTGCTGCGCGCCAACCTGCGCGGCCTCACCCCCTACCAGTCCGCCCGCCGCATCGGCGGCCGCGGCCACATCTGGCTCAACGCCAACGAACACCACAGCGCGCCCGCCCCCGCCATCACCAACTCCCCCGGCAACAGCCCGCTCAACCGCTACCCCGAACCACAACCCGCCGCCGTCCTCGACGCCTACGCGCGCTACCTCGGCGTCGCCCCGAAAAACCTGCTCATCACCCGCGGCGGCGACGAAGGCATCGAACTGCTCATCCGCACCTTCAGCGAGCCCGGCACGGGCAGCATCCTCTACAACCCGCCCACCTACGGTATGTACGCCGTCAGCGCCGCCAGCCACGGCGTGAACGCCATCGCCGTACCACAAACCGCCGGCTTCCAGCTCGACCTAGAAGGCATCCGTCGCGCGCTGGACACCCACCCGCGCATCAGCCTCATCTACATCTGCAACCCCAACAACCCCACCGGTACCCGCCTCAAGCGCAACGACCTGCACACGCTGCTCGGCATCACCCGCGACCGTGTCATCACCGTCATCGACGAAGCCTACAGCGAATACAGCCCCGCCGACAGCCTCGTCCCCGAACTGACGCGCTACCCGAACCTTGCCATCATCCGTACCCTCTCCAAGGCGCACGCGCTGGCGGGCATCCGCTGCGGCTTCGTCGTCGCCAACCCCGACCTCATCGCCTGCCTGCACAAAACCATCGCCCCCTACCCCATCCCGACCCCGGTCGCCGACATCGCCGCGCAGGCACTCAGCCCGGCGGGCATCGCACAAATGCAGGCGCGCGTCGCCGAAACCGTTGCCGCCCGCGACGCCCTCGCCGCCGCCCTTGCCTGCCAGCCGCAAGTGCGCCGCGTGTACGACAGCGCCGCCAACTACCTGCTCGTCGCCTTCCACGACGGCGAAGCCGTCTTCCGCCATCTCGCCGACGCGGGCATCATCCTGCGCGACCAGCACCACGTGCCGGGACTGGCCAACCACATCCGCATCACCATCGGCAGCGCCGACGAAAACGCGGCAGTCCTGCAAGCGCTGGATAACTGCCCCCTGCCATAGGGTGGGGTTTGCCCCACCGCCCCTGTACCCCCCAACCGGAGAACCCCATGCAACCGACCCTCTACATCGACCGCGACGGCACCCTCATCGACGAACCGCAAACCGACTTCCAAATCGACAGCCTCGACAAACTCGCCTACGAGCCCGGCGTCATCCCGGCGCTGCTCCACCTGCAACAACACTACCGCCTCGTCATCATCAGCAACCAGGACGGCCTCGGCACCCCCGCCTTCCCGCAGGCTGCCTTCGCCGCGCCGCACGAAAAAATGCTGCAAACCTTCGCCTCGCAGGGCATCCGCATCGACGCCGTCCACATCTGCCCGCACCGCGCCGAAGACGGCTGCCCCTGCCGCAAACCCAAAACCGGCCTGCTCGCCGCCGACATCGCCAACCAGGCCTACGACCCGGCGCACAGCTACGTCATCGGCGACCGCGACAGCGACCTCGAACTGGCGCACAACCTCGGCATCACCGGCATCCCCTACCACCGCGACCGCCTCGGCTGGGCGGCGATTGCCGAAAAACTGCTGCCGCCCGCGCTGCCAAAAAACCGCACGCCACGCCACGCCGCCGTCCGCCGCGACACCAAAGAAACCCGCATCCACGCCGAAGTCTGGCTGGACGAACCCGGCCTGAACCACATCACCACCGGCATCGGCTACTACGACCATATGCTTGACCAAATCGCCACCCACGGCGGCTTCCGCCTCGAGCTGCGCTGCGACGGCGACCTGCACATCGACGACCACCACACCATCGAAGACAGCGCCCTCGCCCTCGGCATGGCGCTGAAACAGGCGCTGGGCGACAAACGCGGCATCGCCCGCTTCGGCTTTGTCCTGCCAATGGACGAATGCCGCGCCAAATGCACCCTCGACCTCTCCGGCCGCCCCTGGTGCAAAATCCGGGCGAAATTCCGCCGCGAAAAAATCGGCGACTACAGCACCGAAATGACCGCGCACTTCTTCCACAGCCTCAGCTACAGCCTGCAGGCGACGCTGCACCTCTCGGTCAAGGGCGACAACGACCACCACAAAACCGAAAGCCTGTACAAGGCCTTCGGCCGCACCCTGCGCCAGGCCATCCGCGTCGAAGACGACCGGCTGCCGAGCAGCAAGGGCGTGCTGTGAAGCCCGCCCCGCCGCAAAACATCCGCCCCCCGGCAAAACCCCACACGGAGACCCCATGCCCGACCTCATCATCATCGATACCGGCTGCGCCAACCTCGCCTCGGTGCAATACGCCCTGGAGCGCCTCGGCTATCGCCCGCAGACAAGCGCCGACCCCGCCGCCATCCGCGCCGCCGGCAAACTCGTCCTGCCCGGCGTCGGCAGTGCCGCTGCCGCCATGCACAACCTCGCCGCACGCGGCCTGATTGAGCCCGTCCGCGCCGCGCGCCAGCCGCTGCTCGGCATCTGCCTCGGTATGCAACTGCTCACCAGGCACTCCGCCGAAGGCAACACCGCCACCCTCGGCCTCATTCCCGGCGAGACCACCGCCCTGCCCGCACGCGGCCTGCCGCTGCCGCATACCGGCTGGAACACCGTCCGCCATGACGCGCAGCATCCGCTGTTTGACAGCATCGCCCAAGACAGCCATTTCTATTATGTCCACGGCTACGCCGTGCTGCCCGGCGCGCACACCATCGCCACCAGCGACTACGGCGTGCCGTTTTCCGCCGCCATCGCCCGTGACAACTACTACGGCGTGCAATTCCACCCCGAACGCTCCGGCAAGAGCGGCGCGCGCCTGCTACAAAACTTCATGGAGAACCTCTGATGATCACCCCCGTCATCCCCGCGCTTGACCTCATCGGCGGCGCTGTCGTCCGCCTGCACCAGGGCGACTACCACCAGACCACCCGCTACGACCGCGACCCCGCCGCCCTCATCGCCGCATACCGCGAACAGGGCGCGCAGCAAATCCACCTCGTGGACCTCGACGGCGCCAAAGACCCGGCACAACGGCAAACCGCACTCATCGCCCGCCTGGCCGCCAGCGCCCGTTGCCCCATCCAGGTTGGCGGCGGCATCCGCAGCGCCGACGACATCGCCGCGCTGCTGGCTGCGGGCGCCAACCGCGTCGTCATCGGCTCGCTCGCGGTAGAGCAGCCCGACACCGTCAAGGCGTGGCTCGCCCGTTTCGGCGGCGAACGCATCGTCCTCGCGCTCGACGTCCGTCCGCATGACGGCGCGCATTACCTCGCCGTGCGCGGCTGGCAGGACACCAGCACGCACACCCTCGAAACCCTGCTGGAGCACTACCGCGACAGCGGCCTGCGCCACATCCTCTGCACCGACATCCGCCAGGACGGCACCCTGCAAGGTGCAAACACCGCGCTCTACCGTGAGCTGCACCGCGCCTGGCCGCAGCTTGCCATCCAGGCCTCCGGCGGCATCGGCAGCCTTGACGACATCCGCGCCCTGAAAGACAGCGGCGTCGCCGGCATCATCACCGGTCGCGCCCTGCTGGAAGGCAAATTCACCCTGACGGAGGCGCTGCAATGCTGGCAAAACGCATAATCCCCTGCCTTGACGTGCGCGACGGCCAGGTCGTCAAGGGCGTCCAGTTCCGCGACCACCAGACCATCGGCGCAATTGAGCCGCTGGCGGCGCGCTATGCCGAAGAAGGCGCGGACGAACTCGTTTTCTACGACATCACCGCCTCCAGCGATGGCCGCACCGTGGACAAAAGCTGGGTGGACAAAATCGCGCGCCTGCTCGACATCCCCTTCTGCGTCGCCGGCGGCATCAAAACCGTCGCCGATGCCGAACAGCGCTTCGCCAGCGGTGCCGACAAAATCTCCATCAACAGCCCGGCGCTGGCCGACCCCGGCCTCATCACCCGCCTCGCCACCCGCTTCGGCCAGCAGGCCGTCGTCGTCGGCATTGACAGCTGGTACGATGCCGAAAGCCGCGTCTGGCGCGTCAAACAATACACCGGCGACGCCGCCCGCACCCGCGACAGCGGCAGATTGACCCTCGACTGGGTCAAGGAAGTGCAGGCGCGCGGCGCGGGCGAAATCGTGCTGAACACCATGAACCAGGACGGTATGCGCCAGGGCTACGACCTTGAACAACTGCAGGCGGTGCGTGCCGCCTGCCAGGTGCCGCTGATTGCCTCCGGCGGCGCGGGCGAAATGGCGCATTTCCGCGACGCCTTCCAAATCGCCGGCTGCGACGGCGCACTCGCCGCCAGCGTCTTCCACCGCCAGCACATCAATATCGGCGCACTCAAGCACTACCTCGCGGCGGCAGGCATCGCGGTGCGGCAATAAAAATCCCCCAAACCCCAAGGAAAACCCATGCACATCCCCGACAACCTCGACTGGCACAAAAGCGGCGGCCTGCTGCCCGCCATCATCCAGCACGCCGACAGCGGCGAAGTGCTGATGCTCGGCTACATGAACGCGGACGCCCTCGCCGCCACCTGCGCACAAGGCCGCGTCACCTTCTACTCGCGCAGCAAACAGCGCCTGTGGACGAAAGGCGAAAGCAGCGGCCACTACCTCGATGCCGTCGCCATCAGCCCCGACTGCGACCGCGACGCGCTGCTCATCCTCGCCCGCCCGCACGGGCCGACCTGCCACACCGGCGCGGCGAGCTGCTTCCACGCCTTTGACGGCGAAAGCGCGAGCGGCTGGCGCTTCCTCGCCCAACTGGAAACCCTGATAAAAAGTCGCAAGGGCGCCGACCCGGCGAGCTCCTACACTGCCAGCCTCTACGACGCCGGTACCAAACGCATCGCGCAAAAAGTCGGCGAAGAAGGCGTGGAAACCGCGCTGGCGGCGACCGTCGGCGACCGCGACGAAACCATCAACGAAGCCGCCGATCTCACCTATCACCTCACCGTGCTGCTGCAAGACGCCGACCTCTCCTGGGCGGATGTCATCGCCAAACTGCGGGAGCGGCACAACCCGCGCGATTGAGCGCCGCCTGCCCGCGCACAAAAAAAGCCGGATGATTCCGGCTTTTTCTTTGCGCTGCGGCAGCGGCTCAAATATCAATATTGGCGCTGTTGGCGTTGTCTTCGATGAAGGCGCGGCGCGGTTCGACTTCTTCGCCCATCAGCGTGGTGAAGATTTCATCGGCCAGGCGCGCGTCTTTGAGCTGCACTTGCAGCATCCGCCGCACTGCCGGGTCAAGGGTGGTTTCCCACAGTTGGTCGGGGTTCATTTCACCGAGGCCTTTGTAGCGCTGGATTTCGTAGGCTTTTTTGCCTTCGGCGAGCAGCGCGTTGATGACTTGGTGGAAATGCTCAACTTCAAGCCGTTCTTTGCTGTTTTCAAAGTAGGCGCCGTCGCCGAGGAGGCCGCGCACTTTTTGGCCGAAGGCGTTGATGTGGCGGTATTCGTTGCTGTCGGCGAAATTGGCGTCAAAGGTGTTTTGCGCGAGGTTGGCGTGTTGTTCGATGCGGACGTTGATGCGCGGCACGTCGCCCGGCAGGGTTTCGGCGCGCAGGGTGATGCCGGCGGCGGCGAAGCGGTCCAGTTGGCGCTGGTAGGCGGCAATCCAGTCTTGCAGCGCAGCGGGGTCGGCGAAGGTGTCGCGCGTCAGTTCGGGTGCTTCGATGAGCGCGTGGAGGACGCGGCTGTCGTAGCGGTGCAGGCGCTTGATGAGGTTTTCAATCTGGCCGTGTTCGCGCGCCAGCGCCTCAAAGGCTTCTTTGGTGATGGCGGGGCTGTCGGCGGAGAGGTGCAGGTTGGCGTCATCCAGCGCCTGGGTCAGCAGCAGTTCGTTCAGTTCGTGGTCGTCTTTCAGGTATTGTTTGTTGCGCCCTTTGCTGACTTTGTACAGCGGCGGCTGGGCGATGTAGATGTGGCCGCGTTCGACGAGTTCGGGCATTTGCCGGTAGAAGAAGGTGAGCAACAGGGTGCGGATGTGCGCGCCATCGACGTCGGCATCGGTCA
>ERZ773010.2569-NODE-2569-length-10667-cov-4.908123_pt1 | contig 10667 bp, 8 predicted proteins | sample MGYA00580842_ERZ773010 | MGnify/ENA primary metagenome ERZ773010 (study PRJEB29015, sample SAMEA2737982) | human oral metagenome | biome: human oral; feature: human-associated habitat; material: dental | place: China | collected 2107 ...
TCAGCGCAGCTTCGTAACTGTATTTGTCGTGCATGTAATGGATGATGTTCAGCGCAGTAACGTATTGGGTTGCCAGCCAATCCATGAATTTGTCCATGCGCGCAAAGACAGTGTCGTAGTCCAAGACTTCGTCCATAATCGGTTCGGTTTTCGGGCCGACCTGGTCTTTGGATTTCTCGTCCACACCGCCGTTGATTGCGTACAGCAGGGTTTTCGCCAAGTTGGCGCGTGCACCGAAGAACTGCATTTGTTTGCCGATTACCATCGGGCTGACGCAGCAGGCAATGGCGTAGTCGTCGCTATTGAAGTCCGGACGCATCAAATCGTCGTTTTCATATTGGATGGACGAAGTGTCGATGGACACTTTGGCGCAAAACTCTTTAAAGCCTTGCGGCAGTTGTTCGGACCACAATACGGTGATGTTCGGTTCGGGAGACGGACCCATGTTGTACAGGGTGTGCAGCACGCGGAAGTTGGTGCGCGTTACCAACGTGCGGCCGTCCAAACCCATACCGCCGATGGATTCGGTTGCCCAAATCGGGTCGCCGGAGAAGAGTTGGTCGTATTCGGGCGTGCGCAGGAAACGGACCATACGCAGTTTCATCACCAAATGGTCGATAAATTCTTGCGCTTGGGTTTCGGTAATTACGCCGTTTTTCAGGTCGCGCTCGATGTAGATATCCAAGAATGAAGACACGCGACCGAACGACATGGCGGCGCCGTTTTGCGATTTAACGGCGGCAAGGTAGCCGAAGTAAGTCCATTGGATGGCTTCTTGTGCATTTCTCGCAGGACCGGAAATGTCGTAGCCGTAAGAGGCTGCCATTTCTTTCATTTGACCCAAGGCTTTGTATTGTTCGTTGATTTCTTCGCGGCGGCGGATAACTTCTTCCAAATCCACGCCGTTTTCCAAATCGGCTTGCAGCGAGTTGAACTGGTTGAGTTTGTCTTTCATCAAGAAGTCGATACCGTACAATGCAACACGACGGTAGTCACCGATAATACGGCCTCGGCCATAAGCATCCGGCAGACCGGTAATCACGCCTGATTTACGGCAACGGCGGATGTCGGGAGTGTAAACGTCAAACACGCCTTGGTTATGGGTTTTGCGGTATTTGGTGAAAATTTCGCTGACTTCAGGATTCAACTCAACGTTGTACACTTTGCACGCGTCTTGCACCATTTTCAAACCGCCAAACGGCATGATGGAGCGTTTCAAAGGCTCGTCTGTTTGCAGGCCGACGATGGTTTCCAAATCTTTGTTGATATAGCCTGGAGCGTGGCTGGTAATACCGGATATGATTTGCGCATCGATTTTGTACGGCTCGTGCGTACGGTTTTCTACTTTAATACCTTCCAATACGTCCGCCCACAGTTTGGTTGTGGCTTCGGTTGCAGGTGCCAAGAAAGAGGCATCGCCTTCATAAGGCGTGTAGTTTTTCTGAATAAAATCGCGAACATCTACGTTGGTTTCCCAGTTGCCGCCAGTAAAACCTTCCCAAGCGGCTGGACGTTGCTGAACATCATTTGACATATCAAGCTCCTAATTTTATTGGAAATATATACCGTAAATTTTCTGAAAGGATAGCACTAATACCCTTCCATTTACAGGGTTTTACTTGAAATAAAATTACAGACCAGCCTTTTCTTGACTTACATCAATGAGAATAATTGTTACTTGGTACTACATCTCGGTTTCCAAACACTCGCGTTAAAAAACGGCGTAGAATACGAAATTCAGCCCTGAAGACAGACATCCTTCAGGGCTGAATTTTTATTGCATTTCATATAAAAGGCCGTCTGAAACATTCAGACGGCCTTTTATTCACTTAATCAATTAAGCAAACGGATGATGCAAAACGATGGTTTCTTCGCGGTCAGGACCGGTTGAAACAATGGCCACAGGCGCACCGCACACTTCTTCAATACGTTTCAGGTAAGCTTTAGCGTTTTCAGGCAGCTTATCGTACTCTTTCACGCCGAAAGTCGACTCGCTCCAACCCGGCATGGTTTCATAAATCGGTTTGCAGGTTTCTACTGCATCAGAGCCGCAAGGCAGAATGTCGGTTTTGCTGCCATCAGGCAATTCATAACCTACACAGATATTGATGTTCTCAATACCGTCCATCACGTCCAGCTTGGTAATGCACATGCCGGAAATGCCGTTAACTTGAATAGAGCGTTTCAGAGCAGCCGCGTCAAACCAGCCACAACGACGCGCACGACCGGTTACAGAACCGAATTCATGGCCGCGCTCAGCCAAGCCTGCGCCCACTTCGTCAAACAATTCAGTCGGGAATGGACCGGAACCCACGCGGGTAGTATAGGCTTTAACGATACCCAAAACATAATCCAGCATTTGCGGACCCACGCCAGCACCGGCAGAAGCGGCGCCTGCCAAGCAGTTGGAGGAAGTTACAAACGGATAAGTACCGTAGTCGATGTCCAGCAACGTACCTTGCGCGCCTTCAAACAACAGGCTTTCGCCTTTGCGGTTTTTCTCGTTCAAAATACGGGAAACATCAGTAATCATCGGCGTAATGCGCGGTGCAACTTTTTCAATTACCGCCATTACATCTTCAACTTTAACCGGATCGGCATTGTGCAGGTGTTGCAACTGGACATTGTAATAAGCCAAAACGGCTTCCAGTTTTTCAACCAGTTTTTCAGGGTGCAACAAGTCCACCACGCGAATCGCGCGGCGGGCAACTTTATCTTCATAAGCGGGGCCGATGCCGCGACCGGTTGTACCAATTTTGCCTTTACCCCGGGAAGCTTCGCGAGCTTGATCAAGCGCGATGTGGTAAGGCAGAATCAATGGGCAGGTTGGCGCAATTTTCAGACGGCCTTCGACGTTTTTCACACCGGCAGCGTTTAATTCATCGATTTCGCCCAACAATGCTTCAGGAGAAACGACAACACCTGAGCCGATGAAGCAGTCCAAAGTCTCATGCAAAATGCCGCTTGGAATCAGGCGCAAAATGGTTTTTTTGCCACCGACGACCAAAGTATGGCCGGCATTGTGGCCGCCTTGGAAACGTACTACACCACTGGTTTCTTCCGCCAGCCAGTCAACAATCTTACCTTTGCCTTCATCACCCCATTGGGCACCGATTACGACAACATTTTTAGCCATAGCCATCTAACCTTATTTCAGATACAAAATTTCAAAATAAAACTCAATCGTTCAAAGCGATTACTTTCCAAACGCCGTCTACCTGTTTCAGACGGCCTGTAACCTCTTCCGAACCGTTATAGCCGATACCGTAATCGATAACGACACATTGTCCTTGTTCGCGCAAAGCATCTACCGCTTCTTGAGCCGCAGGCATGTCTTTTACATCGACAGCCACCACGGACTCTCGTCCGATAGCAGGAAGGCGGCCGATAAAGCTGCGCAAATCAAAACTGAATCCGGCCGCAGGACGTGCGCGTCCGAAGTATCCGCCCAATCCGTCATAACGGCCGCCGCGTGCCACAGCATCATGACGGTTTGAACCATAAGCCGCGTAAAGCAAACCGGTATGGTAATTGTCAACGCGCAGTTCCGACAAATCGATATGCACTTTTTGATTTAGGAACGCATCGCATACTGCCTGCAATTCATCCAAAGCCGCACTGACTGCAGACAATTCCGGTAATTTCTCTCTAGCCAAAGTCAGTACTTCACAACCGCCGTACAGCCGGGGCAACAGTGAAAACGCTTTTGCCCACATACCATCGAGTTTCCACTCTTTGACCAACTGACTGACAGCCTCGGCATCTTTGTCCTGCATTGATGAAAGCAGGGTTGCCGATTGCTGCTCATTCAAATGCGCGGCATTTGCCAAAGCACGGAATACGCCGATATGTCCCAACGAGAGCAAAACTTCGCCCATGTCGGCGATTTTCATGCTTTTCAGCATCAAATCGATCAATTCAATATCCGCTTCAATGCCTTCCAAGCCGTACATTTCCGCACCCGCCTGCAAAGGCTCGCGCATATTGAGCAATCCGTCAGGCCGCGCATGAAGCACTGAACCGGCATAGCATAAGCGGTTGATGCCTTGATTGGCGGAAAGCAAGTGGGCATCAATACGCGCCACCTGCGGCGTAATATCCGCGCGGATACCGAGTTGACGGCCGCTGAGTTGATCGACGACCAAAATGGTTTTCAACGACAAACCGGCATCGATATGTGTCAATAAGGAATGGCTGTATTCCATCAATGGCGGTTGCACCAATTCATAACCATGCACGCGGAACAAAGCCAATAGCCGCTCACGGGCGCTTTCCAGTTGTCGGGCATTGGTCGGTAACACGTCGGCAACGTGTTCAGGAAGCTGCCAAGACTTCATGAGAATCTACCTCTGTTTTTTTGTAAACATAAAGGGCTGCTTAAATTTAAAACCAAATCAGCCTGACGACTGAAATTTTCCTGAATGCATCAATAGCAAATCTGATGCGGCTTCAACAAAACTGATTTTAAATTTAAACAGCCCCTGAGTAACGGCTTCAAACCGTCGAGTTATTAAAATCAGACTTTACCATATTAAAACGAATTTTGCACCCTGTTTACAGAGAACGTAAAAAACATTAAAAACAAAGGCCGTCTGAAAACCAAATGCATAGCTGCATCGTTTTCAGATGGCCTTATTCATGCCTGAACAACCCGACGCTTAACGCCAGTAACGCCACCAAGGCATATCGTCAGATCGCCATTCGTGTTGCAAGAACGGGCTTTGCGGGAAGTTGGTTTCCAAGACACGGCGTGTATCGGCAGCCAGTTGCGGCTTGTCCAGTTTTTTGTACGCCAATTCCATCATCGCCAAAGCTTCTTCAACGTAACGGGTATTTTGGTAACGGCCGACGATTTTTTGCGCGCGGTTGACCGCTGCGACATAAGCACCGCGTTTCATGTAATAACGCGCCACAGACATCTCGTTACCGCCCAAAGCGTCCACCAGCTTGGCCATACGCTCGGTTGCATCGGCAGCGTATTTGCTGTTTGGATAACGTTGAACCAACTCGGCAAACGCCTGATAAGCATCACGGTTGGCTTTCGGATCGCGGTCGGACCAGTCTTGGGAAGCCAGCTTATTCAAGAAAGATTGGTCTTCGTTAAACAGGACCAAACCTTTCAAGTACAGCGCGTAGTCCATATTCGGATGTTGCGGATGATGGCGTTGGAAGCGCGCAATGGCAGCCAAGGCTTTTTCCGGTTCATCGTCTTTGTAATAGGCATACGCCGTATCCAACTGGGACTGCTGGGCATAGCGGCCGTTTGGAAAACGGGATTCTAAAATTTCGTATAACTTGACAGCTCGCGTATAATTGTTGCTGTTCAATTCGTCTTGCGCTTCGGCATAAAGCTTTTCCACACTCCAATCTTGAGTAATTTGGGCGTCTTTATCGATTGTGCCTTTATTTGCGCAGGCACTCAGTGCCAAACCTAAAGAAACTACTAAAAGAATTTTTTTCATGCAGAATACTTCCTTTGATAACGAAGCCGATTATAGCGATGATTTAGACTTTCCGTCATCCCCTGAAACAGAAAGTTGTGTTAATTTGACCGTTCCGCTCGAAATGGCAGGCGGAAGGCTGGATGCCGTATTGGCCAAACTCATGCCCGACTACTCGCGCAGCCGCCTGAGTTCGTGGATTAAAGAGGGTGCAGTCATTGTAAACGATAAGCCCGCACAACCCAAAGATAAAATGATAGGCGGTGAATTGATTGCCGTTACGGTACGTCCGAGCGAAGAAAACCTCGCATTCACGCCAGAACCGATGGATTTGGACATCATTTATGAAGACGATACCGTCATCGTCATCAACAAACCGGCCGGACTGGTCGTCCACCCTGCCGCAGGCAACTGGAGCGGCACCCTGCTCAACGGCCTGTTGGCACACTGTCCTGAATTAAGCCAAGTGCCGCGTGCGGGCATCGTACACCGTTTGGACAAAGAAACCAGTGGCCTGATGGTGGTCGCCAAAACCTTGCCGGCGCAAAACTCACTGGTTCAACAGCTTCAAGAGCGCACAGTCAAACGCATTTACCGCGCAGTCGCCAACGGCATTGTTCCTTTTGACGGCAAAATCGAAACCCAAATCGGCCGCGATCCGCACAACCGCCTGAAAATGGCAGTCGTCAAATTCGGCGGCAAACCTGCTATTACCCACGTCAAAGTGTTGGAACGTTATCTGGCACACAGCTACATCGAATGCTCGCTCGAAACCGGCCGCACGCACCAAATCCGCGTTCATATGCGCGAAGCCAACCATCCGCTGGCCGCCGATCCTGTTTACGGCAACCTGCGCCATCCATGCAGCGACGCGGTTAAAGAAGCCATCAAAGCCCTCGGCGCACGCCAAGCCCTGCATGCCTACCGTTTGAGCTTTGTGCACCCGAAAACCGGTGAAACCGTTTCCTTTGAAGCGCCTATGCCTGACGATATGTACCACCTGCTTTCCGTCCTGCGTCTGGAAGCCGGTTTGGATTCGTCCCTAAGCAACGAGGAAGAATGGCAAGAGAAATTAGGCACGGACGATGACGACGATTGGAATGAAGACGACTACGATGTCGAAGTCGTTTATGTAAGGGATTAAACCCATTTTTCAGACGGCCTAAAATATTATCTGAGGCCGTCTGAAATCAATCCGTTCCAATATTTCAGCGATTCAAAGATTATGAAAACCATCACAGAAACCCTAAACCTCGCCCCGCAAGGCAAGAATTTTTTGACTGCCGACTGGCCTGCCCCTGCCAATGTCAAAACGCTTATTACCACGCGCAACGACGGTGTCAGTGAAGGCGTGTACCGCAGCCTGAATGTCGGTTCGCACGTCGGCGACAATCTGGAAGCCGTACTCCGCAACCGCGAAATCGTACAGGAACAAGTCGGCCTGCCCATTGCCTACCTTAATCAAATCCACAGCAGCATTGTTGTGAATGCCGCAGAAGCATTAGGTAATACGCCTGATGCCGATGCTTCGGTTGATACGACGGGTACGGTTGCCTGCGCCTCAATGACTGCCGATTGCCTGCCTGTCTTATTTTGCGACAAAGCAGGGACCGTTGTTGCGGCGGCTCATGCAGGTTGGCGCGGTTTGGCCGGCGGCGTTTTGCAAAATACCATTGCGGCAATGAATGTCGAGCCGTTGGAAATCATGGCCTATCTCGCACCTGCCATCGGTCCTGATGCGTTTGAGGTCGGTCAAGATGTATTTGATGCGTTTTGCACACCCATGCCGGAAGCTGTCGATGCGTTTGAAGATATCAGCGGCGGCAAATACCTTGCCGACATTTACGCTTTGGCGCGCATGGTTCTGCACCGCGAAGGCGTGAACATGATTTATGGCGGCACCCATTGCACCGTCTTGGAACGCGATACTTTCTTCTCCTATCGCCGCGACGGACAAACCGGCCGCATGGTCAGCCTGATTTGGTTGGAAAAATAAGATTTGCGCTATCAAAGACAAGGCCGTCTGAAAGACTTTCCGTTTACGGTTTCAGACGGCCTAAACATTATTCGTTATAATCCGACGATACCGTAACCGGTTTCAACGAAGGAATATCCAATGAAAAAAATCCTATTGCCTGCACTCGCCCTATTGCTTGCCTCTTGCGGTTTCCACCTAAAAGGCACAGGCGTGACTTCGCAGCCGCTGCCTTATCAAAACTGGCATGTAGAAGGCGGAGCCGTCATGCAAAAAGCGCTGGAAAATGCCTTACGCCGTGCCGACGGTCATCCGGTTAGCGAAGCCGAATCACAAATCACCCTGCGCGTTGTCGACTTTCAAAAACGCCGCGACATCTATACCATCACCCGCGCCGCCGCAATCAACGAATACCTGCTGGCCATGACCATCAAAGCCCAAGCCTTCCGCAATGGCGAGCCGGTTGGCGAACCGATGGAAGTTAAGGTTCACCGCACCATGGACTACGCCGACAGCGAAGTCTTGGGCAAACAGGAAGAGGAAGAAACCATTTGGTCTGAAATGCGCATCGACGCCGCAGATCAAATTGTCCGCCGCCTGACTTTCCTGAAGGCGCAATAATGGCTGCCGCGCCCATTGAGAGCCTGCGCCCCGAGACGCCGCTCAAACCGTTGTACATTATTCACGGCGAAGAGGATTTGTTGCGCATCGAGGCTTTGGATACGCTGCGCGCAGCCGCAAAAAAACAAGGCTATCTCAACCGCGAAGTCTATACCGCCGAAAACAATTTTGACTGGAACGAGCTGTTGCAAAGTGCCGGCAGCGCAGGTTTGTTTGCCGATTTAAAACTGCTGGAAATCCACATCCCCAACGGCAAGCCCGGCAAAAACGGAGGCGATGCCCTGCAAACCTTCGCCGAACGCCTGCCCGAAGATACGGTTACGCTCATCCTCCTGCCTAAGCTTGAAAAAGCGCAAATCCAGTCCAAATGGTTTTCCGCATTGGCAGGCAAAGGCATCGTCTTAGAAGCCAAAGCCGTTGCGCCATATGCTTTGCCGCAATGGATACAGGGCCGCCTGAAACAGCAGGGTTTGGATATCGAACCTGAAGCACTCGCCCTTTTTGCCGAGCGCGTCGAAGGCAATCTTTTGGCCGCCCGTCAGGAAATCGAAAAACTCGCCCTGCTCCATCCCCAAGGCCATTTAATCAATATTGCCGACGCAGAAGCCGCAGTTGCCACTGTCGCCCGCTTCGACGTATTCCAACTGGCAGGCGCATGGATGAAAGGCGATGCCCTGCGCGTTTCCCGTTTGCTGGACGGTTTGGAAGAAGAAGGCGAAGAGCCGGTTTTGCTGTTGTGGGCGGTTGCCGAAGACATCCGCACCCTAATCCGCCTCACTGCCGCACTCAAGCAAGGCCAAAACATCCAAAGCCTGCGCAACAGCCTGCGCTTATGGGGTGACAAGCAGACCCTTGCACCGATGGCTGCCAAACGCATTTCCATCAACCGCCTGCTCGACGCGCTCAAAACCTGCGCCAAAATCGACCGCATCATCAAAGGCGCGGAAGATGGCGATGCATGGACCGAGTTCAAACAACTCGTTACCTCGCTGGCCGCTTGAAAACCGTTGCCACGCGTCAAGAAACTTGCACGCAATACGCCCCAAAAACAGAAAATACTGTAAAATAGCGTAAACTCAAATTCAGGCCGTCTGAACCTCGCATTTCAGACGGCCTCTTCCAGCAAAAAACAAGGAAACACCAACCATATGGATAATAAAACCAAACTTCGCATCGGCGGTCTGGCCCTGCTGACCACTGCCGTATTAAGCCTCATCATCGTTCTGATCGTCGATTCATGGCCGCTGGCCATCCTGTTGGCCGTCATCATCGTGGCCGCTGCCGCAGGCGGTTTCGTTTGGACTTCACGCCGTCAGCAACGCCAATTCCTCGAGCGCCTGAAAAAATTCGACATCGATCCGGAAAAAGGCCGTATCAACGAAGCCAACCTGCGCCGTATGTACCACAGCGGCGGCCAACATCAAAAAGACGCGATTACCTTGGTTTGCCTGTCACAAAAATGTTCCGTTGACGAAGCGCACGCCATCTTCAAAAAACGTCCGACCCGTCAGGAAATGAACCAAATGGCTGCCCAACAGGCACGCGGTCAAAAACGTCCACATCGCTAATCCCGACAGTAACAGGCCGTCTGAACATCCTATCCCGTTTCAGACGGCCTGTTTTTATTTCCATCAAACCCATTTCCGTTTCCATCGCATTATGACCCGTCTTCCCACCGCCCCACTCAAACGCCGCCTCGCCGCACTGGTTTACGAACTTCTGCTGACCGGCGCCGTTACCAGCATTGCCGCCCTTGCAGCCGGTATTGTCGCCATCTTTCTCAATCCCGTTTCCATACGCCTGTCCATGCTGACAACCTGTCTGATTCTGTTCTACGCATGGTGGCTCTACTTTCGCGCCAACTGGCACAAAAAAGGCCAAACCCTCGCCATGCAGACATGGAAAATCGGCTTAGCCGATAAAAACGATACCCAGCCGCCCCTGCCGCAGCTGCGCCTGCGCTTTATTTGGGCCAGCATTTTTATTGTCTTCATTCCCCTGTTTGCCTACGCCGGATTGCGTCATCTGCTCAATATACCGCCCAAAGGCGCATTCGGCGCCGCGCTCTTTTGGCTCATCCTGCCATGGGGCTTCGCCCTGTTCCATCCCGACCGCCAGTTCCTCTACGACTTCTTGGCCGGAACAAGGCTGGTGGATTTGAATCAGAAGAAAACAAACGAATAGAATCCGCAAGCATCTCAAAATCTTAATAAAATAAAGGCCGTCTGAAACTCAAGATAAGTTTCAGACGGCCTTTAATCATAACATCAAGCAATGATTATTCTTGCCAACGTTTGAACACCAGCGAAGTATTGACGCCGCCAAAAGCAAAGTTATTGCTGACCACATAATCGGTTTGAATCTCACGTCCGCCCGTTTGAATGTAATCCACCTTGCCGCAACGCGGATCGATGTTCTCCAAATTGACAGTAGGTGCAAACCAGCCGTTGTTCATCATTTCGATGGTAAACCAGGCTTCCAATGCCCCGCACGCGCCGAGTGTATGGCCGAGATAGCTTTTTTGCGAACTCATCGGCACAAAACCAAACACGGCTTCGGTCGCTAATGTTTCGGCAATATCGCCTTTTTCGGTCGCCGTACCGTGACCGCTGACATAGCCGACTTTATCA
>ERZ773010.2572-NODE-2572-length-10663-cov-25.028940_pt1 | contig 10663 bp, 7 predicted proteins | sample MGYA00580842_ERZ773010 | MGnify/ENA primary metagenome ERZ773010 (study PRJEB29015, sample SAMEA2737982) | human oral metagenome | biome: human oral; feature: human-associated habitat; material: dental | place: China | collected 2107 ...
CGTTACGCAGATTTTCCTGAAGGCTGGTGAACAATTTTTGTGACTCCGCCCGGTACTCTACCAATGGATCGCGCTGCCCAACGCTGCGCCAGTGAATACCTTCGCGTAGGTGCTGCATGTTCTCCAGGTGCTGCATCCACAAGGTGTCGAGCACCGCCATATACACCTCACGCTCCACACCACGCAGCTCCTCAGCACCAATTTCTTCATCTTTTTCCTGGTAGGCCTGACGTACTAGCTTCAGGGCTTTTTGGAGGCGCAGACGGTCTTTCTTCTCGAGGCCAATCTTGCGCACCGCCGCTTCATCGACTGGAAAGGCTGCCGTAAACTCCTCGATAAACTTCGGGTTATTTTTGGTTGGTAGCATCACTAACTCTTTGACTCTGTCCCGTAACAACCGTTCAATTTCCGGCTGGATATTGTCGCCTTCAAGAATTTTTCGCCGCATCGTGTAGACCACGCGGCGGTGACGATTGATGACATTGTCGTACTGAACAACATTTTTGCGCGTATCAAAATTGTAGCCTTCGACGCGCTTCTGCGCTGCTTCCAACGTTTTCGATACGGCGCGGTTTTGAATCGGCGTATCTTCGTCGACACCCAGCCGATCCATCAACGCTGCGATGCGCTCGCCTTGGAAAATTCGCATCAAATCATCTTCGGTCGACACGTAGAACTGCGTCTCGCCCGGGTCGCCCTGACGACCGCCACGACCGCGCAGCTGATTATCAATGCGACGCGACTCGTGCCGTTCTGAGCCGATCACTACTAGACCGCCCAACTCCTTGACGCCCTTGCCCAATTTAATGTCGGTACCGCGTCCAGCAATGTTTGTCGCTAGCGTAATGGCGCCCTTTTCACCAGCCTTCTCGATGATGGCTGCCTCACGCTCATTATTCTTGGCGTTTAGAATCTCAAACTTGATGCCCTCTTTTTCCAGATATTTGGCAATCTGCTCGTTCTTGGCAATTGAACCAGAACCAACCAGCACCGGCCGACCTTGCTTGTGATAATCCTTGATAGCCTCCGCGACTGCCTTCAACTTACCCTTTTCGGTCTTGAAAATTAGGTCTTCTTTGTCGTCGCGGATCACTGGCTTGTTCGGTGGAATCTGAATGACGTCCAGCGAATAAATTTGTTGAAACTCCTCAGCCTCAGTGAACGCCGTACCGGTCATACCGCTCAATTTATTGTATAAACGGAAATAATTCTGGAACGATACGGTCGCCAGCGTCATGCTTTCCTCTAGCACGGGCACATTCTCTTTGGCCTCGATGGCCTGGTGTAAACCTTCGTTGTAGCGGCGTCCCTGCATCAAACGACCGGTGTGCTCATCAACGATGATCACCTCGCCGTCATTAGTCACCACGTAATCTTTGTCACGCTTGAACAATGTTTGTGCTCGCAACGCCTGGTCCATGTGGTAAACACTGCGCACGTGGTCTGGCGTGTACAAATTTTTTATTCCCAACAGTTTCTGGACTTTCTCTACACCCTCGTCGGTCAAGGCCACACTGCGGCGCTTTTCATCCAAAACATAGTCCTCTGGCACTAATTTACTGGCAACTTTGGCGAAAGTATAGTAGTTGTCCGGGTTCTCCGCCGCTGGCGCCGAGATGATCAGCGGCGTACGCGCCTCATCGATCAGGATTGAGTCCACCTCGTCAACGATGGCAAAGTTCAGTTCGCGCTGCCTGAGCAAAGCGACGTCATTTACCATGTTGTCGCGTAGATAGTCAAAACCAAACTCGTTGTTGGTGCCATACGTAATGTCGGCCGCGTAGGCTTCCTTACGAGTGACCGGGCGGAGCTTGCGCATACGCGGATCGTCGTGGTGCTCATTATCATACTCTTTGTCGTACACAAATGATGCTTCGTTGATGATCACACCAGTCGTCAGACCCAAAAAGTCATACACCTGGCCCATCCAGCCAGCGTCACGCTGCGCCAGATAATCATTGACAGTCACCACGTGAACGCCCTTTTCCTCTAGTGCATTGAGGTACGTCGGCAGTGTCGCCACCAAGGTCTTACCTTCACCGGTCTTCATCTCGGCGACATTGCCCTCATGTAGCGCCATACCGCCGATCAACTGGACGTCATATGGCCGCTCGCCGATCACACGCTTGGCGGCTTCACGTACCACCGCAAAGGCATCCGGCAAAATCGTATCGAGCGTTACGTTTTTCTTCGTCAGACGCTTTTTCAATGCCTCTGTCTGTGCTCGTAGCTCCTTGTCCGACATTTTTTCATACTTCTCGGACAGACCGTTAATTACGTCAACCTGTTTACGCAGCCGCTTCAAAATCTTCTTCTGCGGATCGCCAAAAATCTTACTCAGCGCCTTTTGTTGTGTCATTGCCATAACCTTAAAACTCCCTCACTTTCAGGCATTTTCAAAAACTGTATACAATTATACCGTGCAGGGCTAGAAAATTAAAGGGTGTTTGGGTGCGGAGTTAATCAAGGCTACCTATACGACACTCAACTATGCGATCACGCCACCATAGCCCGTGAACCCACATCCTCCATCCTTAGCGAGGCGTGGCATCCACGGATAGCCATCAGCCTGTCAGAATCTGGATTATTCCAGCCAATATATAAAGCGTGGGGGTGATAATTGATACTAAACTCACTGGCTACCCATGAATTGACATCTCCGGTATCTACCGGCGGCATACCTTGACGAACGCGATGCATTTGATAGGCAGCATAACCAACTACCGGTACTATCGCCTTGAGTTGTTTTGTCTGATTATAGGATAGACCCCGATCCTGTGGCTGTTCACGATTAAACAGCATAAAAGCTGTCCATTTATTATCTCCTACAACTGGTAGCTGCCAGTTGTTCATCGTACCTTTCATTATGTCCTTCCAGTGATCAGCGACTTCGTCATCTACGGATAGTCGATGGGCATATCTTGTCGACTTAAGATTAGGTTCGGGCTCATACGCCTTAGAAACAAATTGACACGTTGCACCTAACGGTAATGTCAACGGCGTTACCACTAAGTCATAATCTGGCTGCTCTTCTTTCAGCTCTGCCAGATGTCTAAAATCAATACCGCCCTGCGCAAACTCAGCCGGTGTCGGCATATCGATACCTGCTCCAGCAAAAATTGCTTTATAATCCTTAATATCTCGCTCAAACAGTTTTTTAATCTCTAGGTCCGTTATACCTTCCAGTGCACCAAAGCCAACCCCACTTTCCTCCCTAGCCTCCCTAACAGCGCCATCAAGCGCGCCAAATATTGCCGTAGAACCAATATTTTTACCAGTATGAACTTGCCCCTCCTGAGCTTGCCCCCATGCGGCCTCGGCAGCGGTGAGAATTTCCGGTGGAAGAATTTCATGCATACTCATATACTTTGCCCTAAAAGCCAATCAGCTTTCATCTGTCTCCTCGTTATCTCCTGCTTCTTCCGATGTATTTCTCAGCATTTCCTCCGGCAGCAAATCATGATACTCAAGGATATGATGCATTACCTGGCGATCATTCGGGTTCTTGATGCCGTCCAGAAAGGTTTGACAAGCCCGCTTCAGCGATACCACACCGTAACTGCCAACGACTTTATGTAAAATATCCACCATGGTACGCGGTGCCAACACCGTTTCCTCCAGACCAGGACGATTATCGACCATTCTCTCTGTATCAATGAACTGATCGTAGCCTTCGCCATTAGTGCCGCTAAATATCTGTTGGCTCAACCGAGCTGCCCTCACGAAATTCTCAAAATCCCCCTCATCAATGTCTGGCGGCAATTCGCCCCGTTCCGTCGCCACAGCCGCCATGGCCAGCTGAGCATTCTCACGCGGATATTCGTCATAGCCCTTGTTGTGGTCAGGGTAACGCACGCGATTGATATTGGCGCCAAAACGGTTTTGGAACTCAACGCTCAAATCATCCACGCCCTTGTAGCGTTTTGACTTTTCATTCGCCGTGGCGATAATACAAAAACCCGGTTGAACCTCAACAACCTTCCCAGAATCTTCTTGAACAGTAAATCTATCACCTGGGCGCAGCTGCATGATTTTGTTCAAACGCTTCAACAGTTCTGGTGGCATGGCGTTAATTTCATCAAGGATAAGCGGCGTACCCTGCTCCATGGCACGGATAATCGGCCCCGGCACAAACTCGCTAACACTCGCCCCGTTTTTCTCGCGCAGCTCTTGCTTGCCCATCAACTGGTAACTGTTGACATCGCCATAGGCACTGACAAATTCTGGCTCACCATCAAAATACGTCTGCACCATATACTCCGCCATGGCAGTTTTGGCACCGCCCGTCTCACCGACGAACAACGTTGGCTCACCCCGCATCATAGCCGGCAGCGTCTCGTCAATGATTGTCTGCATCTGCTTGGTCATCAACAGGCCGCTGTCTAATTGTCGTTTCCATTCACGGACTTGTAGACGAGTCACTTCTTCCAAAAACTGCTCCTTGCTACTGTTTGGTGGAATATCGATATTCTCATTAACCTCAGACAACTGCTTTTGCAATGCAGCTATTTTTCGCCTCTCACCTGCCGTCAAAGAACGGCCTGTTTTCGCCGCCCTACTACGCAAGTTTGCCATCTGCTCGCTAATATGCTGTTTTCTGCCTTGGGCACACAAAAACTCAGCTGCTGCGCGGGTTGCCGCCATCTGTTCGCCACGATACTCCTCGTCAAACCGCTCCATCAGCCCGGCATCTTTGCGTAGCTCATGTAGTTTCGCATGATACATATACCAATCTTCCAGATTGTCAGCCACATCAGGGTGTTCATCCTTAAAACCCTCCCAACGTTGCAATTCTTCTTCGCTTGTATCGCGCGGCATCTGCCCTTCCCAGTCAGGTTCAGCCAAGCCCAGCAAAAAGTTCTCACTAATTTCACTGACGTTTATATCTGGCTCTTGCAAATTTGTCTGGCGCCTCGATTCATTAATACGCGCAATATGTGGCGCCGCCAGTCGCTCCAAGAGTTGCCGATCTCCTATAGCTGCCGTCCGCCAGTCAGCCCTCACTGCCTGCATAGTTTCCTGCAAACCAGTCATCAGCTCCACAACACCGTCCACGGTTCGATCATCCATGTCTGGAGAATAATAACTCTCTGAAACGCGAGGCTCAAGCCGTAATTCAGTTTCAGTCGTGACAGGTTTTGATTCAACTATTTTCATAGGGCATGTTGGTATTTTAATTATATAGCCCGTATTATATACTATGAGCATAAGGTTTGTAAAGAAAAATGACTGAAACAATATACATGTCAACCACCGACCCAGAGTCGTCCGTGCCAATACCCGAGCAAGAAGCACCGTCAGACGAACGCCAAGCTGCACTTGACAAGGCCGGGGAGTTTTTACACAACCAAATACCAAGCCTCTGCCACTTAACCGGCATGGATGTGCGCGTAGTAGTTGGTGAGGGCTGGGCTACCAACCCAGAAACTGGCTCGTTCACCATCGATCCGTCATTCTTCATTGAAAAAGGTTATTCAGCTGATCACTGTGTGTTTGCTACCCTGCATGAACTGATGGCTCATGTGCGTGACATCAAACGAGACCCCGTATTTTCAGCGCGGCAAAATGCTTTTGTCACCAGTAGCAAAAATCCTCAGGAGCAACAAGCGCGCCATATTTTCAATAATATTCTGACCGATATCCACGGCAATAAACAGATTATGAACATGCTACCTGCCATGCGAGAGGTCGGTGCGGATCTTTATGATAATCGCCTATTTCCGACAGAGCGAGATGGCGAGATAGTTGATTACACCAACATACCAATGCACCTACAATTCCTCTATAAAATTATCCGCCAGGAGATGATACCAGGCAGCAAAACGCCTGTTCGCCAAGAAGTCGATGAAGCCATAGACCAGCTACGCAACTTTCAGGGTGGACAGTTTGACCTCATCTCGTTCTTGACCGATCCTGGTGCAAGGGGCGCTAATGGCAAGAAACTCTCCGGCAGTGACCGTTTTGACTATTGGCTCACGCAGATTTGGCCACAGTACGAAAAGCTCATACAGCTGGACAAACAAGAAGCAAAAAACACCGAACAGCAAAACAGCAGTCAGCAGGCTGGCAGCGACATCAACGAACAGCAAGATACTGACCCATCACAAAAACAAGACAGCAATCCATTCGCGGACGCTTACACTGATTATTTCGACAACAAGCATCCCGAGCCATTCAGCCCCGAAGAACACGAAAAAATCCATGACGCCATCGACAAGGCCGTTCAGGAGGACCGTCGCAAGAATATAACACCCGAACAGCGAGAACGCGCCCGTCAGATAGCAGCCAACCGCCGCTATCAAGAGCAGACTGGACATTCACTACAGGAAAAACAGCATTATGATAGCAAGGTCAAGCGACTACATAGGCAGATTGATCAGATGCGCCAAGTCTTTCAATCAGTCTTGGATGAAGTTGTTGCTACCCGCCGCGGTCTCAGTCGCCGTCCCCATCAAGACGGCGATATCCTCGACCCTAACCGCCTGGCGCAAACCATCACCGACATCAAGAGCGGCATCGCACCAGAAGCGTTCCAACGCTACGAAGCCGTCCGCGGGCAGGCGGAACTAAACTGCAAGACTGACTATTTCTTTGTATTTGACTGCTCTGCTTCCATGGGGGGCGAGCCAGCACAGGCTGCCGCCAGTTGCGCCATCATCATGCTGGAGGGACTTGCCAGCATGGAACGCGATATCCGAAAGCTGGAAAAAGAACAAGCCATCGATTTGCCCGATCTATCAATCCGCACATCATTATATACATTTGGCAGCAACGCAACATGCCATAAGCCACTTGGTAGCAGTCTCAGTGATAAACAGCGGCTTGATACATACGCGGCTGTCATCGCGGCCGATGCGGGCGGTACAGCGGATTATTTGGCCCTCCAGGAGATTGCTGATTTACCCCGTAGTCAAGATCGTCAGCGAATCATCATCGTCGTGACTGACGGTCAAAGTAACGACCCCGACGCCACCCAAGCAGCCATCAGCCAGCTTCGCCGCGACCAAAATACCGTAGTATACGGCGTATCCATTGGCTCAGCCGCTGCTGAACAGCTGTACGCCCCGAACGCCAAACTTGTCAACAACCCCAAAGATCTGCCAAATGTGCTACAATCATTTATAGAAACAACGATTCAAACATAAAAAGAATAACATATGGCTAATCTCGATCTACTACCACCAGACATTCGAGCCGCGGCGAATAATGCTTGGCAGAGAGCTCAGGAAGGACAAAAGGCCCAGTCTCTCAATACCAGTCAGGGCTTTGGTTCTGCAGCGCTCCTAAACACTCTCAATGCTGATGTGAGAGAAGCTAGAAAGAAAGGTAAAGCCGGATTTAGCAAGCTGGAAATTATAACCGATCCAGAAACACAGCGAGCTTTTGGAACAGCTTTTGCCCTATCCGAACGTTTGGTTGGCCACATCGGTCTTTCAGCGCCAACACCAGAACAAATGGTGTCTGTCGGTGTTAACCTTCAATACCTAGCCAAACAATTTGAACTCATGGAGCAAGAAGAAGGTGTCGCCCCACATGTTGTCTTGGCGCCCCACGGCCTCGGCAAAGAAAATTGGCTGGCCATCGCTCGAAAAATGACTAGTGATACGAATATACCAAACAACCCCCTACAAATTAGAGAGCATGACCATGGATTACATATTGATCGGAGTGTTAAAGATAGTGCTTGGCATAGCTCAGACCAAGTACCGACCTCAACAACAACCCCAGCATTAAACAGGTTGCCGACTCACCAAGATAAAAGTCACCCAAATATAAAGTGGACTCTTCGCCTCCTTTCTGGCAGAGAACAACCAAATCGTACCTTCATTTCCTACCAACAGAGCCAGGAGCAGACTCCCCCCATAGAACACCAGACCCTGGCCGAAGGTTTAACTGATAAACTTACCGCTATACTAGCTGGCGATAAGCCAACCGATGAGAACTACTATTCGCTGTGTCAGCAGCCCGACCCAGATGCTACTCAAATCCTATCTATTCACTCAAACGTACACTACGGTCTAATATATATTAGCTGGGTAAAAACCTATCACAGAGACAGAGAGGTTGGTATTCGCTCCCCGATTGGGTAATAATCCCTACTGCTCGCGCTGGAAACCGCGCTTGAACCGTGCCAGTACGCCGCGACTGCTGCCAACGTGCGCCAACACATCATCCTTATACTTGCGTAGCTGCCCGTTCAGCTTCGCCTCAACGATATCGACTGCCGCCAGTACGTTCATCGTCGAATCTTTAGCGGTGATCTTCTTGTCCGGTACATTGATAATCACTTCAACCTCATACTTGTTGCCACCAGGATTATCGATCTGCTTGATCTTTACATCAGCGGTCGCACTCTTGCGAGCATGCCGCGGCAAGTACTTGCCCAGCGCACCGATTTTGCGCTCGACGTATTTCTTTGTGGTGTCCGTCAATTCGTATTTGACGCCGGTAATGGTAATATCTTTAATCATAATTCCTCCTTTTACTTATACCCTAGCGCGGCAAAACAACACCCGCGTCCTTCGCCATTTTTAGTAATTCTTCGTTAATCACGAGCAGCTTTTCTTTCGATGACATTTTGGCAAAGCTGGCGCTCATAAATGATTTGTTCGGCTTGCCGTAAATAACATCGTATATCTCTTTAATGTCATTCGTCAGTGCCCGCAACTCACCTTCAACTCGGCTGAGCCGATCTTTAACTTCGCGCATCTCGCTTTCAACCCCATTGAGTCGGCTTTTAACTTCACACATCTCGCTTTTCAGACTAGAGACATCATCTTTCAGACTAGAGACATCATCTTTCAGTCCAGAGACGTCCTCTTCAACCGAATCAAGCCTAGCCTCGATCCTGTCAAACCGCTTGTCATGCTCGTCAAATCGCGGCAAGACAACGGCTTCCAACGCCTCAACCACGCCATCAGTGATCGCGCCCTTGATCCATTGCTTGTCATCGTTTGTCAGCGCCATATACCCTCCTAGGCTCCATTATATCATCTCGCGGCCGTTCATATATGGACGAAGGGCTTCTGGCACCACAACATCACCCTCGGCGGTCTGGTAATTCTCGATAATTGCCACCATACAGCGGCCCAACGCAAAGGCCGTCGCGTCATTTGTATGGATCAATTCAACCCCGTTATCCGTACGCACCCGCGTCATCAAACGGCGCGCCTGATAATCCGTCATGTAATCAGCGGTATGCGTCTCGCGGTACTTGCCCTGACCCGGTAGCCAGACTTCCATGTCGACGCCGCGCGCATTTGGCTTACCGATATCAGCCGTACATTTCATCAGGACATGGTACGGTAGCTTGAGCTGAGTCAACAGCCATTCTTGAATCGCGATAAATAGCAGGTGTTCGTTATAGCTATCTCTCGCCTCGGTGAAGCTCTCCATCTCGAGCTTATCGAACTGGTGCATCCGGATCAGCCCCTCCATGTCCTTGCCGTACGTCCCCGCTTCTTTTCGGAAACTGGTCGCAAAGCCTAAGTATCGAAGCGGCAACTGCTTGGCGTCAAAAATCTCACCCGCATGCATACTACCAAGTACATGCTCGGCGCTTCCCTGTAGCCACAAGTCCTCGCCCTCGATCTTGTAGCGGTCATCGCTTGGCTGGAGACGATCCATCTGATCATACGGCTCGGTGCGAATCATCAGCGGCGGCAAAACGGGAGTAAATGGCCGCGGATCAACCTCGAGACCAGCGCCCGCGATAATTGCTTTCATCGTCGCCTCGCTCGTGAGAGAATTCATCACAAACTGGATAATCGCCTGTTGCAACAACACCAAATCACCCACGATATAAGCAAAGCGAGCGCCAGCAACCTTGGCGGCCCGCTCTTTGTCAAGCCAGCCTTTTGCCTCGGCAATTTCATAGTGATTTTTCGGCACAAAATCAAAGATTGGAATATCACCGACGACCTTGACTTCGACATTCTCGTCCTCGCTGAGGCCAACCGGTACATCGGCATGTGGCATGTTGGGGACTTGCTTGAGTAGCGCCGTGTAGCGTTTCTCGACTTCACTCAGATGCGCCTCGAGCCCACTCAGCTTGGCCTTGATCACCTTGCCCTGCTCAATCAAACTTGACTCAGGCTTACCGCCCTTCATCTGCGCAGCAATCTCATTACGCTGCTGGCGCAACTCGTCAACCTGGCGCTGCAGCTCGCGACGCTCGTCATCTAATTGCAACAATGTCGCAATAGACACATCGTACCCCTTATGTTTCGCCGCAGTCTGCACCGCCTCGGCGTTATCTCGAATAAAGCGAATATCTAACATGGTTTCATTGTACTACAGACCGCAAAACACCGCCACTCGCAAGCGACGACGACCATTCCGCAGCTATGCCCTACGCTCAACGCTCCAAATTATCTCGTCCACTACACCGCACCGATTGCACCACTTGCCAGTAATCCAATGATCAGCACACCCAGCCCGACTCGATACCAAATAAATAGTGAGAAGTCATTCCGTGCCACAAACTTGAGTAGCCACGATATCGCGAGGTAGCCGACCACAAACGACACGATGGTCGCAAGTATTGTTGCCGTCCAGCCCACGCCGCCAGCAATGTGCTTTGAGGCAGTCAGCATCTCCAGCAGCCCCGCCGCCACCAGCGCCGGGATACCGAGGAAAAAGCTCAACTTCGTCACCGTCACTC